>SDBU01008429.1_pt1 | contig 11731 bp, 11 predicted proteins | sample 2277071 | NCBI WGS metagenome assembly SDBU01 (sample SAMN10397929, study PRJNA504765) | marine sediment metagenome | isolation source: marine sediment core GS08_GC12, 126 cmbsf | place: Arctic Ocean: Gakkel Ridge, Loki's castle | collected 2008 | reverse complement strand
CTGCCGACAAGTTCTTCGCTGCCGGGCCGTAGCGAACAGGACAGGTAATCAGGGCGGCCTCAGCCCTGCTTGCGGCGGTTCTCCAGCCACTGCGCGAGGTCGGCGTTCATCTCGTCCGGCCAGGCGTCCGCGTCGACTTCGCCCGGCGTGTAGACGCCCTCTGCGATGCGCTGCTTGCCGAAGATGTCCCGCATGCGCTCGTACTCGGAGAACTCGACGACTTCCTCTGCAAGGTGCGGGGGTATGAAGAGCACGCCGGTCTCCGACGCGTGCACCACGTCTCCCGGCAAGCAGGTCGCCTGTCCGATCCTGGTCACGCCGTTGATTTCCACCATCGAGACGGCCGCGAACCCGGTCGGAACCAGGTCTCGCACCAGGACGCCGAAATCCGGGATCTCTCTCACTCCCGGGCTGTCTCGCAGGCCGCCGTCCACCACCATGCCGCGACCGCCGTTCTCCTTGATCGCCGTGGACAGGTTGTCGCCTGCGAACACGCCGTCGCGCACCTTGCCGAACAGGTCCACGACGACCACGTCGCCCTCGACAAGCTCATCGATGACCCAGGAGTTCTTCTTGACCCCGAGGCGCCCTTCGCTCTCGCCCTGCCGGTCGATCGCCCCTTCGAGGTCGGGCCGCAGGGGCACGTATCGGCAGGTGACGGCCCTGCCGACCATGACGTGCTCGGGATGCAGGTTCTTCCACCCGCCCTCGAAGTTCTCCCAGTACCCGTGGCCCCGCGCGATCACCTGCCACGCCTCCTCCGTAGTGACCATCTTCATGCGTTCGAGGATGTCGTCGGTAACCAGCGGCCGGCCGTTCCTGTCGCGGTCGCCGTCCCACAGGCTCGTGACGCTGCGGATTGTGTCGGGATGGGTGAAGTGCATCTGCCCTGGCTCCTTATCGACGTAGCGGTGCGCCCCGGCCAGCGGATTCTACCTTGCGCCAGCGCGCCTGCCACGCGCCCCCTTGCCGGAGCCGGGCCGCCCGACCTGCCCTTGCGCTTTGGCGCAAACGTTACGATACTGCGACCGGCGGCTGCCAGCCGCGCCCGTTACTCGTTCGGCGCGGTGCCGCAGCGGGCCGGGCCGCGAGACAACACAACCCGCGCTGCGAAGGGGGCTCCCGTGACGACGCGATCGGTGTCCGGCGACGAACTGAAGGCCCTACTCAGAAGGCACGAGGCCTTCTGGAAGCGTGAGCCCGTGGACGGGCCGTTGTTGAACATCTCGAGGGTCGAGGTGGACGCGGACGAACGTTACGCCCCGCTGCGCGGGGTCACCGTCCCCCTCCCTGACGGCTCCGACCTGGCCACGCAGTACGACCCGATCACAGCAGATCAGCTGGACCCGAAGCTGATCCTGGACATCGACGAGTTCCCGCGACGGCTCAAGACGACGCAGGCCCCCGGGCCCCACGTAGTAGACGACCTGCTCGTCACTCGCTCGCCGATCGGCAAGATGGTGTGGGCGGAGTCCGTGCTCGGCTGCCCGGTCATCCCCCGACTCGACACGGGGTCGATCTACTCGGCCCCGTTCCTGGAGGACATCCACGACCTGTCGTCCCTCCCGGTGCCGGAGGAAAGCCCCTGGCTCAAACTGCTGATCGACTACACGCGCCTGCTCGTCGAAGCCTCGAACGGCGAGTACCAGGTCGTTCAGTGTCTCCAGCGCGGCACCATCGACCTGGTGTCGGCGGTGATGGGCCACTCCGAGATGTGCTACGCGCTGTATGACGACCCGAAGGCCCTGCGCGCGCTCACGGAGCACTGCACAAAGGCGTTCATCACGGCGGCCAAAGCGCAACAGGCCCTGGTCCCGCGGCTGAACGGCGGGTACACGAGCGCCTTCGCCATATGGGCGCCGGGAACCGTAGTGCGCACCCAGTGCGACGTCACGTCTTCGGTCTCAGCCGAGATGTACGAGGAGTTCTTCATCCCGTACGAGAACGAGATATGCGGGAGCTTCGACTACTCGGTCATGCACCTCCACTCGGGCTATCTGCACACCGTAGACGTACTCCTCAAGAACAGGTACCCGACCGCCATACAGGTATCTCTCGACACCGGCTCCACACCGAACACCGTCCACACCCTGATGCCCACCTTCCAGAGAATCCTGGAAGAGAAGCCGCTGCTCATCCAGGGCCCGATGACCAGAGCCGAGCTCGACGAGTGCCTGGAGAAGCTGCCGGCGAAGGGCCTGTACCTCTCCACATTCAGTCCGATCAACGAATAGGCAGCGGCCGCGCGCCGTGGCCGAAGCACTGAGCCGTAGTACGCTATCAGGCGCCGCGCCGGCCGGCCGGGCAGGCCGTTCAGCCGCGCGCGGCAGGCCAGTCGAGGTATTGCAGAGTGACATCGAAGATCCTGCTGATCAACGGCCCGAACCTGAACAACCTGGGCAAGCGTGACCCCGGCCACTACGGCACGATGACGCTGGCCGAGATTGAGGCAGCGGTTCGCGACCGCGCTCGCGAGCTCGGAGCCGAGGTCGAGCCCTTCCAGTCCAACCACGAAGGGGCCATCGTCGACTTCATCCAGGAGAACGCGCCCGGCGCCGCCGGGGCAATTATCAACCCCGGGGCGCTCACCGGAGTGGGCTACTCCGTACTGGACGCGCTGCTCGATACTGGCCTCCCGGTGGTGGAGGTACATCTCTCCAATATCCACGCCCGCGAGGAATACAGGCGTCACTCCGTGTTCGCGCCCGCAGCCCGGGGGCAGGTCTCCGGCCTCGGCTGGCGAGGCTATCTGTACGCCCTGGACTACCTGGTCGCCGTCGTGGCCGGGGAAGCACCCGGGTGAGCGGGTTCGCCTTTCCCGACCGGCTCGACTCCCTCCGGGCGAAGCTCGATGAACAGGGCCTGGACGCGATCCTGATCTCGAACGCCGAGAATCGGCGGTACCTGTCCGGGTTCGCGGGGTCGGCCGGACACCTCGTCGTCTCAGGAAACGAGGCGGTGCTGGCCACCGATTTCAGATACACCGAACAGGCGGCGGCCCAGGCGCCCGGCTTCCGTATCCAGCGCATCACAGCATCACTCGACTGGCTGCCGCGCATCGCGGCGGAGACCGGCGCGAAACAGCTCGGCTTCGAAGCCGACAGCGTCACGGTGGCCAACTTCGCGCGGATGAAGAGCGCCATCGCCGAAGCGTCGGGCGCGGCAGCGGAGACGCGGCTGGTCCAGACCGCAGGCATCACGTCGGCCCTCCGCGCGGTAAAGGATGCAGGTGAACTGAAACTGCTCAGCCGGGCCATCGAGATCGGAGACCAGGCGTTCGGCGAAGTGTCCGCCACGCTCGAGCCCGGCGTGACAGAGGCTGAGGTTGCCTGGCGAATCGAACAGGCCATGCGCACTCGAGGGGCCGAGGCGGTTTCCTTCGACACGATCGTAGCGTGCGGGCCGAGCGCCGCCCTGCCACACCACCGCGCGGGCGATGACGAGCTGCGCGAGGGCGAACCGATCGTCATCGACATGGGTGCGAGGTACCAGGGGTATTGCGGCGACCTGACCCGGACGGTCGTGATCGGCCGGTCCGACGACCGTTTTCGCAGGGTCTACGACGCCGTCCTGGCGGCTCAACTGACCGCCATCGAGACGATTGCCTCTGGCATGACCGGCAAGGAAGCGGACCGGCTGGCCCGGGTGGTCATCGAGGAGTGCGGCTACGGAGAGAGCTTCGGGCACGGCCTCGGGCACGGCGTCGGGCTTGAGGTTCACGAGAAACCGACCGTGGGCGCCACGAGCTCGGACGAACTGGCCGACGGCATGGTGTTTTCCGTGGAGCCGGGCGTGTACATCCCCGGCTGGGGCGGTGTGCGAATCGAGGACCTGGTGGTCCTGGAGAACGGCCGCGCCAGGGTGCTGAGCAAGGCCCGAAGACAGCCGGAGCCGTAGGGGCAGCCGGGCCGGTCTGCTATCTTTCGTTGTGATGCTGGACGCGGGCGGAGCAGCGCGCCCGTCTGGCACCCGGCCCCGGAATGCTCCTGCAAGCGAGGTACCGCACACGTGACCATCAGCTCAAGCGAGATCCGGCGAAACATGACCCTTCTCCTGGAGGGGGATGTCTACCAGGTTCTGGAGTGGCAGCATCACAAGCCGCCCAAAGCCCCGCCGACCCTGACGCTGAAGGTCCGCCAGGTCAAGACCGGCAACGTCTACTCGAAGAAGGTGCAGGGGAACCGCCCGCTCACACTGGCGGCCACCACAAGGCAGATCGCCCAGTACCTGTACGGGGACGGCGATATGCACACGTTCATGGATACGGATACGTTCGAGCAGTTCCCCATCACCGAGGCCGTTCTGGGAGAGGCGCTCAACTTCCTGGTCGAGGGCGACAACATCGAAGTCCTGGTGTACGAGGGCAACCCGATAAGCGTCGAGCTGCCGGCCGCCGTCGAACTGACCGTTACGGAGGCCGAACCCGGCGTGAAGGGCGACACGGCGACCGGGGCGACGAAGCTGGCCACAGCGAATACCGGCCTCAAGCTCCAGGTGCCCCTGTTCGTGAACGAAGGCGACGTGATCAAGGTCGACACTCGCTCCGGACAGTACCTGGAGCGCGCTAAGTAACGCCCCGCCGGGCCCGACGCCCTGCGGTCCGTCGATCTGCAACGAGCGGTGACCCCGTGGAAACAGGAGAAGAAACGCTGACGGCCTCCGGCGCGGTCTACACCGTCGGCCAGTTGACGGCGTACCTCAAGCAGATGCTGGAGGCAACCCCCGCGCTCTCGGACATATGGGTCACGGGCGAGGTCTCCAACCACCGCCTCGCGGGCTCCGGCCACAACTACTTCTCGCTGCGTGACGCCGAGGGCGTCGTGCGGTGCGTCATGTTTCGCCCGGGGCGCGGAGGCGAGTTCCTGGCCGACGGCGCACAGGTGCTGGCGCACGGACGCATCTCCTTCTACACGGCCCGCGGCGACCTCCAGTTCTACGCGAACCTGGTGAAGCCGGAGGGCCTCGGCGCACTCCAGCAGGCGTTCGAAGAGATGAAGCTCAGGCTGGAGGCCGAAGGCCTGTTCGAGCCGGGCCGCAAGCGCCCGCTGCCGGCCTTCCCGCGGCGCATAGCCATCGTCACGTCGCCCGACGCAGCGGCGCTACAGGACATCCTGAACGTGCTGGGCCGGAGATATCCGCTGGTCGAGGTGCTGGTCGCGCACACGCAGGTGCAGGGCGACGCCGCGGCGCCGGGCATCGTGTCGGCCCTGGCAGCGGTCGCTCGGGCGCCCGACATCGACGTGGCAATCGTGACTCGGGGCGGCGGCTCGCTGGAAGACCTGTGGCCGTTCAACGAGGAGATGGTAGCGCGGGCCATATTCGCCTGTCCGGTGCCGGTGATCAGCGCCGTGGGCCACGAAACCGATTTCACGATCGCCGACCTGGTCGCAGACGCTCGCGCCCCCACGCCGTCGGCCGCAGCGGAAATCGTGACCCCGGACCGAGCCGACCTGCTCTGGCGCACCGCAGCGCATGCGGAAGCGATCGCAGGAACGGTACGCTGGCTGCTCGGGCAGCGGCGCCTCGGCGTGGATCTGGGGGTGGACCGGCTGGGCGAGCGAGCGCCGGACACGCGGGCGCACCGCGAGCGCATCGACGGCCTGTTGCGCTCGGCGAAGCTGGCCCTGAGCAAGGTGCTGGAGACGTACCGCGTGAGGGCCGGAGCGCTGGAGGCGGAACTGCGGGCGCTTGGCCCCGCGCAGGTCCTCGGGCGCGGCTACGCCATCGTCCGGAAAGGGCCGGACGGGCCAGTGCTGGCGTCGGCCGCCGACACCGCGCCCGGCGACCCCCTCGACATCACGCTCGCGGACGGCCGCGTCGAGGCTGAGACCAGGGCCAGCCACCCGGCCTCTCCGCAAACCTGAGCGGCAGATCTGGCCGGCCGACGCGGCAACCCCGGCGAGTACAATTGGCGTCTGAGCAGAAAGGGTGCGCCCGGCACAGGGCGGTGAGCATGGCTGAGGAATCAGGCGGGCAGGCCAACTCCCCCACAAAGGGGGGCAAGAAGCGGGAAGAAGGCTTCGAGGAAGCCTTCTCGAAGCTGGAAGAGACCGTGCGCCGGCTCGAGGACGGTAATCTGTCCCTGGACGAGGCCACACGCCTCTTCGAGGAGGGCATGCGTCTCGCGAAACGGTGCAACGAGCTGCTGTCCAGCGCCGAGCTGAAGGTGTCCCGGCTTCAGACGGAGTTCGCCGAGCAGATGAGCATGGTCGCCGAAGAACTGGAAGAGGAAGACGGCGACGAGGACGTGCCGGACTAGGCGCAGCCCAACAATCCCTCTCCCTTGAGGGTGAGCGTGAAGCACCCATCCGGGCCGGAGCGACCCGACTCCTGGTCGACAGTTCTTGCGACAAGACGATACGGCGGACGGCTCACCAGGGAGCATTCGGATGCGCATCGGCTGGTTTTCGACGGGGCGCGGCGAGGGCTCAAGGGGCCTGCTGATCGCCGCACTCCAGGCGATTGACGAGGGCCGCCTGGACGCCCGCATCGAATTCGTCTTTTGCAATCGAGACCGCGGGCAGCACGAGGGCACGGACCGGTTCCTCGACACGGTCGAGGCCCGCGGGATACCGCTCGTCACCCTGTCCTCCCAGGCCTTCAGACGCGCCCACGGACGAAGGCCGTGGGCCGAACTGCGTGGGGCGTTCGACCGAGCGGTGATAGAGAAGCTGGGCGGCCTGTCCGCCGACGTCTCGGTTGGCGCGGGCTACATGCTTCTTGCCCCGGTGCTTTGCCGCCACTACACCATGATCAACCTGCACCCCGCCCTCCCCGACGGGCCGGTCGGCACGTGGCAGGACGTAACCTGGGAACTGATCGACTCCCGCGCTCGCGAGTCGGGCGTTATGGTGCACATCATGGTTGAGGAGATGGACGCCGGGCCGGTAATCACGTGCTGCCGTTTCCCGTTGAGCGGGCCCGCCTTCGATCCCGGCTGGCAATCCCTCGGCAACCGCACGTCGGCCGACGTGAAGGCGCAGGAGGGCGAGGATCACCCGCTGTTCGTTGCCATCCGCTCCGAGGCGCTGGTCCGCGAGCGGCCGTTCCTGGTCGAAACGCTACGGGCCGTCAGCGCTGGCCGGATCGACCTGAAGCACCCGGGCGCGTCCGGGCCGCTCGACCTCACGCCTGAGGTCGACGCCCTTCTCTGCACAACCGGGTAGATTCGCTCAGCGGATACACCCGACCCGGCGCTGGACGCGAAGCGGCGGAGCCCATCAGACCCCGCCGCATGGTCTCTTCCGGTCGCTGAGGTCGCCTACGCCGCAGTACGGTCCACAGGCAGCACCCCTTCGAGCCGCTCGCCTTCTGCACCCAGCAGTACAGGCGAGTTGCGCTCGAAGATGGTGTCCTTGTCCACGATGCACTTCGTCACGCCCTCGAGGGAGGGTAGCTCGTACATCACGTCGAGCAGCGTCTCCTCCACGATCGCACGCAGGCCCCGCGCGCCGGCCTTTCGCTTCCTCGACAGGTTCGCGGTGGCCTGCAGCGCCTCTTCGGTGAACTCCAGGTCCACGCCGTTCATCTTGAAGAGCGCCTGGTACTGGCGAGCGAGCGCGTTGCGGGGCTCCGTGAGAACCCGCACGAGCTCCTCGTGGGTGAGATCGGTCAGCCCGACCACGAGGGGCACGCGCCCGATGAACTCCGGGATGAAGCCGTACTGAAGCAGATCCTCGGGGCTGACCGCGGTAACGCTGTCTGTTTCAGTCTTGCCGGCGCGACCGGGGTTCGGTGCGCCGAATCCCATGGTGGCGCGGTCCCGCATCAGCCGCTTCGAGATGATCTCGCCCAGCCCCTCGAAGGCGCCGCCCAGGATGAACAGGATGTTGGACGTGTCGATCTGGATGAACTCCTGGTGCGGGTGCTTGCGCCCGCCCTGCGGCGGCACGTTGGTCACGCATCCTTCCAGTATCTTCAGCAGCGCCTGCTGCACGCCCTCGCCGGAAACGTCCCTGGTGATGGACGGGTTCGCCGCCTTGCGCGCGATCTTGTCTATTTCGTCGATGTAGATGATCCCCTGCTCCGCACGCCCGATGTCGAACCGGGCGTCCTGGATCAGGCGCAGGAGGATGTTCTCCACGTCTTCGCCGACATAGCCGGCCTCGGTCAGCGAGGTCGCGTCGCTGATCGCGAAGGGGACCCCGAGGATCTTCGCCAGCGTCTGGGCCAGATAGGTCTTGCCGGAACCGGTCGGACCCACAAGCATGACGTTGGTCTTCTGCAGTTCCACGCCTGACGCGTCAGCGGTTTCCCCGAGGCCCGCGCTGAGCTTGATGTCCGGGTTGTCGCCCTTGTACCCGATGCGCTTGTAGTGGTTGTACACGCCGACACTGATGACGCGCTTGGCGCGCTCCTGGCCTATGACGTATTCATTCAGCCGCGCCACGATGTCCCGGGGCGTGGTGTCCTGGTATCGCGGCGTCGACACCGGCCGGTCGTCGCTGATGATCTGCTGGCACCGGACCACGCATTCGTTGCATATGAATATCTTCGAGGGACCGGCGATGAGGCGTTTCACCGCCTCTTGCTGCTTGCCGCAAAACGAGCAGGCGTAGTTCTCGGAGGGAGGTCTGCTGTTCGAGGAGGAAGCCATGGAACTCCTAGCGCATATCAAGAGTGTATGGGGTGGTCAACTGATCCGGATCGTTTCCGGGGCAGCTAACTTGTATCGTCCGAAGACTTCACCGGCGGCTGAAGCACCTCGTCCACGAGCCCGTATTCGACCGCCTGCTCCGCGGTCATCCAGAAGTCCCGGTCGGTGTCGCGCGCCACACGTTCGTACGGCTGGCCGGAGTGCTCAGAGATGATCTGCCGCAGGCGATCCTGCACGCGCAGTATCTCGCGGGCCTGGATCTCGATGTCCGTGGCCTGTCCCTGCGCGCCGCCCCAGGGCTGGTGAAGATGGATCGTCGAGTTAGGCAACGAGTACCGTTTGCCCTTCGCGCCGGCCGTCAGCAGCACCGTGCCGAAGCTGGCGCACAGCCCCACGCAAATCGTGGAGATGTCACACGGAACGTGCAGCATCGTGTCGTAGATGGACAGCCCGGCATACACTTCGCCGCCGGGGGAGTTGACGTAGAGGCTGATGTCCCTGTCCGGATCCTCCCGGGCAAGGTACAGAAGCTGCGCCACCACCAGGTTTGCCACCTGCGCATTGATGTGCGTTCCCAGGAAGACGATCCGTTCCTTCAAGAGAAGCGAGTAGATGTCGAAGGCGCGTTCGCCTCGGGCGCCCGTCTCGATCACCATCGGGATGATGTCTTGCGGCCGCCTGATCGTGCCGTCTGGTCGATCGAGCATCCGTACAGCCTTTCTACCGTCCACCGGCGGAGGAGCCGCCGGTGGCTTCGTCGGGAGCGCCCTCGGAGGCGTCTACCGGTGTTTCGTCTTCAGTTTCGTCGTCGTCGGGCGGGTTCTGTTCGCTCTGGGCGCTCTGGGCGCCGCCGTCTTCCAGGCCCCGGACAAGCTTCACCATGTGATCCATCATGCGCTGGCGGCGCAGTATCCGCGTGATGGAGGCGCGGGCGCCCTCTTCATCGAGCGCAGAGTTATCTCCGGCGCTGCTCTTGCGCTGTCGTAGCGCCTCCAGTTCCTCGTCAACATCGGCGTCGGGCACCTCGATGCCTTCCGCGTCCGCCAGTTCATCCATCACCAGCGACCGTTTCAGGCTGCGCTCGGCCGCCTCGCGCACCTCGGCGATAACCTCATCTTCGCTCTTCCCCACCCGCTCCATGTAGGCGCTCATGGGCACGTTATTGGCCGCAAGTGCCCGCTGCTGGTCGTCAAGCACGTGCTGCGCTTCGTGTTCCACGAGCATGGCAGGCAGGGCGATCGCGGCGCCGTCCACCACGGCCTCAAGCACCTTGTCCTCAATCAAACGTCGCACGACCCGCTCCGCGCCGGCTTCGAGGTTTTCGCGTATCCGACTGCGCAAATCCGTCAGGGATTCCAGACTTTCACCCAGGTTCCGGGCCAGGTCATCATCGAGCGGCGGCAGAATCTTTTGCTTGATCTCGGTGACCGATACCTTGAAGGTGGCCTCCTGTCCCGCCGCGTCGGCGACGCCGAAGTCCTCCGGCAGCGTCAGGACGAACTCATTGGTGTCGCCCGGGGACATCCCGACCAGTTCCTCGGCAAAACCGGGCACCGGGTAGGGGATGCCCTCTGCGGCCAGGTATTCGGTGTCAGCGCTTTCGATGATAGTCAGCGCGCCGACCGTACCGGTCACGGTGAGCACGGCCAGGTCGCCCAGGGCCAGCGGTCGCTCAGCGGGCTCCCACGAAGCCTGATCCTCGCGGACGCGCTCGATCGCGCCCTCCACCTGTTCGTCCGTGACCGGCTCGGGTTGCTCGTCGAATCGGAGGCTGCCGTACTCGCCCAACTCAACGGTCGGCGGGAGCGCGACCGTTGCGGTCAGCTTGAGGATGGGCTCTCGCTCTTCCACCGTCACGCGAGGCAGCGTCACCGGCTCGAGGCTCTGCTCCTTGATCGCGTCGGCAATCGCCTCGGGCATCAGCGTTTCGATAGCTTCGTCCAGGAGGCTGTCCCGGCCCACCACCCGCTCAAGAATATGACGCGGCGCCTTCCCCTTCCGAAACCCGGGAACGCTGGTCCGCTGAACCAGTTTCCTGTACGCACGGTCCATGTGCTGGGCAAGCAGGTCGGGATCGACCTCGATGTGGAGGTCGGTCTGCCGGTCGACGACCTCGTCCTGGGTAACCTTCAAGGGGCTTCTCCGGCATGCGCATCACGCGGGGCGGAGGGCGTCCGAACGCGTATGTGGCTGAGATGAACTTGAGATTGATTCCGAGTATATCACGGCCGAGGGAGCGGACAGGTCGCGAACGGGTCACCGGAAAGACCCCAACGGCTCTACGCGCAGCCTCCAGGCACAGGGCCGCGACCGGCCGTCCGCGAGGCGCCCTGCGCACCTCGTCCACGGCTGGCCGTCACTCTTCCGTCACACGGATGTGGAGCTCCGCCAACTGCTCCGGGCTGACCGCTGCTGGCGCGTCGAACAGGGGGTCCGTGGCGCTCTGCGTCTTCGGGAACGCGATCACCTCCCTGATAGAGGCTGCGCCTGCCAGGATGGCGACGAACCGGTCCAGGCCCAGGCCCATGCCCCCGTGGGGCGGGGCGCCGTACTCGAACGCCCTGAGCAGGTGCCCGAACCTCTGCTCAACTTCGTCGCCGGTATACCCGATGACCCCGAACACCTTTTCCTGCACGTCCCGGCGGTGAATACGGATGCTGCCGCTGCCGAGCTCCCAGCCGTTGCACACCAGGTCGAAGAGCTGCCCGAGAACCTTTCCCGGGTCCGAATCCAAGAGCGGGACGTCTTCCGGGCGCGGGGAACTGAAGACATGGTGTGTCGGCTCCCACTTGCCCAGATCCTCGTCCCATTCGAAAAGCGGATACTCGGTCACGAACGCGAAGTGGAGCACGTCCGGGTCCGGCAGCTCGAGCCGCGAGCCCATCTCGTTGCGCAGGATGCTCAGCGTCGTGTTCACCATCTTCTCGCGTCCGGCCACTATGAGGATGAGGTCTCCGGGGCCGGCGCCGGTGAGACGGGCGAACTCCTTCACCGTGTCCACCGAGACGTGGCTCGCGATGGCTGAGCGCACGTCCTCCATCCGGAGACCCTCCAGAGAGGACAGGCCCTCGGCCAGTGCGATCGTCACGAGGCCCTGCGCGCCGCTGCTCCTGGCGATATCGATCAGCCCGTCGG
>SDBU01008428.1_pt1 | contig 11732 bp, 10 predicted proteins | sample 2277071 | NCBI WGS metagenome assembly SDBU01 (sample SAMN10397929, study PRJNA504765) | marine sediment metagenome | isolation source: marine sediment core GS08_GC12, 126 cmbsf | place: Arctic Ocean: Gakkel Ridge, Loki's castle | collected 2008 | reverse complement strand
CCGTGGCGCTGCCTCTCGTTCTGGCCCACCTTTCGGCGGCAACCGGCTTGCCGGTCGTGTCTTCGCTTTTCGACGATGAGGAGGCGCTCTTTGTTCGTGGCGCCCTTGCCGCTCTATTGGATAACGCCGGGGTCGCATTCTATCCCGGTCGGGATTCTTCGGGGGCGTGCCCCGCTGGCTTTGCTTCTCCCCATGAGGGTTACCGCCTGGCAGCTCTGGAGGCGTTGGCGGTTGGTAAGCCGCCGCCATTCTTCCTCGTTGCTCAAGCTATACTTTCCGAGGGGCTGCCCTCAATGAAGTCTCTCCGGCGCGCATTTCTTGCGGTCCGGCCCGGTGGCGTTACTTATGCCGACTTGCGCTCGTGGCTGCCTGACAATGGTTATGAGTCTGTCCCCCTGGTAACCGAGCCGGGCTCTTTTGCCCGGCGGGGCGGCGTCATCGACTGTTATCCGGTGAACCTGCCGGCTCCTGTCCGGTTTGATTTCGACGGTGACAATCTCGTAGGTGTACGCGAGTTTGATATTCACTCCCAGGTTAGTACCAATGACCTGGGTTCCGTCAACCTTTTTTCCCTTACCTTTGATAGCGCCGAAAATTTGCCGTTTTTTGATCATTATCCCAGCGGTTGGGTCCTGGCCTGTCAGGAAGACAATGGGGCGGTTTCTCTTGTGTCTCAGGCGGTCTCCCAGCCCGGCGGAACGGTCAATCTTCAGGTCGAGCCCTTTACCGGCCGCAATATCACGGCGGAGTTGTTGCGGGCTCGTTGGGACCTTTTACTGTCCAATAACCCGGAATCATTAGCCTGTTTCGTCTGCGAGCGGCAATCCCAGTATGAGCGCGCCTCTTCTATACTTACAGGAATGCCGGTTCAGTATTATCACGGCACCTATCCTTCCGGTTTTACTTCTGCTCCGCTGGGACTGATGGTGCTAACCCCGGCAGAAATATTCAACCGCCCCCCGTCAACCCGGCATTCTTCCCGCAAAGGTCTTGCTTCGCGTTCAACCTTGCACCAGCATTTGGATTTCCTCGAACCGGGAAATCACGTTGTGCACGTAAACTATGGTATTGGCCGTTACCTTGGACTAACCAATCTCAAGGTCGGCCGCTCAACCCAGGAATGTCTTACTATAGAATATTCTGGTGGTGATCGGGTTTATGTATCCACAGATAAGATCACTCTTGTTTTTGCCTATACTTTCGAAGATGGTGCGCTGGTACAACTGGACTCGCTCCAGGCTCGTCGCTGGGAGCGTGTCAAGCAGCGGACAATCCGTTCTGCTGAAGAGGTTGTCGACCAGCTGGCGCAGCTCTATGCCCGGCGCGATTCCGCTGTCGGCTTCGCCCACGCTGCTGATGACGAATTCCAGGCCGAGTTTGAAGAATCTTTTCCCTACGATGACACACCGGACCAGGTGCGCGCCACCGAAGAAATCAAGCGTGACATGGAGCTCCCCCGGCCCATGGACCGTTTGCTTTGCGGGGACGTTGGTTTTGGCAAGACGGAGCTCGCTCTCCGCGCCGCCTTTAAGGCTATTCGCAGCGGGTGCCAGGTGGCGCTTCTTGCCCCTACAACCATCCTGGCTGACCAGCATTTTATTTCCTTTCGGGCCCGGCTGGATCCTTTTGCCGTAAATGTTCAGATGCTCTCGCGCTTTGTTTCGCCGGCAGATCGGCGGCGTGTTCTTAAAGGCCTTTCGTCCGGGGCGATCGACCTGCTGGTTGGCACACACCGGGTCCTTTCCGACGATGTTGCTTTTAAGCGCCTGGGGCTGCTGATAATTGATGAAGAGCAGCGCTTTGGCGTCAAACAGAAAGAGCGCATCAAGGAGCTTAAAACTGATATTGATGTTTTATGCTTATCCGCCACGCCTATTCCGCGAACGCTGCATTTTTCGCTGGCTGGAATCCGGGCGGTCTCGCGCCTCGATACGCCCCCCCTGGAGCGTGTCCCCATAATCACTTCGGTCAATTATTATAGCCGAGACCTTATTCGTCAGGCCGTTATAAAGGAAATTAATCGTGAGGGCCAGGTTTACTTTGTTCACAGTGATATAAAGAGCATTGACCGCGTGGCTGCTGAATTGCTCGAACTGTTGCCAGGGGTTACCATCGCTGTCGCTCACGGCCAGATGAATGCCCGCAACCTTGAAGATACCATGCTGGCTTTCTCCGATAAACGCTACCAGGTTCTTTTGTGCACCAGTATTATTGAGTCTGGTATTGATCTGCCCAATGTTAATACCGTTATTATAAATAACGCTTATCGCTTCGGTCTGGCACAGCTTTATCAGATCCGGGGGCGTGTCGGGCGCTCCAATCGTCAGGCTTATGCCCTGCTTCTAATTCCCCGTCGTCCAGAACCTAGTCGCGAGGCCCTCAAGCGCCTGAAGACTATTGAACGCTACACTTCCCTAGGTTCGGGTTATGCTATCGCCCTCAAGGATCTTGAGCTGCGCGGGGCTGGCAATCTATTTGGCCTGGAGCAAAGCGGGCGTGTGGCGGCTGTCGGGTTGGATCTCTATACCCGGATTGTCCAGGGTGTCGTGCGGGAGCGCAATCTATTACCGGAGGAAGGATTTACTGCGCTTCTTTCCCATGATGATGTCACTATCAGGGTCTTTCAACAAGCGGGTATTCCTTATGATTACATACCGGACCCTCATCTCCGCCTTAATCTCTATCGCCGGCTGTCATTTATTGATAACCAGGAAGACCTGAACCGTTTCCGGTCAGAACTCATTGATCGCTTTGGTGCTTTTCCTCAAGATGTGGAGTATCTTTTACAAACGGTTGATTTCCGAATAAAGGCACAATGTTTTGGGATCCGTTCGGTAAGATTAACAGATGGGGGCCTACTTCATGTTGACTTTAGGCTTTCTGACAATCCTACAATCCTGATATCCGAGCTTCAGGCTATCATGGAACCTGTTGGGTGTGATTATCGTTTCATCAACCTTAAACATGACGATCTTCGATTATCAATTAACACTGGTGTTAAGGAAGCTGATTGTCTTTTGGAATATCTCTTGAGTGGTCTTGAAGAAAAAAGAGTGCCATGAAATCTTTTTTAATGGTTGCTGTCTGTATTAATTTTCATCATGTCTAACAAGACCCTTATTCTTATCTCTTCTGCGATTCTCATCGCCCTTATTGCTGCCTCTTTATTCTATTTCAAGAACATTTCCCATCAAGCTAGGGGCGACGAACTCCGTTTAGCTAGGGTTGAGGACTTGACCGTTACCCTTAACGAACTTAAGGAAGAATCCCTGGTGAATTATTTTTCGCTTGGCGAGGCTGCGGAGCGCTGGATAGATGAACAGGTGCTTCTGCAACACGCAAACAGGTCAAGTCCTTTCAATAGATCTCTTTTGTCTTTACGCTTTAAGGAATATGAACAGCGCATTATTGCCGGCCTGGTTATCGATTCTCTCCTTATGAACTATCTTCAGCCTAATCCTGAGTCTATTAGAGAGTATTATATCAATAACCTTCATGAGTTTCAGTTCCTGGATAGCGCCGCTCTCGTAATCCTCCTTAGTTTTAATAGCATTGATCATGCACAGGCGGCTCTCGAGACCTTTCGTTTCTCGCCCTCTTTAAAAGATTCTCTTTTAGGCCTACATAATTATGACCGCCAAGTCGTTTATCGCCATCTGCTCATACCCGTTCTTGACCAGGCAATATTCTCTGCCGTTATCGATCAGTTTGTTGGTCCCATAGTTACTGATTATGGTTACCATCTCTTTCTCGTGGAACGCTTTTTTAGTCGGGGCGATACCATTCCTTTTTCTAAGGTAAGGAAATCTATCTATGAACACTTCTTCCAGCGGCAGCTTCCCTTGTCGCGTTCTACAATTCTGGACAGCTTGCGGGAGATGCTTGATATTGAGGTTTACCATGACTAAATGGCTTTTTGTCGTCTTCATCGTCCCGCTTGCTATATCAGCCCAGGATGTTATAGATGGCATAGCAGCTATCGTTGGTGACAATATCATCTTAAAAAGCGATGTTCTCCAGCTGGCCCAGATAAATGCTCTTCAGAATCGCGTAGATATCTATTCTAATCCTGATCTAATCTTGCGATTTGAGGATGTTGCCTTTAATGCTCTTCTAATGCAGAATATCCTTCTTGACCGGGCGCGTATTGACAGTCTGGATGTGATACCAGAAGAAGATGTAGATCTTGCGCTTGAACGACAGATTGAAAATATACTATCACAGGTTGGTTCCGAAAGCCGATTTGAGGAGGTAATTGGTCAGAGCATGCGTGATTTTAGGTTAGATCATTGGAATGACATTCGCAAGCAGATAATCGCTGAGCGTTATCAGGCAGAAAAGATCAAGTCAATTAGCGTTACTCGCGATGAAGTTGAAGAGTTCTATTCTGTATATAAAGACAGCCTTCCACCGATTGACAATCGCTATGAGCTCTCCCAGATCATACTTCCTGTCCGCTCCGGTGAGTCTTCCAAGAAGGAGGCCTATGAACTGATTTCCTTTATTCATCAGCGCCTTTTGTCGGGCGACTCTTTTTCTGATCTGGTGCGCGAATATTCAAATGATCCTGCTTCCAAGGATCTTGATGGTGATCTTGGTTTTATACGCCGCGGTGAGCTTGTTAGGCCCTACGAGGAAGTTGCTTTCAGTATGTCTGAGGGTCAGATTAGTGGTATTGTTGAAAGCATCTTCGGGTATCACATCATTCAATTGCTTGAAAAACAAGGCGAAAGGGTACATACGCGTCATATTCTGATTGCCGCTAAACCGACAGACGAGGACCGAGAGATGTCGCTTAATGTAATTAGAGACTACTATTTCAGTTTGTCTGAGAATCCATCATTATTTGATTCTCTTGTTCAAACGCTCTCGGTCAATGACAAACCAAACCCTGATCTAGGTTATATAGGGTGGGTAGAGTACTCTAATCTGCCGCACGAAGCATACCGTTCAGCCCTTTTTGGAGCAAAGTCAGGAGACATCACGCCCCCTTTCGAGACAAAGCAAGGTTTCCACATCTTGAAAGTTCTTAGTTTTAAAGAAGGCGGCGCCCCCAACCTTGAAAATTATTATCCACAACTTTCTTTTATGGCCCTAAGACAAAAACAGATTAAATACATGGATTTATTTCTGGAAGAAGCTCGTAAAGAAGTATTTATTAAAACTTTATACTAATTAATAACGACCTTTGTGCATTTTATGTAGATTTTTTCCCTTTATCTTGTTTTAAGTATATTGTCCTTTAGAAACCCCTTCTGGATTATTCATTGTCTTGGGGTTTCCAGAAATTATCCACATTCCTTAAATATTATTGTTTCCTTTTGTTTCCTTTACAAAATATATGTTGTCCTTGTTACTTATCCACATTTTCCACAGTACATATAAATAATATTACTTTTTATTATATCCCTTTATTTTTTATTAAATCTTATCTTTCTCTTCATAAAATATATTCTTCTACACAGACAATTTTCTTGAAGGTGCTTGTATGAAAGAGTAATATCAGGTAACATGAGCGCCATTAGTCTCTTGTACTCACTTGTTCAGAAAACCAACATAAACAAATAAATCATGATATTCACTTCTGATAAGTCCTTATTACAACAAGCTCTTCAGCAGCTTGGGAAGGTGACTCCTTCAAGGTCTACTCTCCCAATATTAAGTTCCATCTTAATGTTGGCTGAAAATGGCAAACTCAGCCTCAGAGCAACCGACCTTGAAATATCACAGGTTATTTTTATTACTTCCAAGGTTGATACTGACGGGAGCGTAGCGGTACCGCATCGAACCCTGCTGGAAATTGCTAGTGAAATACCAGAAGGTGATATAAAGATTGAGGTTGATAGTTCTTTCAAGGTAGAAATAAGTACTTCCTTCGGGTCCTATTCTATCATGGGTAAACCAACAGAGGAATTTCCCTCTCTTCCCAGTATAGACGATCATCAATCGGTGTGTTTGCCGGCCGCAACCCTTAAGAGGATCATTGAAAAAACGGCGTTTTCCACCAGTAGAGATGAACTAAAACCATCTCTTTCTGGGGTTCTGTTCAATTTTCGTGAGTCAGATTTGCTTGCGGTTGCAACTGACGGTCATAGACTTGCTAAATATCTATTCGAGGATTACCAGGGTGAGAGTTTTAAGGGTAGCTCAATTCTGCCGGTTAAGTTTCTAAATATCCTTAGCACCTATCTTGATGATGATGAGACAATTACTTTAAGCATTGGTGAAAACCACGTTATGATGGAGGGTAGTGAAACAACGCTCTATTCTCGCCTTATTGACGAACGCTTTCCTGAGTACGACAGTGTCTTTCCAAAGGATAATGATAAGTTGCTAAAAATAGATCGAGAATCGTTTTTGTCGGCTGTTAAAAGAGTAAGCATCTTCTCAAACAAGTCAACCCATCAGATTGCACTAAGTCTCGACCCCGAAGGTTTGGTAATAACAACCGAGGATGTCGAGACGATATCATCAGCGAGGGAAACACTACCCTGTGAATATGAGGGAGAACCCCTAGTTATTGGTTATAACTCCAATTACCTTCACGACTTAATTTCCCACATCGACAGCCCTATCATTCACATGGAATTGCGCTCAGCTGTATCAGCGGCAGTCATTTATCCTGAACAACAGCAGGAAAAAGAGGAACTTGTCATGTTACTTATGCCTATAAGATTAAATGACTAACCTTCTTTTTTTAACATTTTCTGATTTCAAACAACCCACATATCAGCCTTAATATTACTTCTTGCTTATCATATGCATTTGTCCCGGGCCGCTGTATCAGGATTCTATAGTGCTTTTAATCCCCTTTTCCGAATTCATATATCAAGTTAAGTTTTCTATTTACTATATATTAGCAAATCATCTCAAGTCTTCTTCTGCGCGACGGCAACAAAGCCCCATCCCCCCTTTCTCGTGGTCATAATAATGATAACCCCAGCTTCTCAAGTCCATTTTCCATTTACCACGGTTTTTTTCTAGGGGGTGAAACATGCCGAGCCTTGGCGAAGCAATACACAAACTACTGAATCTTTATGGCATTGAAGAGGCGGTTAATCTGCATCGCGCAACCATCCTCTGGAAAGAAGTTGTTGGACCCGCCATTGCCCAGAACAGTCAAGCGCTGGAGGTTAAGGGAAAAACGCTTTTAGTCAAGACCAGAAGTTCGGCCTGGCGAAATGAGATTGCCTTTCATAAAGATGAAATTCTTAACGCAATAAACCACAAAATTGGATCCAATTTAATAACGGATATTCGTTTACGATAATGACCCCAACCCAAACAATAGATCAGCCGTCCCAAGAAACAGCTGCGGCTGAAGAAGAACGCTACGGCGCTGATAAGATTACGGTTCTTAAGGGCCTTGAGGCGGTCCGTAAACACCCAGCCATGTTTATTGGGGATATTGGCAAGCGGGGCCTTCATCACCTTGTTTATGAGGTCGTTGACAATGCTGTTGACGAAGCCCTGGCCGGTCACTGCAATAAGATTATGGTTGTTCTTCACAAGGACGGCAGCTGTTCCGTTACCGACAACGGCCGCGGCATTCCGGTTGATATACATAAGGAAGAAAATCGTCCCGCCCTGGAACTGGTCATGACAATGCTGCACGCCGGTGGCAAGTTCGACAAGGGCTCGTATAAGGTTTCCGGCGGCCTACACGGGGTTGGGGTTTCGGTTGTAAACGCCCTTTCACAATGGTGCCGGGTTGAGGTCTATCGTGATCGACAGAGATATGAACAAAGCTACCAGCGCGGTAAGATAAAGACACCGATTGAAGTAAAGGGCCAGACACGCAGAACAGGCACCACAGTAAGGTTCATGCCTGATAAAGCGGTTTTTCAATATACGGAGTTCGACTTTAACATTGTTGATGAGCGCCTCAGGGAGCTGGCCTATCTCAATAAAAATCTTGAGATCATTCTCCAAGACAAACGGCCAGGACAAGAGCGGGAGCAGCTGCATCGCTATAAGGGTGGCTTGACGGAGTTTGTTCAACACATAGACGAAACCCGCAACGCCCTGATTCCCAAACCCATATTTATTGATGGTGAAAAAGACGGTATTCCGGTTGAGCTCTCGTTGCAGTACAACGACGGCTACAATGAAAACACCTTCACCTTCGTTAACTGCATCAATACGGTTGAAGGAGGCACCCACCTGGCCGGTTTCCGGACGGCACTCACCAGATCGCTTAATCAACACGCGGTCAAGAACAACCTGTTTAAGAACAGCAAAAGTGGCAAAAGCACATTTTCTTTAAGTGGCGAAGATGCGCGTGAAGGACTTACAGCGGTCCTTTCGGTTAAGGTTGCTGATCCCCAGTTTGAGGGCCAGACCAAGACCAAGCTGGGCAACGGCGAGGTTAAGGGCATCTGCGACTCGATTATCATGGAGGGTCTGTCCGATTACTTTGAGCGCCACCCCGGTGTGGCACGCAAAATCATTGAAAAGGCCGAGCTCTCCGCCCGGTCCCGGGAAGCGGCCCGCAAGGCCAAGGACCTTATCCGCCGCAAAAGTGCCCTGGATTCGGCCAGCCTTCCCGGCAAACTGGCGGACTGTTCCAACAAGGACCCGGAGTTCTGCGAGATCTTCCTGGTAGAGGGCGACTCAGCCGGTGGCTCTGCCAAGCAGGGTCGCGACCGCCGCTTTCAGGCGATCCTCCCCCTGCGCGGGAAAGTAATCAACGCCGAGAAGGCCCGCGACGACAAGCTTTTGAATAATAATGAAATACAGGCTATTATTATGGCCCTGGGAACCGGCTATGGGGGTGATAGTGATAATGGAGATGGTGAAGGCGCCAGTAGCGCTGATTTCAATATCGAGAACCTCAGGTATAAGAAAATTATTATTATGACCGATGCCGATGTTGACGGCAGTCATATCCGCACCCTGATCCTGACGTTCTTTTACCGTAAGATGCCCCAGCTTATTCACGGCGGGCATATGTACATTGCTCAACCGCCCCTTTATAAAATCAGGAGGGGCAAGACGGAACTGTATGCTTACTCCGACGAGGAACGTGACTATCATCTGAAGCGTTTGAAAAAGGATAGCGGTACGGGCTCGAAAATTGAGATTTCCCGCTATAAGGGACTTGGTGAAATGAATCCCGAGCAGTTGTGGGCCACTACCATGGATCCCGCTACACGAACGTTGCTCCAGGTTACAGTAGAGGAGGATGCCAGGGCCGCGAGCTTGTTTTCGCGCCTGATGGGCCACGACGTAGAATCCCGCCGTGAATTCATTGAAGCCAACGCCAGGAACGTTACCTTCCTGGATGTCTAGCCGGCCCATCCATTGGGAATGATGCCAGCGCCCCCAGAGCTGAATCAGGCGGTCCTTGATGAGCTGGTGCGGCGCATCGTTGAAGCTGTGCAACCGCACCGGATCGTCCTTTTTGGCTCGGCCGCCCGGGGGCAAATGGGGCCTAACAGCGATCTGGATGTGCTGGTGGTGATGCCTGACGGTGTACACCGACGGCAGACGGCCAGGAAGGCCTATCGGGCCCTGTTTGGTCTTGGATGGGCGAAGGACGTGGTCGTGGTCACGGAGGAAGATGTACGCCGGTTTGCGGAAGAGCCCTCCCTGGTCATATACCCTGCGCTGAAAGAAGGAAGAGAGCTCTACCGTGCCGCCTGAGGTGCCAATTCCCGGTTCACCGTCAGATTGGCTGTCGAGGGCCCGAAGTGACTTAGCTATTGCCAAGGTGCCTCTGCCTGAGGGGGCGGTCTATGAAGACCTCTGCTTTCACGCTCAGCAGGCCGCGGAAAAGGCCATCAAAGCCGTTTATAGGGCTAATGGCCTGGTTTTTCGCTATACCCACGATCTTGAGGAGCTTTTGCGAGGGCTGCAAGAGAGAGGGATTGTCGTACCGGCGGAGGTGAAAGCGGCGGCGGACCTGAGCGACTTTGCCTGGGAGGCACGCTATCCCCGGATCGGTGAACCGGTAGGACAGAGCGATTATCTGGAAGCCGTGACCCTGGCCGAACGTGTCGTCAGATGGGCCCAGACCCAGGTGAAAGGCGCGGATCGATGATGACCTGCGTACGGCCCCCGGCGTGAATTCATTGAAGCCAACGCCAGGTACGTGACTTTCCTGGATGTGTGAGACAACTAGCCTCAGGTACTGCCTTAGCATAGAATTCCGAACTGTTTGAACCCGCTTTGAGGGGCACGTACATGAATAATAATGAAGTTCTGGACACGCTTTGCGCGCACTTTCAGGAGATCCAGCAACGGTTTGACGTGGCGTCGCTGGCCGTGTTTGGCTCCGCTAGCCGGGGTGAGCTGCGCGATGAGAGCGATGTGGATGTCCTGGTGCATTTTAACAACCCTGCCACGTTCGACCGTTACTTTGCCCTTAAGTTCCACCTGGAAGACCTGCTGGGCCGGGAAGTTGAGCTGGCTACGGATAAGATGATTAAGCTGCGTCTCAGGAGACGTATCGAAAACGAATTGATCTATGTCACGTGATCCGCTGTTGTACCTCGAAGATATTCTCGAGGCGTGCGAAAAGATTCAGCAATACATGGAAGGTGTGACGCGCAAGGCCCTGACGGAAGACTCAATGCGATTTGACGCCGTGGTGCGCAACCTTGAACTGATTGGAGAGGCAGCCCGACAACTGCCGCAACCCATCCGCGACGCGATGCCAGAGGTACCCTGGCGGGAGATGATGGCGATGCGGAACATCCTGATCCATGCTTATTTCGGAGTCGATCCCGATGTGGTGTGGACCGTCGCTACAAACAAGATCGGTCTCTTGGGGGCGGCCGTTAAGGAGTACATGGAACAGGCCGAACAAGATTAACCTGGGACCGATTTGGGTTTGAGCCGCAATCCTCAATAGTCGAGGCCGCGAGTGAGGAAAGCGGTGAGATCAATACCGTCATAGCTCCTGTCTGGAGTATGCGTGGGGATACAATGAAAGTGTGGGTATTGGTTTGAGATATTGAGACAGAGCAGTGTGCTGAGGATAGTTTGAAGATTGAGTTGGACTGACATTAGATATGGCCATTTTAAAAATCTACAAAGTCAAGGAGGTAGAATCATGGCTAAGAATAATGAAGAAAAACAACATTTCTTAGAAAAGCTGATAGATACTCTAGTCAAGGCGCATCCTGAAGACCTCAAGGCCTACATCGACAAATTCAGGGAGCAGAATAATGGAATATCAGATGATGATCTGGCAAGAAAAGTGGTTAGGCGGAAGGCATTCAAGAGCGGATTAGTTGATGCCGCAACAGGTCTTGGTGGTCTGATAACACTACCGGTTGCTGTTCCTGCTGATCTCGCGGCTTCATGGCGGATACAAGCAACGATGGTCTTCGCTATCGCATATATCTATGGACACACAGCAGAAACTACTGATCTGAAAACGGACATCTATATTATCCTTGCTGGTAATGCAGCTAAAGAAGCCTTGAGGCGAGTCGGCATTGAAACAGCAAAGGGTATTACAAAGAAGATGGTCGGGAAGTATATCACAAGAGAGATGATGAAAAGAATGTGGAAGGTTGTTGGTCAAAAGATCATTACCAAGGCAGGGCAGAAATCACTTACAAGTTTTGTGAAAATGGTTCCTATCGTCGGAGCACCAGTCGGATTCGTATTTAACTGGATTTATGCTCGGATTGTCGGGAATTTCGCCATCAAATATTATAGTGGTCGGGCGTAGTTAGGGTTTCAAAACTGCTGTAGAGGGAATAAGAAGGAAAGAAGCCGTT
>SDBU01008427.1_pt1 | contig 11733 bp, 17 predicted proteins | sample 2277071 | NCBI WGS metagenome assembly SDBU01 (sample SAMN10397929, study PRJNA504765) | marine sediment metagenome | isolation source: marine sediment core GS08_GC12, 126 cmbsf | place: Arctic Ocean: Gakkel Ridge, Loki's castle | collected 2008 | reverse complement strand
AAAGAGAGTGAGATGCCAAAATGAGATCAATAAATTTAACAGAAATTAATAATACTGTACAGCAATTGAATGGAATTATTTGGGAAAATTTAGGCGATAATCATGTACAGGATGTAAGCGCAAGGTAGTATAATAATGTTTAACCGTTCGGCAGATAGATAGATAGATAGAAAGGCAAGGTAGAAAGATGTTTGTGAAGATAATCAGAAGAGGAGGGTCTATCAATAGACCAATGGAAGATACTTATCATTGTGATAGAGCTTGTATTTTTGAACAAGGAACAGAAGGAGCCACAGAGCATCTTCATACTACCCTTATTATAGAAAAAATAGGGACGAATAAAGTTTTATGGGATCGAACTATAGAGTTTGACGGAGCACTTGAGACAGAAGTTATTTATTTGAATGACAATGGAAAAACTACTGATCGTTATATTAATGTTGATTGCGGGATTACAAGAATAATATAACTTAATTATAGCTAATAGTTTGCCGAACGGTTAAATTTGAAAGGAAGTAAATGAAAACATCTAAGATGATTGTAGACCTAGATGATTGGGGTGAGCAGACATTAGATTTTGGAGAATCCGCTGATATCTCCACAGACTTCACAGCAGAACTTTTGAAACAGGCAGCACAATATGACTACTTTGACGGAGTGTTGAATAAGTTGAGATTAATTCATTCTCAAAAGAAGCTGTATTTAGAAAAGTTTACAGCAGAGAAGTTTGGGGAAATAGAAGCAAATCTTAAAGAAGCGGGAGAAAAAGCAACGGTAAAAGCGATTGAATCTGCTGTGGCCGAGGATGAAGAGTTGTATAATTTGAAAGCAGAGTTGTTAGTTTTACAGAATCAAATGGATAGACTACGTGGACATTTGGGAGCATTGGGACATAAGCATTCCAATCTTAAAGAATTGAGTAGAAGAGAACGATGGAATTTGTCTATGAGTAATCCAGAGGTAGAGGAAGATGAAAAGGAAATGCCAAAGAGAGAACCCCGAAAGGGTAGAAAAAGAAGGGATGCATAATGGCAAGACGTAGATCGCTAAAACAGGATTATCAGGAAAAAGCAACTAAGATGGAGAAAGAGGATAACTATACAGATTTTGGGGAAAGACTACCTTTTCTTCCAAAGTTTCAGGATGGAGAGAAGCGGTATCTTAGGATTATTCCTGAGAAGAAATACGGTCTGTTTTTCTTAGAAGCAGGTGAAGATGATGAGTTTGAAAATCCGCAGTATCCATATGCAGAAGTATGGAAGCATTTCAAGATTAATTCGGCTAACAACTCCGTTTCCTGTCCCGCAAAGATGCTGGGCGAAGAGTGTCCTGTTTGTGACGAAGTAGCTTCGTTGAAAGAATCAGGAGATAAGGACGATCTTATTCGTGCTGATATCATACGAGCACAACATAAGTATATTTTCTTTGTTGTCTGGAGAGATCATGAGGATGATGGACCTTATCAGTGGGAACTTTCTCCCAAGTGGGGTAAAGATATTGTGAGTATTCTCGGCAATACTGACTATGAGGCAGAGATTGACGATCCAGAAGAGGGTTACGACTTGAAGGTTGTTCGTCATGGAATGGACTACAACAATACCACTTATCGGATAGATATGTATTCTAAAAGTACTATGCTCTGTTCTTATATTGAGGAAGAGGATGACGAAGAGTATGTGGTATTGAATGAAGAGAAAATGAAGGAATGGTTGGAAGCCGTTCCAGATATCACGGAATTTGGTAAGCCTTTCTTAACACTAGAGCAGTTAACCAAACTGTTTAATGAAGAGGCTACAATGTCTGACCTACTTGGTAATGGAGATGACAGCTTTAATCCAGAAGAGATTGAAAAAGAGGAAGAAGAAGAGAAGCCGAAGAGACGACGCAGAAAGAGAACCTAATGGGTCTTAACGAAGCTATGCAGAAGAAATTTGGCGGTGGAATTACTACTGCCGCCGAGAAGCAATACGGGAAAACACAGTGGTTAAATACAGGTAGTTATGTTCTGAATGCAGCTATCAATTATAAAGCCAGAGGGTTGCCTACAGGAAATATGATTGAATCTTTTGGAGATTCTGCAAGTGGAAAATCAGTCATGGCATACCATGTACTTCGAAATACTATTGAACAGAATGGTATTGCTGTTCTCATTGATGTAGAAGGTGCTTATGATTATGATTTAGGGCAATCTATTGGTATTGATCCAACTAAGTTGACAATAGTTAATCCTGCTTCTGTGGGAAAGCCTAAGAAGAAAAAAGAAAAGAAAACCTCTAAGAGAGTAAAGAAAGTTGAAGAGGAAGAGGAAAAGAAAGAAGAGGCAGAATGTCTTGTTCCGCTTACTCTGTCTGACGTATTTAGAAGAACAGAGTGGGCTGTGCAGGAAGTTCGTCGTCAGTATGGTATGGATAAACTCTTGACAATAGTTTGGGATACATTGGCCGCAACTCCAGCGGATGAAGACATTCAAGAGGATACACCTAAAGAAACTATGGGAGCTATTCAGAAGCGGAATAAGCAGTGGATAAAACGTATTAGGCCAATAGTGAGTACAACTAATACACTTTGGCTTATTATTAATCAAGTATACTCTAATATCACACAAGGGGGGATGGCAACGGCTGAACCTCTTAAAGCTCCCGGAGGAAAAGCTGTCAGGTTTAATAGTGAAATTCGTATTGAGTGGGTAGCCAAGCCGGGAAAAGCTGGGAAGATTTTTGTACCGGGTATTGCGTTTCCTGTTGGTGCTAGATTACATTTCAAGATAGACAAAAATAGAGTAGGACCACCTTGGAGAGAAGGAACTGTTTCATGGTATTTTGATAAGGACGGAAAGCCTTACATAGATTATTGGAGTGGATATCTGGACTATCTTATCAAAATGGGAGCAGTGAAAACTGGGACAGCTAAAGTTATAGTGGGAGATGATTCATATAAAGCCAAGCAAGGAGAGCCTAAGAATTGTGGATTTTATGAAACAAAGTATTTGGAGAAAATGTTGAAGGAACATCCTGAATTATTGGAGGTACAGTAATGGAAGCTCATCACGTTCTGCATAAGATTATGGTCGAATTTAATTTCGAAAAAGTTCATCAACATATGGTAGCAGTGGAACATACTTGGTATCTGGGAGGAGCAGACAGAGTTCCAACAAGAGCAGAGTTGCATCAAACGGCTCAAGAGTTATTGTATCGTGTAGTTGATTCTCCAAGCTTTTCTATATCTACTGGGGGATTTATTGCTACACATATAGACAGTGTTTTACGGTTGAGATTTAGTGATATAGAGGAAGTGAAGTATGTGGTTTCGGGTGTTACTTCCATAGAGGAAATCTTAGATGAATTCAGCGTGGCGTTAAATCATTTGAAGCAGTTTGTTGACCAGAAAGAGTCAGATGAAACCCCGTAGACCTAAAAACTCCAAAGATTTACTTCTGATAGACGGGATGAATCTTGTATTCAAAGCCGCATTTTCTACAGGTGGTTTGAAGTCAGGAGAAATACCTACAGGAGTAGTCTACGGTTTTCTAAATATGATAAAGGCAATGGTAGGCACATTTTGGCCTCGTGGTATCATAGTTTGTTGGGAAGGACGACATGGTAAAGATAAGCGTAAGAAATTATATCCGGGATATAAAGACAGACCTAAGTTGGACCTTGATATGGCTTCTGTTTATCAACAAATTGACATCGTTAATGAATTCATCTATCATTTGGGGATTGGCACATTAACTGTGGATGAATATGAAGCAGATGATTCAATCGCTGCTGTAAGTAGAATAGCTACAGATGCTGAAATATCCACAGTAATTGTTAGTAATGACGAAGATTTGTGGCAGCTAATCAATGAGTATGTATGTTGTTATAATATCTCTAAAACGCAGATACTAGGTCAATTGAATTTTGAATCTATTGTGGGAGTTTCGTTGAGGAGATATCTAGACTACAAATGTCTGGTGGGAGATAATTCAGACAAGATCAAGGGAATAGCTGGAATAGGGCCAGATACAGCTAAGAAAATATGTGCTTTGAAATATGGGTTGAAAGACTACATGAAAAAAGGAGAGGCTTCTATAGCTAGAACTAAGAATCTATTCGTGGATGAACCTGATCCATATCAAATACTCAATAGGAATAATCAGTTAATGAATCTTCGGTATGGTCGTGTTGGTGGACGTATGGACCCGGTAGATATGAATGTAATACCACAGATAAATATAGGAAGTCTGGATAAAGATGAAGTATGTGACTTACTTGAAGACTATGACATGTGGAGTTTTAGAGATGATTTCCCACAGTTTATAATGGGGTTTAATACGATGTGTTTACAGGAGGTTATAGATGGCATCTAGTCAAGGAAAAGTTTCTTTTGTTATTAAATTTTTACACTTAGAAACTGGCAGAGCAGTAAGCTACGAGACAGAGCCGATGATGGAAAGCGACTTCATTAAGAACATTGAGACACCAATTATTACAAAAGAAGGATTGCCCATAGTTATCAAATTAGCAACCGAAGAGATTTCAGGACAGAATTATCGTACTAGAGATCGCCTTACAATCACAAAAGAATTTCTGGGTACTGGTTGTATATTTGAGTGTGGTGTGAAAGCAATAGAGAGGAAGAGATAATGGGTTGGCGTAATATGAGGGAAGAGTCTCCGGTAGAAAATCCTCAGAGTGGACACGATTATATCATTAAGGTCAGTAAGGTCAGGGAATTACTACCAGAGGCAGAGATAGGTCCAGATACCATACGAGCTATTAATCAACACTTAATAGATTTTCTGTTAATAGCAAATGATCGTTGTACAATGAATAGAAGGAAGAGGATATTTCCACATGATCTCTAAGTATGGACCTTATGGACGGATAAATACAGCCCTATACCGTAGAGCTAAGAAAAAGGTAAAAGATGGTAAAGTAGGAGTATATCCTAAAATAGACTCAAAAGGAGGGTTAGTATATTTCATAATGCATAGGAAGATGAAAGCTATGCAAATCTTGTGTGATAAATATATTAATTGCCCAAGAAACTTTATACGACTTCATAAGAAAAAGAGTTATGGATATTTCTATGTGAGGTTATCTGAACATCATGCAGGTACTTGGAGAAAAGTAGTGGAGAATTTTAGTAAATCTTTATGGGAGAATGTGTAATGGAATTTGTAATTACGGCTGACATTCATGCTGATTTGTTCGAAAACTTAGCAGTCAAGGGGGAGAATTTATTAACTCCTCGGATTGAACAAATTGGAGAAGCCTTTAGGCAAATGTGTAATTATGCCCAAGAACATCATATAGAGAATGTTGTCGTAGCTGGGGATTTATTTCACCGAAGGAATCTCAGAACAGACTCAGTAAATGAGTTTGTGCACCACTTGCTTAAAGAATATAATCGCGGTAAAGTTGAGAAATGGATAAGTTTTAGATTAGTAGTGGGTAATCACGATCAGGCTAATGTTTCGGGAAGCGTAACTTCTTTGGCGAATTTACATGAGTTTGACACGGCTACGTATGTTTATGCGGTTCCGACTATACAAGTTATAGATGGATTTGAGTTTCATTTTCTACCATATGAAGAGCATAAAGGAACCGCAGACAGCATTAAGAAATTACTGAAGCAGAGTAAGAATCCCAATAGAATCCTCGTAGCACATGCTGGAATAGCAGGAGCTAAGATATCAGGGTTTGACCATGCTAGTAGAGAACCATTGGCGGTATCAGATTTACAGTTGGATCAGTACATCTATGCATATCTGGGCCATTACCACGAACCACAACAGATTGCAGATAATGCTATGTATGTGGGAGCATTGCTTCAACATAGTTTCAAAGATTGTGGTAGTAAGCGTGGTTTTTGGCACGTTACAGTAGAGTTACAAGGTAGAAAATGGGTAGCCCATAACAAGTTCATACCTATAGACGCCCCTGAATTTTTTCAGCTTACTCCAGAGGAATACAAAAATGGTAGTTATCCAGACAATGCTTATCTCAAGGTGTTGGGAATAGATCGAGTAGAGAAGGAAGCATTGAAGGGTGATCCACGAATAGTAGGTACTACCAGAGAAGAGGTTGAATCTACAGAAGATAAGAGTTTAGATTTGGAATCATCGTGGGAGCAGCAGATCGAAGCATATATAGATTTACAAGACATTAAAAAATACCGTGGGCGTAGATTGAAAAAATTAGGAAAAGAGTTTGTGTAATGTTTGGAAGTAAAATGTTTTACTCAAATCGCTTAGATTTTGTATATACTAGTAGAGATAAAGAAGAGTTGTAATGACTTATATTGAGTTGGCCGGGGAAAGTCTTGTGCGTTTCAGCACACTCTTTATCTCTACTTCGGTCAACTCTCCTATAAGGAGAATTATGCCGGGTAAAAGATGGATAGAAGAAGATTTAGATAGGCTTAAAGAAGATTACTCTAAGGGAGGTGCTTCTTTAGCTCAAGAACGGTTACCTCATCGAACAATAGCATCTATATGTGGACAAGCTAGGAAGATGGGTATTTCTGCCCCACCCAGAAAATTTAAAGATTTAACAGGACAGGTTTTTAATGGTAATCTTGTTCTTAGAACATTTAGAGAGAATGGAGTTACTCGGTGTGAGTGTGAATGTTATTGCGGAAAGATATTCATTGCACGAGCAACACGACTAAAAAGTGGGCACACTAAGTCTTGTGGTTGTCTACAAAAACAAGGAGCACATGAAAGATTTTTCCAAGATTTAACGGGGCAAAGATTTGGTAGGTTAGTAGTAATAGAGTTGGATAGAATTGAAAACTGGATTACCTATTGGAGATGTCTTTGCGATTGTGGAAATTATAAAGTGGTGCGGGCAGCTAATCTTAAAAATGGATACACAAAATCTTGTGGTTGTTATAGAATAGAGAGTGGTAAAAGACTCGCCAAGGAAAATCATTTATATGGGAAATGTGGAAAAGATAGTTCTCATTGGAAGGGTGAAGCTTGTAAATCTCGCCTTCAAAAGAGAATATATAAGTCTTCTAAGTATGCTGAGTACAGAAAGAAATGTTTCAAGAGAGATAACTATACTTGTCAATACTCAGGAGAAATCGGTAAAAGATTAAACATGCACCATATTAAACCTTTTGTTCAAATTTGGAAGGAAAATAGCATTTCGACTTATGAAGAAGCTATGGCATGTGAGGAGTTGTGGGACCTGGATAATGTAATTACTTTAGCAGAGAGATACCACATGGCCGGAAAAGAAAATGATCCTAATTCGTTTCACAATTTGTATGATAATCACAATTGTACAAAGGAAGATTTTTTTAATTGGTTTTTAGCAATTCAACCAATAAGGAACAGTAAGGAATAATGAAAATAAAATATAAGTTGCGGAACTTCTACGCCTTCGGTAACAAGTTGGTCGAGGTGGACCTAACTACATGCGGGTTGACACTTATCCGAGGGAAACATCTTAGTTCATCCTCAAAATCGACAAATGGAGTTGGAAAAACTACGTTATTGTATGGTTTAATTTGGCTTTTGTATGGTAGATATCCCAAGGGAATAATGAAATCTGCTGTTCCCAACGTCGCAGGAAAAAATTGCTATGGAGAGATAGAGATAGGATTTAGAGGAAAACAGGCTAAAATCTATAGAGGGATCGATCACGATGAGATAACTATTGAGGATATCACGGTTGCGGGAGATTTCTTACTATTTTTCTTAGATGGACAGGATGTGCGTGGAGCTACCGACACGGATACCCAGAAGAATGTTGAGGAGTTTCTAGGGTTGGACTACGAGAGCTTTGTTACTGCTGCACTTTTTACTACTACGGACGATGCGTTCTCTTCCCAGACATCCAGTAAGCAAGATAAGATATTGACCACACTACTCCATTTGGAGGATTTAGAGACAGCCCGACAGAAAGTACTAGCTCGACAGAAGGAAGTAAGGTTTGAGATTGAAGAACTGGACGATAAACGACTACAGAAGGAGACTCTTAGAGATAGTTATGTACAACAGGTAGAGGAGTGGAAGAGTACTATAGACGTTTGGAAGCAAGAGAAAGCGGCCAAGAGAAAGAATCTCAAATCCAAAGTCACTGCTCTGGAGGAAGAGATAGAAGATTGTGAAGATAGTATAGAAGATGCAGATGAGTGTTTGAAGGATATCAAGAAACAGTTAGTGGTACATGAGGTACAGGATTATGAGGGGAGGTTGGTAGCCTTAGAAGATAATCAAGATATTTTTACACAACGTATGGAAGAGCTTAACCTAGAGTATGGGAAGGTTCAGGGTAAGATTGGGGATTTACAAGAGGAGATAGCAGGATTACAAGGGTTAGATGGAGTAGCAACTTGTCCTACTTGTGAGCAGAATTTACCAGAGGAACATTTGTATTCCCACATAAAAGATAAAAATGAGCATCTGGACTTAAAAGTAAAACAAGAAACAGAGTTAGAGGTTGAGCGTAGTGAGGTGCGTGAAGAACTTGCCACAATCAATGCAGATTCGCGTAAACTTCGATCAGATCAAAATGAGTTTACAAAGTTGAAGTCCGATAGACAGAGAAACAAGAATAGTATTCAAGCATCTAACGAATTGATAGAAGAGAAACAGAGGGCCATTCAGTCGTATCTCAGGGGCTTAGAAACACTAGATAGAGAGGAATCACCGCAACAGAAGAATACGGTTGAAACTGAAAGGAAGATTGAAAAACTGAAAACGGAGTTAACAGAACTATCAGATAAACGTGTTAAATTGTTAACTCTATTAGACGATTTAGACTTCTGTGAGACGATGTTTGGCCCTTCTGGAATTCGTAATTATCTGATTCGAAGTACTATACCTAAGTTGAATCAAGATGCAAATAGGTTTGCTGACATACTGACAAACGGTGAGTTAACTATTACATTCAGTGGTGAGAAAGAAGTAGGTAAGGGTAAAAAGAAAGCTGTTCGTAATAAGTTACAGGTACGGGTAGAAGATGAGTACGGTTCCGACAAGTACGAATCGTGTAGTGGAGGAGAGAAACGGCGTGTAGATATTTGTGTGAACTTAGCTCTTAACTTTTTAATAGCCTCTAGGGTTGGGCTTCCGTTCATATTTATGGATGAAATATTCCTGAGTCTGGACAATTCTGGTAAGATGAAAGTTATGGAGTTGCTACAAACAATATCCGAGGAAGTTCCGAGTATCTTCATTATCAGCAATCAGGACGATGTGGTTAATGCAGAGGAATTTGACAACGTGTGGGTAGTTTATCGAAAAGGTAAGAGTAGTTGGATGGAGGTATCGTGAAAGAATTTATTGTGGTGGGTTACAGCAGCGAATTTGTGGAGGGACTTCCTATAGATGGTCCGTGTGTTATTACAAGGGCGATTAGGAATGAAGATGGTACTATGGATTGGATAATTAAGGATATAAAATCAGGACTTAAAGAGAAACTTCTTAATGTTTTTCTGAGAAGCTAGGAAGATAAGAGTAGTTGGATGGAGGTATCGTGAGAGATGAGTTGAAGAGTTCTGAGTTTGAGGGTTTTATGGGTGGTACTTGTGATTATATCCGAAAGCAAGTCGAAGAAGAATTATCTTTTTTGCTAGAAGAAGATAATTTAGTTATTGATGCAGGGTTAATTAAACGCATAAAAGATGCTACGGTTAAACTTTTAGGAGATGTGCCTAAACCTAAGATTAAAGTTGGACCCGGCAAAACTGATACGGAGATAATAGTTACAGTTGAGTTTACTAAGTTTTTTGAAGAGGAAGAGGTTGATTGGGAGATAAATGGAATTGTTAATAAACAACATGAGGAAATCCAGGATGGAAAGAAAATTACTGTCATAGATGATTTTGAATTAACTGGAATATCAATTATATCAAAGAAGGAGTAGAAAATGACAGATAAACAAATCAGAGTTAAGCGAGTAAAAGTTGATCCAGAAAAAATGAAATTAGCTTTTGCCAGAGTTAGAAGAAATTCAAAGAAATGGGTGAAGTGGAATGTTTAAGGTTAGTTGTTCAAAGACACCGGGTATGTAATTATTGAATTAGAAAGTGAGGAAAAATGATAGGAGAATGTCCAAAGTGTGGTGAATTGTTTGGAGGGTTGAGTATGACTACTTCAGAAGTGTGTCCAAGTTGTGACAGTTTAGTTCTTATGGAAGACCCTGATACAGAGTTAAGACCCTATACAATTCATATAATGAATAATGATACCTTGGCTATTATGGCTACGTATGAAACTTGGCAACTGTCTACAGATGAGAATCTATCTCCGGGTCAGAAACATCCAATTATCACGATACAGTTTCCTGTAGAGGAGCCTATTAATGGAAATGGAAAGAAGGTAGTAAGTGGATAAGATACCATACAACATGACAATAACTGACAATGAGACTGGTGAGATTGTGGAGCAATGGGGAACATGGGGATTTAATGTAAGTAATAGAAAACTTCCTAGTGATTTGTATCCTCATGTAATAGTTGTATTTCCTGTACATGAGGAAGTAATTAACGAAAGTGGAGAGGAAGTTCATGGAAACTAAAGAGACTATGGCAGATTTACAGATCGAGTTAGACGAAATTATACTGGATGCAGATCATCCTACTTTTTTCTTTGAGGCAGGAGAGCATGAATTTGCTGGAAATGTTACTTCTATGCTTCTTATAGACGATGAAGAAGAGGAAATGATAAAGGTAGATACAATTGTGGGTGTGGTGTGTTCTATTCTTGAAGAAGTGAGGGAAGGACATTCTGCCCCTGTTGTTTTTAAAGATGATTTGAAGTTGTATAGTAGTTTAGGTGTGAGATACGATGAGATGGATAACATGTCTGTGGATGGTTTATATGATCAAATAGTAGATATGATCACGTATGATTTTTCAAGAGCGTCTATTACTGAATTGGGATTTAAGATTACGTATGTTGGGAAGGAAGATGGCAGCAAAAAGAGGTAAAGGTGGCAAAGCCAAGGGAAGTAACTTTGAACGTAAAGTAGCTAAACAACTTACAGAATGGTGGCAAGCTGCTGGACTGGAGGGAGAATTCTATAAGACCCCTGCTAGTGGCGGTTTGCGTTGGCAAAAAAGGGACGATACCATAGGAGATATCTGTACTCCTAAGAATTTTACGTGTACTATAGAATGTAAGAATAGCGAAGTATGGGATTTCAAAGAATTGTTTACCGAAACTATCGCCAAACCACCTCCTTTAATTAAAGAGGGAAAAGGGAAAGACAAACCAAATAGTCCTAGAACTATAGGAGAATTTTGGTATCAAGCTTGTGACGAAGCTAGTCGAGCCGATAGAATACCTTTGTTAATTTTTTCTAAGAATTATCAGAAAGATTTAATCGTGTTTCCTACTTTAACAAATTGGGCTAGTGACTATTCTAGTCAGCTACAGGCTTGGGGAATTACTAAAGTGTTTAAGTTTGTACCTCCACGTTGGCCAATAGCTACTAGAACTTTAATTGTGCGTTTTGATAAGTTTTTGGAAATTGTAGCACCTGAAGCATTAAGAAAGGATTATGAATGTTAGTAAAAATTGGAGAAAAAATATACAATCCAGTAGATCAACCTATTTTAGTTATTTTATCAGAACAGGATAAAGAGCTTATTCGTAGCATGGATAAGGGAACTCATTGTTACTGTTCTTACGACGACAAGAAACACACAGTAGAGGAAATTCGTGAGTGGATATCTAAGAAAATAGAACCGGCAGTACCCACACCTCCAGCACCTCCCGTGTCTATTTTC
>SDBU01008426.1_pt1 | contig 11734 bp, 14 predicted proteins | sample 2277071 | NCBI WGS metagenome assembly SDBU01 (sample SAMN10397929, study PRJNA504765) | marine sediment metagenome | isolation source: marine sediment core GS08_GC12, 126 cmbsf | place: Arctic Ocean: Gakkel Ridge, Loki's castle | collected 2008 | reverse complement strand
GTTCGCTGGTTAAAACCACCAAAATACCCCCAGAAATATGGGGTGAGGACTGGGACAAATTAGGATATATTATTGAAGTATGCAAATTTCCATAGTAATACCAACATATAATCGTGTCTATGATTTAGGGAAGTGCTTGGACTCTATTCTAATCCAGACAAGATTACCAGAGGAGGTTGTGGTTGTAGATAATTATTTTAGTAATAGGATAAAAGAGTTAATATGGACTACTTATGAACGGAGATTTAGAGAAAAGAACATAGCTTTAAAGTATTTAAAGAACCAAGAAAACAGCGCTAACATAGCCCGAAATATAGGAATAGACAACAGCAATGGGGATATAGTTCTGTTTTTAGATGATGATGTAGTTTTAGACAGCGACTACATTGAGGAGATTTTAAAGGTTTATGAGAATACAGATGCTTTGGGAGTTCAGGGATATATAGAAACAAAACCCTTTAATGTGTTATCAAGAATAGTAAATCTGTTCGGCAAACTTTTCTTTCTCGGCTGTCTGGAAAAAAACAAATGCAGGGTTCTGCCGAGTATGAGTTCAACCTATCCTTACCAATTAGAAAAAGTAATTCCCTGCGAGTGGCTTTCAGGAGCAAACCATTCTTTTAAAAGGGAAGTCCTAAAAGAGTTCAGGTATGACGAGAAGCTTAAAGAGTATTCGGAAGGAGATGATTTGGATATGTCTTACAGGATTTTTAACAAGTATGGCTCGTTCTACATTACTCCCCACGCAAGGTTAATACACAAGACATCGCCAGAGGGAAGGGCGAATGACAAAGAACTTATTTGCAGGAAAGAGGTCTATTCCCTGTATCTGTTTTACAAGATTATACCCCAGAGTTTCAAGAACAAGCTAACTTATCTGTGGAGCAGGATCGGGAAAGTAATCTTTAGTAGGCATTTAATCGGAGCATATTTTTATTGTTTGGCGCATTTAAAAGAGATTAAGAAAGGAGATTTAAGTTTTTTTAATAAATGAAAATCATATCCCGATTACTTCAAAAGATACTTCCCTATAATAGAATAGTTTGGTTGGCTAAGAAACGGCAAAGGTATCGTTGGAGAAGAAATAAAGGGTCAGGCGAGCTTGCTTTTCTTAATTGGTTGAGGGGAGAGGCAGTTAAATACATAACATATTTTAGTATTTTAACAGGAGCTTCAGTTGGAATACGGCTTCTTCCCTTTATACCCCCAGAAATATTTGACAGGATTTTTGAGTGGTACCCTCGGGTGGGAGATTGGATGCTATGGTTGTCTGACAATCTGACAAAGGAAATAATCTTTTGGATAATGTTTGGGTATTTGGTGGGGAATATATTTATGAGAGTAATTTATTATTTTTTTGGTATGTGGTTTGAGAAAAGTGGGTGGGAAAGAGTAGAGCAATTATCAGAAGCAGAGCAATTTAAGTTTTTTGAAACAGAGAAAATAGTAAAGCCACTTGAAAGGTTGGAAAAGCGCTTGGGGACTAAAAAAGATAAAAAGGTCGGAGAAAAAACTAAATAAAACTATGACCAATCAACAAATACTAAAAAAAACACACGAACACTTGAAATCGTTGAAATGTCCAAGATGTGGGAAAAGAATGAAAAAAATAGCACATAGATATTGGTTTGTTGGTTGTGTTGAATATGAACTATTTTGGTGTTATCAACCACCAGATATATTAAAAAATAATTATAAAGAATGTAATACTTTGATTATAAATTATCCTCACGAAAGTGCTGGGAAAGATAATAAAATAATAAAACTATGAATTGGCTCTATAAAATCTGGGTTAAAATAATAAAATTAAAAGATAACATATTACATAGATGACCCAAATCCTATTTTACATACTAATCTTTCTTATCGGCTTTATCGTTGGCAGAACCACCGAAGACAGCAAACTAACATTAAGAGATTTAATGTTCGTTATAGTTTGTTCTTTTCTCGCAGGTATAACCGGTGCTTTACTCGCCAACATAATAATCATCTAATGGAAAACAACATCATAAAAAAAGTAATTAAAAGGGAGATTAATGAGAGAGGGTTGATATTCCCATTAGTCAAGGGGGTTACAAAGAGAGAAGAGAAGGTTCTTAAAATGAGAGAAACAAAGACGCTTCAATTTATTGGGGATAAGTTTGGTGTGAGCCGGCAGAGGATTAGAAAGATTGAGGAGAAGGCAAAGGCAAAGCTGGATTATCAGGATAGGATTATAGATGATCTTGCCGAGAAAATACGCAAAGAGATATTGAGGTTGCTTTAAAGGTCGGAGAAAAATAATAAAAATAAATAAATATGAAAAAATTTATTGTTCCAACTCCTTATGATTATAATGAAATGTCCGAGATTTTAGTTATTATTGAAGATGATGAAGCAGATAAAGATTGGGCATTAGTTAGGGCAAGAGAAATTTTATTGAATAATGTAGCTTATACCGAAGATAAATATGATAAAGAACGATTTAAAGATATGGTTCATAAGTTAGATGGTAAAAATATAAGAGAGCTAACCGAAGATTATTATATAAATTTTGGTTGTGATGCTTAAAGGTCGCGCAAAAAAACATAACTAAATAAAACTATGTTAGCAATATTTATAATAGCCATTTTTGGAGGAATAGTAATCGCTTTAATTCTCGCTCCCATTATCGCAATAGTTGTTGTTGCTTCTCAAAGAACTTGCCCACACTGTAAAAAGAGAGTGCCTAAGAAAGCCGATGTCTGTTCGTATTGTCGGAATAGGGTATAAAAAAAGAACGCTCTTAAAAAGAACGTTGAAAAAAACAATTAAGTTTTGTATTCTGTCGGATCTAATCCGTTTGTATCTATTATGACGGAATAACACACATTTTGTTACATGTCAAAATATGAATAAAATAACTAACAAAGAAAAAAAACAATGAAGCAGACCCTAAAAGAAATAATGAAAGAGAAGATATGGAACTTACACATTGAAACTATGGAGAGGGGGAAGACATATACCCCTTTGTTTAGAAAGGCAAAAAAATACAGCAAGAAAAAGAAGTATAGCAAAGAGGCAGAGAAAGACCAAAAGAAAGCAATGGAAATCTTTATGCTTCAAAACCAGCAAATAGGGAAGATAATATTTCTATCTTGGCTTCTATCAGAGATTGGAGAGAAGAAGTTAGTGGATAAGATATGGAGGGCCAGAGATTGGAAAATGTCCTCGGATGGGAATTATGTTATAAGTAGAAAACAAAGTGAAAAAACTAAGATAAGGAAAAATAAACATTTGTAAAAAGGGTCGGTTTAAATTAAAATAAAGTTAGTTAAAAGGAAGGCAATATGAAGTGACAGAAGAAAAAAAATTAAATAACATCACTCTGATAATCGGAGCTTACGGCAACTTGCCTAGTCTTATAGGAGTAGTAGAGAAACAAGTTGAACCCCCAGAGGGAGGCATCTTTTCCAAACTTATGGGGTGTAGCTATCTCTTCAAGGGATTTCCCAATGTGAAGATAGTTCACTCCCTCAGGACATTCAAAAAAGCACTTACCGTGCTTCCACCTGTAATAAACACAAAGCTTGGGAGGATAATGGTCGTTATATTTGTGCTAATGCCGAAGTTTATACAGAAAGAATTTATACTAAAGTTCTGTATTGGCTGGCGTGAGCTTGCCTACGATCCAATCCAAGCTTCAGTTCTGCCGAAAGAGAAGTATTGCGTTGCGGTCAGGGAACTTTATCGGGTGCTAACCTTCTTTATTGGCAAGCTAAAAGATGGTAGAATAAAAGAGATAGCCGATTGGGGGAGGAATAGCGCCTGTATGATTTTAGAGTATGATTCCCCTTACAAGTTTATGGTACAGGATGTTCTTCCCGAGATTAACAAGGAAGCGTTTATGAAAAATCCGGCTAAGGAGTTTCAGAGAATTGTAGAAATCTTTCTAAAGAGAAGCGTTACTGACGAAATGGAGATAGGGCTAAGACCTCTTTTCAAGATTATATCATTAGCCCTAAGATTTAGCAGAAAAGCAAGGCGTATAGCGAAAGAGTTTATCTCGGAGATAGACTTGGAGAAAGTAAAGTTAGACGAAGCCGACAGATACTTTTGTATGTTAAGGGACAACTATGATTTCTGGGGAACTCCATTTGAGGAAAGGAAGTTGATGAAGGAAAAAATTGACAAAGAGAAAGGTCATAAAATCCCTGAGGTCAGGTTTGAGCAAGCGCCGGTAGCTACTCCTACTTCTTGAGGGCAGAACCCAAAAAGCGAGTTTTTGATTATTTTGCTCGCCTCTGTCCATGATTTTTTAACTGGGTTCTGCCCTAAGGGAATATGGGCAGGCTAAGGTGCTGAGGTGACACCAAGGGTATATGGAGTACACCTTTTTATGCTATCCTCGGTTAAATGACTTGAATGGTGGATAGACGAGTCAGCCGAAGCAGTAAGCAATTACTAAGGGGAGGCAACTTCTCTCCCTGCCCGCACTTATATGGAAAACTCAAGAAAACAAATCCTTAACGAGATTTACCACGACCAATATAAGTCCATTTTGGTGTCGGAAGCTAATATAAGGTCGTTGGAGAGTTTGGATTCCAAAATGATTATAGGAACAAAACCGTCCAAGGTTGGGGGAATACCTGTTCAGTTCACGGTTTCAGACGCATTGGAAATAGAGAAAGAAAATAAGGAATCAATGGAAAGGGTGCTTAAAATAATTAGGGAGATGAGGGATGAAGATAAAATAAATAACTAAAATGAATAAAATAATTCAAGATGATCGCTTATGGGTAAAGGAGAAATAATTATAAGATTATTATTTGGAGTTGCAATTACTATACCATCTCTTTGGTTTTTAATTACGACATCGGATTGGTATGTTTATTGGGATTGGGAAAAGTTTAAAAATAAAAAAGAAAAGAAACACCCTAACCATTCTAAATAGATGAATAAGATAATCCAAGGCGAAAAGAAATACCAAATAATATATGCTGATCCGCCATGGAGATATGATGATAGAATGAAAATGAAAGGTATTCACGGAATGATAAGGGGATCTGAGAGCTTTTATCCTACAATGTCTTTAGAAGAACTAAGTAAATTAAAAATAAAAGACATTTCTTCTGATAATTGTTTCTTATTTCTTTGGGTTACATTTCCATTATTAAAAGAAGGGTTAAAAATAATGGAAGATTGGGGGTTTAAATATAAAACTAATGCTTTTACTTGGATAAAAACAACATCTAATAATAAATTTCATTTTGGAATGGGACACTATACAAGAGGAAATGCTGAAATATGTTTATTGGGAGTTAAGGGAAAATTAAAAATAAAAAATCACTCTATTAGCCAAATAGTAATTTACCCACTTAGTAGACACTCTGAAAAGCCCAAAATAGTAAGAGATAAAATAATAGAATTAGTTGGCGATCTTCCCCGCATAGAACTATTCGCCAGAAAGCCAAAAGGACAATTATTTGAGGACAAATGTTGGAAGGGTTGGGATGTCTGGGGAAATGAAGTAGAGAGTAATATAAAATTATGATAGAAGAAAAAAATAACACTGATAAAACAGAGCAAGAACAGAGCAGGTATAGAGGACTTAAACCTTTTAAGAAAGGTCAATCTGGTAATCCTGATGGTAGACCGAAAGGTTCTATTTCCATTATAGCCGAGATAAAGAAACAATTAGATGAAATGCCGGAAGGAGAGAAGAAGAATAACTTAAAGATAATAGTTTCCAAAATGATAGAAATGGCAAAGAGAGGAAATGATAAAATGATAAGGAACATACTTAACTATGTTGAAGGAATGCCAAAACAGAGTGTTTCGTTGGGAGCGGATGAAACGATAGGTGGTGTTAAGATAGAGATAATTAAAAATAAAGAGGAGAAAAAAGATGAGAATAGCAAACCTGAAATCAACAATAGTATTTGAAAAGTTTTACAATGAGTATGTTTCTAAAAAGAACAGAATTTTAATCGGAGAAGGGGGAACGGGAAGTAGCAAAACTGTTTCAATATGTCAATTATTTGCTCTTATACTTTTAAAAGAAAAGAATATCCAACTGACAATTGCCAGAAAAACACTCCCTGCTCTGCGTGCCACTTCAATGAAAGATTTTCTGAATGTTCTCAAAGAGCTTGATGTTTATCGGGTTGAGTGGCATAATAAATCAGAGAATACTTTTAAATATCCACCAACAGGAAGCGAGGTGGATTTTGTTTCTGTGGACGAGCCAACGAGAGTTAGAAGCCGAAGAAGAAACTATTTATTTTTAAATGAGGCAAATGAATTTCGCTTAGAAGATTACCGCCAACTAGCAATGCGGACAGACAAGCAAATCTTCTTGGACTACAACCCTTCCCACTTTAACCACTGGATTTATTCTGAACTCCAAACGAGAAAGGACTGTGTGGTGATACCCTCTACTTACAAAGACAATCCTTTCCTCCAATCAGAGATAGTCCGAGAGATTGAGAGCTACAAAAACAAGGATAAGAACTATTGGCGCATCTACGGATTAGGATTGAGAGGAATAGCGGAGACTTTAATTTATAGCCATTGGAAGTTGTGCGACAGCTTACCTGAGAACCCTGACGAAATAATCTACGGCTTGGACTTTGGATTTAACAATCCCTCGGCACTTGTGAAGATAGCGGACAAGGATATGGAGTATTATTGGAAAGAGTTGCTCTATGAAAGTTATCTAACGAACCAAGATCTTTGTAGAACGCAGAAGGAGGCAGATGCCACTGGCAAGGAATTGGGGCGACTACATCAGTTGGTAAAAGATGGGGAGTTAAATTATACGAGTGTCATTTATGCTGATAGTTCTGAACCTCAGAGAATAGAAGAGATAAGGCAAGCAGGGTTCAACATACTTCCCTCGGACAAAAGCGTCAGTGATGGAATTGACTTTATTAAAAGCCATGGCTTCAATATAACGAAGGACTCGCTGAACGCACAAAAAGAAGTTAAGACCTATGGCTGGAAAGTAAAAGACGAGAAGCCGATTGACGAACCGGTAAAAGCAAAAGACCATCTAATGGACGCTGGGAGATATGCTTGCTATACCCACTCCAAAGAGAAAGCAGATGAGTTTCCCGATCAGAGAAGGGAGGAGGATGATAGGATGATCACGGGAGGACTTCTTGATAAACGATTTTAGTTATCCACAGCTTGACATACTACCTGTGGAAAACATATAATAAACTAAAGTAGTATGGGTATCTGAATTGAACAACAAGGATTTAAAAAATAGAATATTAAAGTTTAATTTGTTAAAGTAGAGACATAAGGTGACGTAGGTTCAATAACAAAGTGTATAAACTTCGGTTTATCGCCTAAAGCAGAGACAGAACCAGAATGCCTTGTGTCTCGGTGCACCACTTTGTGTCTCTGCTTCAGGAAGTTAAAAAGGCCAGAGTAAAACCAATGAAACTATTTGGTCGTTTTGATTTAACAAAAATATTTAAAAGTCCTCCACAAGGTGGTGTTGAATTAGGAGAGTCCGGCACAAGCATATTCGGTGGTTATATTACAGACGAAGATTATGTCACGGAACTAACTGGAAGTCAAGCCATTGAAACCTATGACAAGATGCGAAAGTCGGACGGAGTTGTGAAAGCCGCAATACTTGCCTGTGAGCTTCCCATTAGGGCGGCGAATTGGTATATAGAGCCGGCGTCAGAAGAGGATAAGGATAAAGAAGTGGCGGATTTTGTTTCCGCCTGTTTGTTTGAAAAAATGACGATAACTTGGGACGACTTTCTTAGACAGGCATTGATGATGCTCCCTTTCGGCTTTATGGTGTTTGAGAAAGTGTTCGCAGGGGTAGAGGTTGACGGAAAGGATATGATAGGGTGGAGAAAGTTTGCTCCGCGCTTGCCCGCTACCATTCTGAAGTGGAAGACGGAAACTGGCGAGGACGGAGTTACCCAACAACTCACAACGGGAGGTAACACTTCAATACCAATAGAAAAGCTTTTAATATTTACACACAACAAAGAGGGCGACAACTGGCTCGGCATATCCGTACTCAGGAGTGCCTACCGCCCTTGGTTTTTTAAGAGCCACATAGAGAAGATAAACGCCATAGCATTTGAGAGGCAGGGGTTAGGTATTCCCCGCGTCAAACTGCCAATGAATGCTACCATTAAGGATATAACGAGGGCGAAGACTCTTGTTAAAAACATCAGGGCGAACGAACAGAGCTATCTTCTGCAACCATACGGCTGGGATATTGAGTTTATGGATCCGAAGGCGAAAGGGGTTAAAGACCCAAGCGAAACTGTCCGCAGGCTTAACAGGGAGATACTTATAAGCGTCTTGGCGCAATTTCTTGACTTGGGTTCGGGACCGACCGGGTCAAGGGCTTTATCAGCCGACCACTCCTCAACTTTCCATAACAACCTTACCGCAATAGCCCGGCAAGTGAAGGACGCCATAAACAAGTATGCTATTAAGCAGTTAGTGGATTTGAATTATACAGTGGCCGAGTATCCAACGCTTGAGTTCTCAAGGATAGGACTGCCGAGATATGTTGATCTAGCAAAGGCGCTTCAAGGACTTACCCAAGTTGGAGTAATCACCCCTGACGAGAAGCTTGAGGAGAATGTAAGGCAGATTATGGACTTACCCGAGAAGCCCGAAGAAGAGGAGGAGAAACCCGAGCCAAAGGAAGTTCCCAAGCAGAAAGAACTAAAGCCCGAACCTGAAAAGAGGGAGGCAAGTGAGTTTGTCAGTTGGAGAGATTTGACCTTTGCCGAAAAGAAGCTCGGATTAAAAGACATAGAGCGCAAGATGGACAGCACTGAGGACAGGCTCAGGATTGACCTAAAAGAGATACTCTCAAGGACAGCGAATGACCTTATCCGTCAAATGCAGATAGTGCTTGAAACAACAAGCAGTACAGAGAAGAGACAGAGAATAAAGAATATGTCTGTCCGTTATAAGTCAGAGTATAGGAAAGCTATCTTTAACGCAGTGAAGGATATGTTCCAATACGGGAAGACAGTATCAGCGCACGAAATGAGAAAAGATGTCCCTCCTACTCCTGCGAAAGACCTTCAGGGAATGTCAAAGCAGGCAGACACCCTTACAACCATAATGGAGGACGATATGATGAAAGCTGGGAAGTTGGCACTTCTTACAGGGTTGCAGCACATGTCAGAAAAGACCTTTTCCATTACAAGCACTCTCGCCATGATAACTAAAGCTGTGAGAGGAGAGGCAAAGAGAACCGCTTTCAATGTATCTGCAATCGTTGTGAATGGGGCAATAAATCAAGGCAGAAGGACAACTTTCACTACTTATGGGAACGATATTTATGCCTTACAGAGAAGTGAAATATTAGATTCTGTCACTTGTAACTTCTGTATGTCTATTGACAGCAGGGTCTTTCGGAAGAAGGACTCGTTCACCCAAATTGACGGAGTACATAGTTCGTGTCGTGGAATATGGGTTGAGATACTCAAAGTGGAGGCTGAGAAGCCCAAGATAGCAGGCATTCCCAAAGTATTAAGAGAGAACTTCGTAACAGTCAACCAATTCAGACCACCAAAGCACCCTATTGTCAAGAAAGAGTCACCGGCAGCAGACTTCCTGCGCGAAGAAAAGAGATTAGAAGAATCCGAGAGGATAGAACTTGATAGAGAGAAAGAAAGAATAGTAGAGACGGTAAAGCCGATAATAAAACTAAACGAAACAATTAAGGAGACCCTTGAAAATGAAGAACCTACCAGAGATTCAAAAGCAGATTGAGGAGGTTCTTAGCGAGGCAGGGATTTCACCAGACCGAGCAACCGAACTCAGGAACAAACTGCTCAAGCTCCAAAAGGACAAGGACAGGAAGCTCTTAGCATCTGAGATAGCTACAGAGTTGGCTAAGGTTATAAAGATACCGTTCAATGATGAAGTAATTAAAGCGATTAAAGGAATAAAGATAAGTCCAGTTGTTAATGTCAAAGCATCAGAGCCGAAAGTCATAGTCAGGGAGGCAGCACAGCCAAAAGTCATAGTAAATCCGCCCAAAGTAACTGTGAATCCACCGAAAGTCGTGGTTAAAGCACAGGAGTTTAAAGTTAATGGTCTTTTTAAACAGATATTACAAGCATTAAAAGGTAAGCAGGAAGTAGCAATGCCCAAGAAAGCAATGCCCGTTGAGTTGGTTTTTGAGGATAAGAAGTACAAGGCAATGCTATTGGGTGGAGGAGGCCCGAGCCGGGTTTGGTTAAAGGATAAGAATAACCAGATTATAAGCCCGGTTAGTGCTGCGACAGAAGTAATTGTGTATAATGTCGCCATAAACTTTGCCAATACAGAGTATTCTCAAGCATTGCCAGACGGAACAAAGAAGTTTAAAATATATGCCGTTGATGCCGACAAGCGTTATCCTCACAGGGATACCTTGAAATATACCACTGTTTCTGGGGAGTCGTCAGGCACACCGATTTCTATCCCTCCAACTGGATACGATTTAGTGGAAAATGTTGATTTGAGGGATACAATACTTTATTTTCAAACACCATCGGGTTCTCCCGTGGTAGAGATAATAGCTTACACCTAATTATGAAAAAACTATTACAAATTATTCTAATAATACAACTTCTCTTTTTTGCTACTTATGCTGGCGCTCAATACTGGAGTTTGTTTATGTTAGTTGGTGATACTATTTATACTTCAATCCCCAATCTTAATGTTGATTTAGGTTCAGGGGATTTTACTACTACTGGAGCTATCACTGCCGACTCTCTCTCAGACGGCACTCTCACAATAACAGGAGGAGATTTGAGTACTACTGGAGATGGGACATTTGAGGATATAACTATAAATGGCAACATTAAGGGAGAAGTTGCAGGAGATTATATACAAATAAGTGGTGGCGGTTTTTCTGCAATACGTTTTAATACATCTGATGGAGCGGGAAGCAATAGAGAACGATTAGTTATTACAGGTGGACTATCGCAGGGCATTATTTCTATTTGTGAGGCTGATTTTAGTGTTGATACTGACTTATTCTTTGTAGACCTAAGCGAACAAAAAGTAGGAATAAATGACTTAAGTCCTTCATTCACATTAGATGTAAATGGAGATATTAGAGCTATTGGAATGCTAACAATAGACAGCGCAGGCACAGACTACTTCGCCATTACCAACCTATCAGAAGGGGATATTCTTTTAGTGGACAGCGCTGGAGATTTAACAGTTGGAGGGGATATACTGATGCAGGTAAATAAAAAGATATATTTTCCCACCAATAGTGATGTCGGTTATATTAAAGGGAGTTCTTCTGGGGGAAAGATAGAAATATCTCCTAAAGCCGATGGTTCGTCATACTTTAGGATAGCTTCAAAAATTACATCCAATATGGATTTCGGTATGGGTGCGAATACTTTAACAGCTAATAAAGTTGAGATATACGGCACTACTCGCTATATTGACCGTGATGGAGACAATCTGAGGTTTACTGACCCGACAGCAGGGACAATTACACTTAATACTTTAAACAGCAAGGCGGATTATAGCTTTGGAGCTAATAACTTTTCAGGGACTGGAAATTTTACTACTACTGGCATCTTAGAAGCAGACACTCTTACTGACGGCTTTCTCACAATAAACTCAGGCAACCTCACCACCACAGGCATAGGAACATTTGGCACAATTAATATGTTAGTGGAAGGAAATAAGATTTTATTTCCCGATACAAGCATAGGGTCTTCTACAGGTAAAATCTATCAAGGCGATGCTGGTGGGGCTGATGGAT
>SDBU01008425.1_pt1 | contig 11734 bp, 12 predicted proteins | sample 2277071 | NCBI WGS metagenome assembly SDBU01 (sample SAMN10397929, study PRJNA504765) | marine sediment metagenome | isolation source: marine sediment core GS08_GC12, 126 cmbsf | place: Arctic Ocean: Gakkel Ridge, Loki's castle | collected 2008 | reverse complement strand
GTATTGGATGCCAGAAGCCTTGGCTACCAGATCACGCTGGTGGCAATGAGGGCGGCAGAGAGCCAGTTAGATAGAGCAGCGCAACTCATTATTAAGCACCCGGGAGTCAGCCACGTTTACGAACGAGAGCACCACTTTAGTCTCTGGTTCACCCTGGCTATTCCCTCTACTGCTGACATGGAGGCTGAACTGAAACGGCTGACCAGCCCTGTTGATGCCGAAGCCATCTTTGACCTGCCAGCGATAAAGTTGTTCAAGATAGGCGCCTATTTTGCTATGGATGGAGATGGGCAGACAGCAGCGGGTGCCGTGGCTCAGCCTGGTGGATTTCTCCCTCGGGAAGTCGAGCTTTCCCAGACAGACAGGTTGGTAATCAATGAGTTGCAACAGGACCTGCCCCTAACTCCATCACCGTTTGCTGTTATGTCAGCGCGACTGGGTCTGGATGAGGAGAATTTTCTGACACAGTGCCAATCTCTTTTGCAGCGTGGCGTTATGCGGCGCTTTGGTGCTGCCATTAACCATAATAGTGTCGGGGTCAAGGCAAATGCCATGGCCTGCTGGATAGCTCCACCAGAGAGGGTAGATGCTGTCGGCCGGAAGCTAGCCTCACTAAGGGAGGTAAGTCATTGCTACGAGAGAAAGACTAACCCAGTCTGGCCGTATAACGTCTTCGCCATGATTCACGGCCACACCAGAGAGGTATGCCAGGAAATAGCCAGCAAAGTGGCTGATGAAACCGGCCTTACGGACTATGTATTGCTTTTTAGCACCAAGGAATTCAAAAAGAAGAGGGTCAAATATCTAGTGTGAAAAGAAGAGAGCAAGCGACTGCCTACTATCCAATATGTCTGAACATCAGCAGCAGGAAATGCGTGGTGGTTGGGGGGGGAGAGGTTGCCCTGCGTAAGGTAAAGGCACTTCTTGAGTTCAGGGCCAATGTTGATGTAGTCAGCCCGGAGCTATGCCCGGAGCTAACGGCGCTGGCGGAAAGCGGGCAGATACGTGTATTTCGCAGGCACTACCAACCGGGTGACCTGCAGGGCGCGCTTATTGCCATCGCTGCCACCGACAATAGTGATATAAACCAGAAGGTGGTGAAGGAAGCCCGGAGCAAAGCGGTTTTAGTCAACGTGGTGGATGATGCCGGAAATTCCGATTTCATTGCCCCCTCGTATATTCGCCGTGGGGATGTCACTATTGCCATCTCTACTGCTGGCAGGAGCCCAGCTCTGGCGCGGAAACTCCGAACCAGATTGGAGAAGGACTTTGGGGATGAGTACGCTTCTCTGGCTTTATTGATGAATGAGGTGCGTACTGAGGTGAAGCGGTGGGGAATTGAGATCGACAGTGACGTATGGCAGGAAGCGCTGGACCTGGATTTGTTGACTGACTTGCTGAAGAGAGGGGAGAACAAGAAAGTCAAGGCTGTATTGTTACGCCATCTGAAGACACAACAGAAGTAACCATTTAGGTAGGCTGATTATATGCATGTTAACCTGGTAGGGATAAATCACCGGACAGCGCCGGTTTCCATACGGGAGAGGGTGGCAATCAGGGTTGGGAAGCTTCATGATTCCCTGTCACTGCTTCGTGGCTATATTCCCCAGGGTATAATCCTGTCCACCTGTAACCGTACTGAAGTTTATACTACCGATAATGATGGTCACCATGCTGAGGAAGTAAGCCTCAATTTCTTGAAGGCTCACTTAAACACCCCTGATGCCGACTTGTCCCAATATGCTTATCTCTTAAAGAATAAGGAGGCGGTGGAGCACCTATTCCGTATCGCCTGTGGTCTGGACTCGATGATAGTTGGTGAATATGAGATTCTGGGCCAAGTGGGGCAGGCGCTGGAAGTTGCCGAGAAGGCACGGATGGTGAATCTGCCGCTACGTCACATTTTCCAGAGTGCGATTCGAACTGGCAGACTGGTTCGTGAGGAAACGGGAATCAGCAATAATGCCCTTTCAGTCAGCTCTGTGGCGGTGGACCTAGCCGCCAGGGTTGTCGGTGACCTCGGAAATTGTAAGATACTTGTCATCGGTGCCGGCGAAGCGGGGAGACTGGTGGCCAAGGCCGCCAGGGATAGGGGAACTCACCAAATACTCGTTGCCAGCCGGACTCAGAAAAGGGCGTCGGCTCTGGCAGCAGAACTGGGTGGTACCCCTATGGACCTGAATAGCTTAGCAGAAGAGTTAAACACCTGTAACATAGTTGTCACCTGTGCTGATGCACCCCACTGGATGCTGAATGTTCGCCAGGTGGAGACCACAATGAATAATCGTCCTGAGCTTCCAATGGTGATAATTGATATTGCTGTCCCGCGCAACGTGGAGCCAGCAGTGGAGCAAATAAATAATGTTTTTCTGTACAATATCGATGACCTTATCCAGATTTCTAATCAAAATCGCCGGCACCGAGAAGGCGAGAGTCGGAAAGCTGAGGAGATTATAGCGGCTGAGGTGGCTAAGTTTGTTTCCTGGCGGCAAGCTTTTGAGGTTAGACCCACAGTCAGTGCCCTGATGAGAAAGGCTGAAGGCATACGCCGTTCGCAACTGAACAGAACCCTGAAGAAGCTGCGCTCACTATCTGACGAAGAGCGATATAGTCTAGAGATGATGACCAAGTCGATTATAACCAAAATCCTTCAGGACCCCATCCTGTATCTTAAAACAAATGCAGATGCCAATGGTGATTACGCAGAAATGATAAGCGAGCTTTTTCAGCTGGACAGAGAGAAGCGAGAATGAGAAAGAAGATTGTGGTTGGCTCCCGGGGCAGCAAGCTAGCCCTGATTCAGGCTGAGTCAGTGGCTGCTGAGATTAGAGAGGCAAATCCCAATGTTGAAGTTGGCATTAGCAAGATAGTGACTAAGGGTGACCGTAATCAACATGTCCAACTTGAGCGTACGGAAGAGGTTGGGGTATTTGTCAAGGAACTCGAGGAAGCCCTGCTCGATGGCAGGATTGACTTGGCGGTGCACAGCCTCAAGGATATGCCAACTCGAATTCCTCAGGGGCTATGTCTTGCGGCAGTAACCCGTAGACTTGACCCCCGCGACGCACTTGTATCTAGAGCGGGGAGATTAGCCGGGCTTGCCCCAGGTTCAAAAATAGGTACTGGCAGCCTGCGGCGTGCCGTTCAGCTTGCCACCTATCGCCCTGACCTGGAGGTATGCAGCATAAGAGGGAATATTGATACCCGACTGAGCAAGATTGCCGATGGTGGGCTTGATGGCGTGATAGTGGCTGCTGCCGCCATGCGGCGCCTTGGCTGGGAGAGCAAGATAAGCGAATACCTGCCCGTGGAGCATTTCCTGCCGGCAGTGGGGCAGGGGGTACTGGCAATAGAAACACGACTTGGTGATGAAGAGGTAATTGGACTAATCTGCCTTCTTAATCACCCGCCCACTTGGCATAGCATAACTGCTGAGCGCGCCTTTCTCAGTGAGCTGGGTGGCGGCTGCCGCGCTCCTATTGCTGCCCTGGGGACGGTCAACGGCGATAGCTTGAAGCTGGGGGGAATGGTAGCTGATGTCAGCGGAAACAGGGTACTGCGGGTCTCAGAAGAGGGCAATACCATAAGGTCGGAAGAGGTGGGGATGCGCCTGGCACAAAAGCTGCTGGAAATGGGGGCGTCTGAGTTTATCGCTGAGGTGAGGAACAGTGAAAACAGGTAAGGTCTACTTGGTTGGGGCAGGGCCTGGTGACCCTGGATTGATTACACGTAAAGGACTTGAATGTCTCCGGCAAGCCGATGTCATCATCTATGACCGCCTGCTTGATAAGTGGCTTCTTGACGAGGCTCCCTCAGCAGCGGAGAGAATATATGTGGGGAAGACAGTGGGGGAACATATTAAACCGCAAAGCGAGATAAACCAGTTGCTGGTGGCGAAAGCGAAGGACGGTAAAACGGTGGTGCGGCTCAAGGGTGGTGACCCCTTTGTTCTGGGGCGGGGGGGTGAGGAGGCGGGAATCCTGGTAGATAACAATATCCCGTTTGAGGTTGTGCCTGGGGTAACATCAGCAGTAGCCGTACCTGCTTACGCAGGCATTCCGGTCACTCACCGCGGCCTGGCATCGTCTTTTGCCGTAATTACCGGTCATGAAGACCCTGGCAAAGATAATTCCAGCATAAACTGGGAAAAGCTGGCTATGGGAGTAGATACCCTTGTTTTTCTCATGGGCATGCAAAATCTCCGTCAAATAGTGGCGAAGCTACTTGAGTATGGCAGACCTCCGGATACCCCGGTAGCCGTGATTAAAGATGGCACCAAGCCGGAGCAAAAAGCGGTCGTCGGCAGCTTAAAAGATATTGTAGCCAAGGTTGATGAGAATCGGCTCAGACCGCCGGCAGTTATTGTAGTTGGTGAGGTGGTCAAACTTAGGGGAAAACTCCGCTGGTTCGATAACCGTCCCCTCTTCGGCAAGCGCGTTCTGGTCACCAGAGCCCGACATCAGGCAAGTGTTTTGAGCCAGCTTCTCTCTGAGCGCGGCGCCCAGCCGGTTGAACTACCAGTAATCGACATCCAGACTATAGATGACACCACGGAACTCGACCAGGCTATCTCATATTTGGGACAATACCAGTGGGTGGTCTTTACCAGCGTCAACGGCGTTGAGGCATTCTTCCAGCGACTACATAGCCTGAATTTAGATAGCCGTGCCCTCAAGAATCTGAGAGTCGGGACGATTGGACCAGCCACTGCCAGAGCCGTGGAGGATAAGGGGATAATCCCCGATTACGTTCCTGAAGTTTATACCAGTGAAGGTATCATCGCCGGGTTCAGAAGTTTGGGTGTTATCGGACAACGGTTTTTGCTACCCCGAGCCGACATAGCTGATAAGGAGTTAACTGAGGGAATTAGCCGACTTGGAGCCGAGGTGCATGAGGTTACTGCATATATGACTGTCCCTGTGGCTGGTGGTGTCGCTAGGGACAAGCAGCTACTTTTGTCGGGTGAAGTTGACATAATCACCTTCACCAGTTCGTCAACAGTGTCCAATCTAATAGCGGTGTTTGATAGAGAACAGCTAGGGGTAAATAGTGCTAGGGTTGCCTGTATCGGCCCAAAAACGGCTGACACTGCCACCAGGGCCGGGCTTAGGGTAGATATTATCGCTGGTGAACACACCATACCTGGCTTAGTAGCCGCAATAGAAGAGTATTTCACAAAGGAGGCTTAGATGGCAGTTTTTCCTCAATTACGTCTGCGTCGCCTGCGTCGGAAGGAGTCGCTGCGGGCATTAGTTCGAGAAAACCGTGTGGAGGTTGGTGACCTTATTTATCCGATATTTGTCGAGGAGGGACGGGGCATAAAACAGGAAATAGTTTCGATGCCGGGTATCTTTCGCTTTTCTCCTGACGAGTTACCACGAGAGGTTGAAGAGGTAGCCAGGCTTAAAATCCCCGCCGTTAGCCTCTTTGGCATACCGGAACATAAGGATGAGGTGGGGTCGGGGGCTTATCATCCCGAAGGGGTTGTTCAGCAGGCAATACGAGTCATAAAGGACTCAGTGCCTGAGCTTCTGGTGGTGACTGATGTCTGTCTCTGTGAATACACCGTTCACGGACATTGCGGTATAGTGGCCGATGGCTACGTTGATAATGACCAGACGTTGCCCCTTCTGGCAAGAATAGCCCTATCACACGTTGAGGCTGGCGCTGATATAGTCGCCCCCTCAGATATGATGGACGGCAGGGTGAAAGTAATTCGGGAGGCGCTGGATGGAGCGGGATTTCAACATATTCCCATACTTGCTTACGCTGCCAAGTATGCATCTGCATTCTACGGGCCTTTTCGTCAGGCAGCTGAAGCAGCACCGCAGTTTGGCGACCGCCGTTCCTACCAGATGGACCCACCCAATCTGCGCGAGGCGCTGCGTGAGGTGGAGCAAGACATCAGTGAGGGGGCAGATATCATCATGATTAAGCCCGCTCTGGCCTATTTGGATGTGATACGGCGGGTGCGTGATACGTTTAACTACCCTTTGGCAGCTTATAACGTCAGCGGTGAGTACTCTATGGTGAAAGCGGCTGCCCAGCAAGGCTGGCTGGACGAGAGACAAGCCGTATTGGAGACTCTAACTGCTATCAAGCGAGCCGGGGCTGATATTATACTTACTTACCATGCCAAGGAAGTTTCCCAATGGTTGCAAGGTACTTAGGGACAAGCCTATGAATCTAGAGCGTTCCAAAAAACTTTTTCATGAAGCCCAGCGCTATTTGCCCGGTGGGGTTGATAGTCCGGTGCGTGCCTTCAAGGCAGTCGGTGGAACTCCTCCGTTCATAGTAAGGGGGCAGGGTTCAAAAATCTATGATGAGGACGGTAACGAATTCATTGATTACGTCTGCTCTTGGGGGCCTCTGATTCTAGGGCATGCTCACCCCCAGATAGTGGCAGCGCTGAAAACGGCAGTAGAGCGAGGCACCAGCTTTGGCGCTTCTACTGAGCTGGAGGTAACGCTGGCCAAAATGATATCTTCTGCCATGCCTTCTATTGAAATGATTCGCTTTGTAAACTCGGGTACGGAAGCCACGATGACAGTGCTTCGCTTAGCCCGGGCATTTACTGGTAGAGAGAAGATTGTGAAGTTTGCCGGCGGCTATCATGGTCACGCCGATGAGTTGCTTATCAAAGGCGGCTCAGGTCTGGCAACCCTGGGTATTCCTGACTCCCCGGGTGTGCCGTTAAGTCACGCACAGAATACACTGGTAGCACCATACAACAACGCTGAGGCGGTAGAGCAGCTTTTCCAGCGCTACCCCGGAGAGATTGCGGCGGTAATCGTTGAACCGGTAGCCGCTAATATGGGTGTTGTCCCACCTCAACCCGGCTTTTTGACCAGTCTGCGTAGGTTAACCAGTGAATTTGGTGCCCTCCTTGTTTTTGACGAGGTCATTACCGGCTTTCGTGTTGCTTATGGAGGGGCACAAGCCTTGTACGGGATTACCCCTGACCTGACCTGCTTGGGGAAGATAATCGGCGGCGGGTTGCCGATAGGAGCTTATGGTGGCAGACGAGAGGTTATGGAGATGATGGCTCCAGTAGGGTCAGTTTACCAAGCCGGGACGTTATCCGGAAATCCTCTGGTCATGACGGCAGGCATAGAGACAATTAAAGTCTTGGGACAGCCAGGGGTTTATGACCAACTAGAAGCAAAATCATCAAGTTTGGAGGAAGGGATAACTAAGGCTGCGTCTGAGGTCCGTGTGAGTTTGAATATTTCGCGCCTTGCTTCGCTTATTACAGTCTTTTTCATTAGTGATGCGGTGGTTGATTATGAATCAGCGAAACAGGCAGATACGACGCTTTTTAGTAGATACTTCCATCAGTTACTCTCGGCCGGGATATACTGGCCACCCTCTCAGTTCGAAGCCGTTTTTGTGTCATTAGCCCATAGTGATGATGACATCCAGTTTACGATTAGAGCGATTAGCAAGTCACTGAGCTCTCTACAAAGTTGATTCAAAATCTAGATGCCTTTGAGATAGCTATGCCAGGCCAATGATTGATAATGAGCGCTATTATACATTGATCCAAATTGTGTAGTCGCCAATAAAAGCACGATGCTCATAGAATGCGCTTTAACTCTTTCCTATCCTGAACATCTTGGTCCCACATGTAGGGTACACACCCTGAGTCATCGGTTTGCCATTCTTCATGGTTAGGGCTTTAGAATCCTTCATTTCTTTGGTGGGCTTATCATTCTTGAGATGCAGGTGGAGGCACTGCGGCTAACCCTTCTGGTTTCCTTCGCTTGACAAGCTTTGCCAGCCAAATACTCATCTCGTATATAATGATTAACGGAGCGGCAACAAGGCACTGATTTACAGGATCAATGGTGGGAGTAATTATGGCAGCAATGACGAAAGCAAATATAACTGCGCCTTTCCGCTTATCAGAAAGCCATTTTGGTGTAATGACACCAAGCCTTGTGAGGAAGGTTGTTATTACTGGCGTCTCGAAGACAAGCCCGATAGCCAATAATAGCCTGGACACGATTGAGATATAGTTGCCAATCTTAATCTGAGGGGTTGCTATGTCGCTACCAAACGTGATTAGAAATTTGGTTGCTGGTGGTATCAGAATAAAGTAGCTGAAGGCAACGCCACCAGCAAACATCAGTGCTATCCAGGGGAGTATCAAATACATAGCCCCTTTTTCCCTGGGGGTAAGCGCCGGGGAGAGAAACATGAGAAATTGATAAACCAGGAAGGGCATCGCCAGTATAACACCACTAATCAAGCACACCTTCATATAGGTGCCGATCATCTCCGTCATCTCGATATAGACGAGGTTAATCCCCCCTGCCGGTAAAATCAAAATGTGGAAAATCTGCTTGGCGAATACAAAAGATATAATGCTGGTAACTGATACAGCGATAATACACTTGATTAAACGGTGCCGAAGTTCAGAGAGATGCTCGAGGATAGTCAATTTATTGTGACGGCTCATTCACACTAATACCTCACCCACTTAGAGGCTAATCGGTTTTATGCTGCCCTGGTGGAGGCACTTTATCCTCACCTTCTATCTCTTTAGTTACCTGCGCTGTTAGGTCAAAGGTTGCTTTCTTGAGGGCACGCACCATTTTCCCCAGCGTCTTGCCTATCTCAGCTATCCTCCCGGGCCCCCATATTATCAGGGCCACAACGAGGACTAGCAATACTTCCCACATGCCCATGCCGAAAAAATCCATTACCCTTGCCTCACTACTAACGACTATAGACTGAATTACGAGCTGACTTAGCTAGTGTCAACAAAGAATGACTCCCGTCTACAGCTAAGTAATACTAGCTTTCCTCTTGCTTTGTGTTGTCTTCTTGGCTACTTGCTTGGTGACCTTTTTCTTGGCTTTGGGTGTTTCCTCTTCATCCTCTTCACCATGCTGCCCCTGACGAAATGCTCGTAGCCCCTTACCAAGAGCCGAGCTGGCTTGTGGCAGTTTACCTACGCCAAAGACGATTAGGATAATCACTAAGATAAGGCCAATCTCCCATGGTCCCATGTGAAATGGCATCATAATTCCCTCCTCATCGCATATTACTTTAATTATAACCTTTTTGTGGAATTTTGGCTACTGGTGATAGGCAATCGACTCTCATCTAGCACGCAGAAAAGCAACTGCGACGTGTAAGACCAACCAAGAGAATACTGACGTCACAGCTTAGTGAGGTGGTGCACCCTGTTGGTAGTCACCAGATAATTCAACCCGCCTTGCATCCCTTCAGCATGGTAGTAACTCTACCCTAAGGATTGTATCCATATTCCTGAGCTTGTGCATCAAGGTCGAGGGTAAGTAGGCGCTCCAAAGGTATCAGGACCTCAGATTTAGCTTGTCGCAGGTCGATAGCTTTCAGATACCGTTTACACTGCTCACATACATAGAGGCGGTATAATCCTTCATCATCGGTGAAGTAGGCTAGAGCATTCTGGTCTTTGGAACCACAGTAGGGGCACTCCAAACGTTGAAAAATCCACCCAGCATTACATCGAGAGCACAGAAGCCACCTGGCTCCAGACTCTTTGTCCAGGAAGGCAAAGTCAGGATTACCCCCACAAACGGGACAATATCCGCGCCGCCAGTGCTCTTGGTTCACATGGCTGAGCGCGGCTTGAGAATAGCTGGCGAGGAAAGGACTAAGGGTAGCCTGGATTATGTCCCCTAAGAGACGCTCGTTAACATTATTGGCCGCTATCGCGGTGGGTAATTTTGAGCCCTCAAACCATGTCTTAACTACTTCCGAGGTAAGAAAATGACCTGCCCCTGCCTCCTTAAGGCTCTCAGGTATCGGACCAAAAAGCTCTGGATACTCAGAAAAGACAATGATAACCTTGGCGAGCATATCGTTTAATAGCGGCCAATCAAGGTCTAGTTCATCAAATACTATTAGCGGGAGTCCTTGCTCTATCCGGTCGCTAATAGTCTCACTAGTCAAACCTAGTTCAGGCACACCGATATGTCGCTCAGCCTCGGATTGAATATGCAACAACTTCTGATAGAACTGCCGGAGTAAGGGAGGAACTCCTCCCTTACTCCCCTGTTCTTCCAGCTTTCGAATAATGTTGTTATCTCTTTCTTTGGGCACTTAGCTCTTCTCTTCCACGCCTTTGGAGACTTCATCGTACCATTTCCTGTGATGTGACCTGGCATATTCAACTGATACCTTACCCCGAGCCATTGAACTCCAGGCCCCGGTTCCCAGTGGACGCATAAGGGGATGAATCACCGAGAGGTAGATATGAATGAAGAGCATGCAGCCAGTAGTAATGAAGGCAACATCATGGACAAAGACACACCATTGCAAAAGCGCAACCGCCGCTGTTGTCTTGGCGAACCACATGATAACCCCGGTTATTACAAAGATTGCTCCGAACACAAGCACCATGAGCCACCACAGCTTCTGGCCGGTATTCATGTGCTCCTGCGGGGGCATGGCGTCTTCATCACAAAGGAAGTAATAGCGAGGGGCTGCTGCTAACCAGTCCATGTCTCCTGCTCCCCAGGAGAAGGCTTCCTTTACCCCTTTCCAAGTTGCTTTCCAGTTGAAGAGCATATAGATGAGTGGGGCTACCACAAAAAGAACCGCAGCGAGGCGATGAAGGACGCGAGTCCAGCTGTCCTGCGCCAGGAAACCTAAAGGAGGAACAAAGAGTATAAGACCGGTGATAAACAGGGCAATAAAGGCACCAGCAATTATCCAGTGTAGTATGCGGGTTGGCTTTCGATAGCGCTCAATTTCTTGCTTCATCCTATTTCTCCTTCTTGCCAGGAAGTTCTCTGGTTAATTTTGCTTCCCGGGCGATAAGGTAATTTAATCCCAAGCCGAGAATGGTTACTCCGCCTAGTGCCCAGCCCAATGGCTGAATTACATTTTTCCAGGCTATTGCTGTTGCCGGAACCCGAGGAGCCGCGGGAAGTCCATAGACCTCAGGATAGTCATCAAGGACACTCATCACATGCAAGCCACCTAGCTCCTCATCACCGTATAAGTAGGCATTACTATAGCCTTTGGCTTTAAGAGTCTGAACTTGTTTTCTCCCCTCTGCTGCCAGCTCATCACGGTCGCCATATATTAGAGCGTCAGTAGGGCAAGTCTTGACACAAGCCGGTTCATACCCACCGGCGACTCGATCAAGGCCTGTGGTAGTGCAGAGGGTGCACTTATCCATTTTAGCGACACCAGTGAGCAGATTACGGTCACTTCGCGGCACGTCGAAGGGACAGAAGTCTAAACAGTAGCCGCAGCCACTACAAAGGTCCTTATCATAAGCAACAAAGCCCAGTTCATTATGGTAGAGGGCATTAGTGGGGCATACCTTAACACAGGCGGCGTCGGTACAGTGCATGCAGCTACGTCTGGTGAAAAGCCACCTCAACTGCCCGCCGGGAGCTATCTCCCTGAATTCAATCTTGAGCCAGGTTTGTGGGGAAAGGTCGGGTGGATTTTCGTAGCTCCCCCAATTCCTTGCCTTTACCCCATTTTCCACTACAGGTATAACCTCATCGTTCTCGTTCCATTGCTTGCAAGCTACCTGGCAACCCCGGCAGGCCGTACATCTTGTTGCATCGTATAAAATTGCTTTATCTGCCATATTTACCTCCAAGTAATAACTCGGCTACTCCTTTCAAGCTTTCCTGATATTGACCAAAAAGGCTTTATACTCCGGTATCGTCGTGTTGGGATCACCGATATGGGGGGTGAGTACATTGGCGCTGTCTCCGGT
>SDBU01008424.1_pt1 | contig 11735 bp, 8 predicted proteins | sample 2277071 | NCBI WGS metagenome assembly SDBU01 (sample SAMN10397929, study PRJNA504765) | marine sediment metagenome | isolation source: marine sediment core GS08_GC12, 126 cmbsf | place: Arctic Ocean: Gakkel Ridge, Loki's castle | collected 2008 | reverse complement strand
AGATAAGTTCATTTTTTCCCCGCTTAAAGATTCTGGAAACCTTAAATTTTTATTCTCGATATGAACAAAAAAAGGAGGTCTGGTATGAGAATACCGCTGTTTCTTTGGATTATTGCTCCCAGATCGGTTTTAAGAATTCTCAGATTCTGGATGGCAGCATAAGAAAGGCTCTAGAGAGAAAACATTTCAGTCTTAAGGAATCATGGCGTCCCTTATCTTTCCTTAAGTTAGACTGTGAGTACACTTATACGGAGGAAGAAAGGATATATCAGGCCGTGCCCTATTTCATCAAGATAAAAAGATGGCCGCATCTTAACCTTACTCTGGACCTGAATAAAGCTTCCTTTCCCCTGGCTCGTTTCACTCAGAAAATATCTACCTCCTCCCTTGTTCTGGCCAGCTACACGGAGAAGGTAACCACCAAGGTAGATATATCCTCCCAGGTGAGGCGGGAGCCCTCCCTCATCTGGAGGACTCGTTTGAAGAAGCCTCAGGATCTCGGTTTAACTTTGACTTATAGATCTTGGGAGAACGAGAAGCATTATTTTATTCAGCCAGGAGAAACAAGGGATTCCAGCTCCCATTATGAGCTGAAATTAGATTACGACACTCTTCTTCCCTGGGTCAGGAAGATTCCCCTTCTGGGAAGATGGATAGGTCCCGAAAAGAAAACCCATGTCTCAACTTCTCTCACCTTCGATGAAAAAAAGAGATATCTTACCTCGGATCTGGTGGGTGAAAACAATACAAAGTGGAAACTCAATGCTGATGCGGAGTATAAACTGAGCCAGGCCTTGAAGCTAAAACTGGGGTTGGAAGCTGGCTATTTTCAGGACAGAGTAAGAGTAGGAGAGGATCATTATTTCTTAGGAGGGAGCTGTGAGGTGGAGATAAGATTTTAGGGTGATGAGCCTCCCAAATGGGCAGTTTGACAATATCTTTAGGGCAAACTAAAATGGTTATGATAAGATGGACACCGAACTCCATATTTTAAAAGGAATTTCCATGAAGGAGCCCGGAGTCCTTACGCTGGAGTCTTCATAAGAAGGACCATTCTTTCTTTATCCGGTGCAATATAATATTACCTGTATTCGAAGGAGGAAAGAATACGGATGTATAAGGCGCGAAAAATTGTGAATAAAGCATCTCCAATTTTTGCGGCTCTCTTTATCCTGGCCCTCGCTCTGGCAGCAGCACCGCTGCGGCTCGCTGAGGCGGCTAATCCTCCCAGTTACGTGACCCACACTCCCGATACCTCGAGCTCATGGCGGTCGCAGGCAACAATCTCGCACTCCGTTGCCTTGGGTCCTTACCGTCTCCTGGTGGTGGCGGTGATGATTCGGGCTGACGAGGAGGTCAGCTCCGTCACGTATGGCGGGGGTTCCCTCACGCCGGGGAAAGTCCAGGACGATGGGGGTTCAGACGACCAGCGGGTGGAGCTCTGGTACCTGGTGAACCCACCCGTAGGGACGCTGGATGTCCTCGTTCACTTCGCTTCTTCTGTGAACCCGTCCGGTATCTACGCGGTGAACTTTACCGGCGTGGACCAGGCTAGTCCCATCGGGGCCGCCGCTGGCAACAGCGGTACCGCTAATAGCGACGCTAGTACCCCAATCACCACCACCCCGAACGTCGACTCGCTCATCTTTGGGGCCGCATCGGCCCGCGGCGGTGACATTACCGGCTTCGAGCCTGGTACCGACATCACCGAGAGATGGGACGAGGCCACCGGCTCCAGCTCTACCGATGATGATAGGCTATGGAGCGGCGACCTGGAGGCACCTACGGCTGGTACCTACACGTTTAACGCTACTTTTAGCCCCATCCGCCACTGGGCCATTGCTTGCCTTGAATTAAAAGCGTCGTCCCCTCCTTCTTTTACCACAATTACCAAAGATAAATTGGCCTATAAGGATGGGGATACCATTATCTTGACCGTCACTCTGGACAATCATAATACCGCCTGCGACCTCACCGCAGATTTTTCCCCTATTGATGATCAGTATGTTACGGGGGAAGAGGAGGTGGTAAATTGGGGAACCGATAATGTGGATAATAACGATGATGGACATATAGATGAGCCGGCCGAGCAAGGGATCTATGTTATTACCTATCTTATCAGTACGGAGAATACTCTGTCTGATCGCACTGAATCTCTCACCGTTACTGCCGTGGATGGCGCAGGAAACTTAGCTACGGATAGCACCTCTCTTACCCTGGATAATACCTCTCCTTCAGCTCCCACCAATCTTTCAGCTGTGGCTCTTAGCGGAGGAGGCATCAAGCTTACCTGGACTGCCTCCTCTTCCGGTGATGTAGCTCAATATAATATCTATATGGCCACCAGCTCCGGGGATCAGAACTACAGCAATCCTACTTACACTGTCTCTTCTGGAACCACCACCTACACCGATACGGCCACCACCAATGGAACAACCTACTACTATGTGGTAAGGGCCCAGGACGTTGCCGGCAACATAGAAACCAATACCACTGAGGTTTCAGCCACAGCAGGAATTACCACTGGCCCTTCTTTTAGCAGCATTACCGCCGATAAATCTGTCTATAAGGATGGAGATACCATTACTCTTACCGTTACCCTGGCCAACCATAATACCGGATGTACCCTTACTGCTGATTTTTCCAATATTGATAATCAGTATGTTACGGGGGGAGAGAGTGTGGAGAATTGGGGAACCGATAATGTGGATAATAACGGGGATGGGCACACAGATGAGCCGGCTGAGCAGGGTGTCTATGTTATCAGCTATCTCATTAGCCTCGTCAACAGTAAAGCTGATGGTTCACACAGCGTCCCGGTCACCGCTACCGATGCGGCCGCAAATTCTGCCACCAGCAGCATTAGTCTTACTCTGGATAATACAGCTCCACCCGCTCCCACTAGCCTTACCGCTACGGCCATTGCCGGAGGTAGCATCAAACTTAGCTGGACCGCCTCCTCTCCCGAGAGTGATGTGGCTCAATACAATATCTACCGGGCCACCATCTCCGGCGCTCAGAACTACTCATCTCCTACCTATACTGTGACTGTGGGAACCGCCACCTATACCGATACGGCCACTACCAATGGTCAGACCTATTACTATGTAGTAAGAGCCCAGGATGTCGCCGGCAACATAGAAACCAATACTAATGAGGTATCAGCCACCGCATCTGGCACCGGTCCTCCTGCTCCTACTAATTTGAGCGCTACGGCTATTGCCGGAGGCAGCATCAAACTTACCTGGACTGCTTCCTCCCCTGAAACCAATGTAGCTCAATATAATATCTACCGGGCTACCAGCTCCGGGGGTCAGGATTATACCAGTTCTCTTGCCAGTGTCTCTTCTGGAACTGCCACCTATACCGATACTACCACCACCGATGGGGTGACCTACTATTATGTGGTCAGGGCCCAGGATAGTATTGGTAACATCGAGACTAACACCAATGAGGCCTCAGCCACAGCAGATGCTGCTGCTCCACCTTCTCCTACTAATCTTGCCGCTACGGCTATTGTTGGGGGCAGCATCAAACTTAGCTGGACCGCTTCCTTCCCTGAGACTGATGTATCTCAATACAATATCTACCGGGCTACCACCTCCGGGGGCCAGAATTACTCATCTCCTACTTACACTGTGCCTGTAGGTACTACCAGCTACACTGACACCTCCACTACCGACGGGGTAACCTACTACTATGTGTTAAGGGCTCAGGATGCCGCCGGCAACATAGAAACCAACACCAATGAAGTCTATGCTACAGCAAGCGTTGCCGGTCCTTCCGCTACCGTTTCCCAGATCTATATAGAATATGGGGGAGAAGTTTTTTACGACCTTGCCTCATCTACCGATTCCGGCAATCCCACTGTCTTTGCTAAAGGTAAAATCGATGAGATCTACCTTCGATTAGATCTGCATAGTGGATTTGAACTGAATGAGGCTTCCTCCAGCATTACTCTATTTAAGGGTGTGGGTGATAGTGCCGAGGAGGTTTCCGGAAGTCAGGAGATCAATCAGGGAACCGGGTGGGCCGAGTTAATCTTCCACCTGGATCCAGTATTCAATCCAGATGTGGACCGTCATTCCCGGGATGATCTTTACTGGGTGGATGCTTCCGCAGTTGGTACAGGAGGCAGCACCAATGATTTTGATTTCTATTTCATATACGATACCATCTCTCCTGAACTCCCTGATTTTGGGATAACTTCTTTCAATCCGTCCACGGGAAGGATTAACCTATCCGGCAGCACCCAAGCTGATGCTTCTGATCCTCAAGAGGTGGAAATATTCTTGAATGCGGAATCTCAAGGAACGGTTACCGCTGATGGAGCGGGTAGTTTTAGCAAAGACAACATAAGTCTGGCTGTGGGCGACAATTTCATCACCGTGCAATCAACCGACAAAGCAGGCAACAAGAGCCCTCTTTCCGGATCTCTTCACCTGAACTACAATCCCGAGAGCCTTCTTTCCCTTGTTATTCGCTCCTCCCACGTGGTAAGGTCAGGATCAGCTACTATACCGGTTAGCATTATTTATTCTGTAACCCAGCCGGCCCAGGTAACCATTCACATTTATAGTCTCCATGGGGAAGTAGTTAAGGAATGGAGTGAGTGGGTGAGTCCTGGTGAGGAACCGGAATGGAGCTGGTCTGGGGACAATATGTACGGTGAGATCGTCAATAACGGGGTCTACATCTTAAAGGTAAGTGCCGATGACGGTGGGGGAAGAAGGGAGAATGTAACCAAGCTCCTGGGGGTTTTGCGGTAGAGAGAGCAGGGGAGAGTGGAAAGAAACAGGGAAGGAATCCAAGTGGCCAAGTGGAAAAATTGCAAGCTGGGTGGTGAGGCTGAGATTCGAGATTTTGACAGATTGCTTAAAAATAATACATTAAATTAACCTCTTTGCGTGACCGTTGTCATGAGGTCTTCTTCGTATCGGACTGGGGATCATAGGTGAAGGAGATAGTTCTTTAATAAATGGGGGATTGAATGGGTTGAAGGCATGGATATTCTTAAACATCCTGTTCCTTCTTTTCTGGCAAGTGCCAGGTTCTGCTCAAATACAAAATGCTCCAGTAGTACCTAATGATAGTATAATTACAGCCAGAGTCTTAGAATACAGTATTCTTAACTCTACCTTGGAGGGAATCAAACCGGAGCAGATTCTCTATTCCCTGAGGCTATTAGTGATATCTTCCCAAAGTGTAAAGGGGAAAGCGAATTTCACCCAATTAAAGGTTAATCAGGTGATAAAAGTTTACTCAAAAGAGATGCTTTCACCCGTTCTATTCGGCAAGATTATCGAAGCTAATGTCTCCTTTTCAGGGGATGAAAAAGGCGGAAAATATTGGATAACGAACATCAAAATGATCGAGAAATTAATTACTAGTCTAGAGTTCGATACAATTGAAAAAGGATTCTTCAGCGGTATTACGGAAAAAAAGAACTTGGTTATTAGAACGCAAGATGAACGGGCAAAACTATGGAACAAGCACACTTCAATACGAATACCACTTCCCGAGGCTCCGGCCATAGATTTTACAGAAAACATGATACTGGCCGTTTTTATGGGGCAGAAACCTTCAGGTGGTTTTGCCGTTGAAATAACCAGAGTTGAAAAATGTGAAAATGGGCTGGTGGTATTCTTTTCTGAAGTTGAACCAACTCCAGATGCTGTAGTTACTGCAGTCCTGACCCAACCTTACCATATAATAAGAATTGAAAAAAGTAATCTTCCCGTTAAATTCAAAAAGACTGAGGAGGAGATAAAATGAAAAGCAGAGAAAATAGAAAGATGTGGGCGAAGGTAATTGTCCTACCATGTGTCCTGGCATTTTTGTTTTGCTTATTGTCGATCCAGGTTCTTGCTGATTTTCCTTTGAGAGAAGGAGATTTTGCAGCTCCAACTGCCAAGGAGAGACCCGAATATGTCACGGGAGAGATACTGGTCAAATTTAAGGATGTAGCTAGCGAAAATCAGATTGAGTCAATCAGTTCTAACTACGAAACAGCTGTATTATATACCAGCCCGTACGCGGGGTTCAAAAGAATTAAGATTCCATCTGATAAGACAGTGACTGAAATGGTTGAGCTTTATGGAGAAAATCCCCTGGTTGAATATGCTGAGCCAAACCATATCGCTTACGCTTATTGGACTCCAAACGACCCATTATATTCTTTGCAATGGCACTTTCCTCAAATCAATATGCCTTCGGCTTGGGATGTAGAACAGGGAGGAGATCCAGGTGTCGTAGTGGCGGTTGTAGATACCGGGGTAGCCTACGAAGACTACGGAGTATATCAGCAAGCACCTGATCTGGCGGGAACTAGTTTTGTCGCCGGCTATGATTTTGTTAATAATGATTCTCACCCCAACGATGATGCGGGGCATGGAACACATGTCACCGGAACTATCGCTCAAACTACCAATAATAGTCTAGGAGTAGCGGGAATTGCTTTTGATTGCTCCATAATGCCAGTGAAGGTATTAAATGCTGATGGTAGCGGTACCTATCAACAGATTGCAGACGGGGTGTATTGGGCAGTAGATAACGGGGCAGAGGTGATAAATGCTAGTTTAGGTGGCTCATCTTCTAGCAGTACCATGTACAACGCTGTGCGATATGCCTATGATAGGGGTGTTGTCTTTGTAGCAGCCACAGGGAATGATAATTCAGCATTTCTAAGCTACCCAGCTGCCTATGATGAATGTATTGCTGTAGGTGCAGTAGACATTAACAAGAATCGTGCTCCCTATTCCAACTACGGAACCGGAATGGAATTGATGGCTCCGGGTGGAAATACTTCTGAAGATGAAAATGGTGATGGCTATGCTGATGGAGTATTGCAACTGACCTTCTCAGGAGGAGACCCCACGAATTGGGCCTATTGGTTCTGGCAAGGAACTTCAATGGCAACTCCCCATGTTACAGGTCTTATAGCCCTGATTCTCTCAGGCTGGTCAGCAAGTGGGATAGAGAATAGTGGAACAAGCAGGATAGAGAATATTCGAGAGATTCTTCATTCTACGGCTGAAGATTTGGGAGGTGCAGGTTATGATACGGTATACGGTTATGGCTTAATAGATGCAGCAGCGGCTCTGGTGGCAGTAGCACCTGACTTGACAGGCCTGATTGTCTATCCTAATCCGGTTGAGCCTGCCGAAGGCCATACTGAAGTTACATTCGAAGTACTGACTGAGGAGGTAACCATCCGTATCTTTACTCTCTCTGGAGAATTGGTAAGGAAAGTGGAGCTGTCTTACCAGTATAGCTGGAGTTGGAATCTCAAGAATGAGCAAGGTGAGGATGCAGTGCGAGGAATCTACCTGTGCGTGATTACCAATGATGCCGGAGAAATTAAGAGGGTTAAAATCGCTATTCTTAAGTAACCGGCAGCCGAAAAAAGAGAGCAAATAAGCTAAGGTGGTACTTATCACCTTTTCCTAGAAAGGAGGAGAATAATGCGTAAGATATTAATAGGTGTGGGAGCAGGCATATTGGTTCTAGCGTTAGTAGGCACCATCTATGCAGGTGGTCCGGGGACCACCGCTGCTAATTTCCTGAAAATTGGTGTGGGAGCGAGAGCAGCGGCCATGGGGGAAGCTTTTACTGCTGTGACTGATAATAGTACCTCCTTATACTGGAATCCGGCGGGACTTGCCCGATTAGAAAAAGGTGAGCTCTCGGCTATGTACAATATGTGGTTTGAGGGAATAAGCCAGGGGTATGTGAGCCTGGGTTTTCCTCTATTAGGGGGCACTGTGGGGATGGGGGCAAATTATGTGACCATGGGAGATTTGGAAGGTAGGGACGAGGTGGGCGATCCCACGGGAACTTTTTCGGCCTCTGATATTCATCTCTGTGCAGGATTTGCTGGCAGGCTTGGCAGACTCTTGCTAGGTTTAAGTGGAGGTATGGTCCGCAGCAGCATTGACGATGATACTCAGAGTGCTTTCTTGGGCACCCTAGGTGGTTTAGTTGAGATTAGCCAGAGCTTTTCCGTGGGAGTAGCTGCTCAGAATCTGGGAACAAAATTGGGCGAAGATTCCCTTCCCCTTATCCTCAAGGCAGGTCTTGCCTTAGAACTAGGATTCCTTAACTTAGCTGCCGATATCGGGAAGCATTCGGATGGTGACCTTTACTACTGTGCCGGGGTAGAGGGGTGGATCGGAAATGTTCTGGCCTTAAGAGCTGGTTACAAAACTGGTCAGGATATCGGCCCCGGTTATACAGCAGGCCTCGGTCTCAAAATGTCTGGATTCGGACTTGACTATGCTTATGTTCCCTATGATGACCTGGGAACTACTCATCGGATTAGTGTGGGAATAGGGTTTTAGCGGATAGCAAATTTTGCCGGTAGGGATATAACTCCCCCCGCTCGCTTTACCTTTCCTCGTGACGGAAGGCTAGCAGGAGTTAGCTCTTAGAATTTCCATCTTTCTCGCCACATTCTTCTTACATTATAGTGCGTTCCAATAATAGAATGAGATTAATTTTTGCCTTGAGGGTAGTTGACGCTATAGCTTTTTGGTGATAAATTATGAGAGGGAATAATCCTCGTCAAAGAAAGGGAGATTGATATGTTCAGGGAAATGTGCAGGGCTAAGCTTCATAGAGTGAGAGTTACCCAGACAGAGCTGGACTACGAAGGCAGCATCACCATTGACGAGGAGCTAATGGAAGTGGCCGATATTCTTCCCGCAGAGAAACTGGACATCTATAACATCACTAATGGAGTCAGGTTTAGCACCTATGCCATCCGGGGCGAAAGAGGCTCGGGTGTAATTTCTATTAATGGGGCAGCAGCAAGACTGGCCGAGGTAGGAGATGAATTAATTGTCATCTCCTATGCGGTGTTTCCGGAAGAGGAAACAAAAACCCTGAAACCAAAAATAATCAAGGTGGATGAAAAAAACAGAGTTCTAAAGGTCTAACCATGGGGGTTTATCGAATCAGGAAATATGGAGAGCCTATTCTGAGACAGAAGTGCAGCAGGGTAGTGAGGTTAGGCTCGAGAGAGAAGAGAGTTCTCTCCCAAATGGCTACCACAATGTACAATTCTCAAGGAATGGGACTGGCTGCTCCTCAGATAGGATTGGCTGAACAGTTAATTGTGATAGATGGGTGGGCGGCGGGCCTCATGAAATTGGTCAATCCTCTCATTCTGCTTAGAGAGGGGGAGAGCATTATGGAAGAGGGTTGTCTATCTTTGCCCCACACTATGGTCAAGGTAAAAAGAGCCAGTAGAGTGATAGTTGAGGCATGGAATGAGAATGAAGAAAGGGTGAGGATAGAGGGGAAGGACCTTTTTGCCCGAGTACTCCAGCATGAGATCGACCATCTCCTGGGTATCTTGATTATTGATTATGTTTTGCCCAGCGAGAAAACTCTTCATGGTGATCAGCTTATCCATTAACAAAAGAGGTGAGAAAAATGGCTAAGGCTTACTTAAAAATCAAAGTTGAGATGGGAAGAGAAAGAGCGGTAAGAGATGCTCTCCTCACCTTCGAGGAGGTAAAAATAGCGGAGGTCACTACAGGAGACCAGGATGTTTTAGTTCTTGTCGAAGCTGATAGCTACGACGACATTCTTCAGGTGATCGTAGATAGATTCCGCACCATTAAGGGGGTCACCGGCACTACAACCGATCTGGTCCTAGAGTAATGGGATGAGATATCTAAAATAAGGTGGGGCGTGGTGAAGCGGTAACACAGCGGACTTTGGATCCGCCATTCGGGGGTTCGAATCCTCCCGCCCCAGCCAGAAAAGAATGTGAAAGGGGAGTATTTTTTATAACTTGAGGGTATGAAGCTTAAGGAAATTGGCGAATTTGATCTCATCAGACGAATTAGATCCAGTTTGAAGGATTCCCAGGGAAAAGCGGTACTGGGGATCGGAGATGACGGGGCTGCTTTCAAGGTAGCTCCCGGAAAGCTGGCTCTCTTCACTCTTGATACCCTGGTGGAGAATACTCACTTCAAATGGAATTATACCTCACCCAGGGAGATAGGATGGAAGGCATTAGCAGTTAATATCTCTGATATTGCTGCCATGGGTGGTACGCCTACCTATTGCGTGGTAGGATTGGGATTGTCCGGCACCCTTAAGATAGACCTGGTTGATGATTTATGCAAAGGCTTAAAAGAAATAGCAGACCGCTACGGAATTGGTTTAGTAGGAGGGGATATAGTTAGATCCTCGGAGTTTTTTATTACCGTTTGCCTCCTAGGAGAAGTAGCTCAAGAGGAAATTTCCCCTCGCTCAGGGGCGAAAGTGGGGGATCTTATTTTTGTTACCGGGGAGCTGGGAGCGGCTGCCGCAGGACTAATCTGTCTTAATACAGCCCATGTAAATCTTGCCTCCGGGAAAAAAGAATTCCTGGTTCAAAAGCATCTTAGGCCTTCCCCCCGGCTAAAGGAAGGGCAGTGGTTAGCCGGCAGGCGATTAGCTACAGCTATGATTGATATCAGCGATGGGCTCATCTCTGATCTTTCCCATATAAGAGAGGAAAGCAGGGTGGGGGCAGTTCTATGGGAGGAGAGGATTCCTATGGCTCTGCCTGCTAGAGAGCTCGCCCGCTCTATAGGGAGGCCTTCTCTGGATTGGGCTCTCTATGGGGGAGAAGATTACGAGCTTCTCTTTACCGCATCCCCGGATAAGAAAGAACTCTTAGAACAAGAGGCGGACTTTCCCGTCTCTTGTATTGGAGAGGTGCTGAAATGGGAAAAGGGGATGGTGCTTAAGGATGGAGAAGGTAGGCTAGTAAGAATAGAGGAAAAGAAATATAATCACCTGGTCTGATTCTCTAGGGAAGTATTAACTCTTTAGTATTTTAAGGGAAGCAGCGAAGCCCAATGTGGAGCATTGCCCCCTCAAGGATTTTGACTCCCGGAAAGAGGCGAGAAGTGGTGGTTTCTTTTGAGCACCAGTTTTGGGGGACAGGGAAAAGGCGGAAAAATTAGGGAGGATTTGGAAATGAAAAAAGTAGCCATAAATGGATTTGGCAGGATAGGAAGACTCACTCTGAGAGCGGCCCTGGAGCATAAAGCCAATCTTGATTTTGTAGCCGTAAATGATCTGGTAGATGCGAGGACTCTGGCTCATCTTTTTAAATATGATTCCGTTCATCGATCCTATCCAGGGAAGGTAGGAGCAGATGATGATTCAATAATTATTGATGGGAAAAAGATAAGGGTTTTTTCCGAGAAGGATCCATCAAATCTTCCCTGGGACGAACTGGGTGTAGATGTAGTAATAGAATCAACCGGGTTTTTCCGAAAGAAGAAAGAAGCAGCCTCCCATTTGAAGGCAGGGGCAAAGAAAGTTGTTATTACCGCTCCAGCCAGAGGGGATGAGGAAGTGCTTACGGTGGTCATGGGAGTCAATGAGGGAACCTACAATTCTGCTGTTCACCATATTGTTTCCGGAGCCTCCTGTACTACCAACTGTCTGGTACCCATGGTCAAAGTTCTTATGGATAGTTTCTTGGTCAAACGTGCCACAATGACTACCGTTCATTCCTACACCAGCGATCAGGCTCTGTTAGATGCTCCTCATAAGGACTTAAGAAGAGCCCGAGCCGCTGCCTTATCTATGGTTCCTACCACCACTGGAGCAGCCGTGGCTGTAGCCAAGGTTATTCCAGAATTGGAAGGAAAGATCGATGGGCTGGCTATACGAGTTCCCACCGCTGATGTGAGTCTGGTGGATCTGGTGGCTGAGGTAGAGAAAGA
>SDBU01008422.1_pt1 | contig 11735 bp, 11 predicted proteins | sample 2277071 | NCBI WGS metagenome assembly SDBU01 (sample SAMN10397929, study PRJNA504765) | marine sediment metagenome | isolation source: marine sediment core GS08_GC12, 126 cmbsf | place: Arctic Ocean: Gakkel Ridge, Loki's castle | collected 2008 | reverse complement strand
ACAAGGCCAAGGAAATGTTCTTTTACCTCCTTTGCTGTAGGATTGGCCAGACTAAGGAACAAATAGCGGCAGCATTGTGGCCTGACATGTCTCCATCTAGAGCCTCAAGTAACTTCCACATCAATTTATACAGAGCGCGTCGAGCAATATTTCCAATGGCTGTGACACTTGAGCAAGGACAGTATAAAATCAATCCCACTATCAACATTTGGTTCGATGTAGCGGAATTTGAACACTTATCCAGTCAGGCGGAGAGTCTCCCTCTCAATGACGAAACCACAGCGACCAATCTAAGACAGGCCTCCGAATTGTACAGAGGGCCTTTCATGGGGGAGTTCTACAGTGAATGGATCGACATGCGACGGGGTCAACTCGAAGACAAATACGTCAAGGCCCTTTCACAATTAGCGAACTTCCACAGTAGTAGAGGAGAATATGCTAGAGCTATCTTTTTCTTGGAGAAGTCCCTTGCTATTGACCCATATCAGGATGAAGTCTATTGTAAAATAATGGAATGGCACTTGACATCTGGAGACAAAACTTCTGCGTTGCGATTATACAAGCACTACCTCGACACAATGACCCGAGAGTTGAAATTGGACCCCCCACCCCATATTAGTGATCTGCACAAGCGAATCATGATGTCTGAGTAAATAACCTGAAGTTTGGCTTAAGTTCTAAACTCAGTTACGCATCAACAGGGCTTACTGAAAAGCAAGCCCTGTTCCTATTTGCTTCCACCGCATTCTTGGTAAGAGATTGGTAAGAAGTCATCCCCTATTATGCCATTAACGTCATCTTAAGAGCTTTTGAAAATTAAGCAAAAGGGGGTGATATCCATGAGGCAGCTCTTCATTACGGCAATACAACACCGTACCATGCTGAAGGCACTGCTGATCCTCGGCATTGTGGTAGCTGTGGTCGTTACCGTTGTAGCGTCTAACCCAGTTTTGGCCATGCCTGACGCCACTGGTCCGTAGCCCAGTTATTCAAGAAGAGGCCCCCGAGAAGGACAGATCTAGTATTCAAGGGGCCTCTTCATCCTATCCTTATCTCTAACTGACAATACGCATGATTACCACTCTATATAAAAGGAAGTTGAGACCGAAAACCAAGTTCGCATAAGGTACCCACCATTAGCTCAAATAGCACAGGGCTGATTAAAATATTGTAGTGCTCCTGTTGGTAGCGTAGAAAGGAGAGTATGCAAACAGAGAGAAGTATCGATCAAGCTTCAGAGATTTTCAAGGGGAGCTGGCTGAAGGTGCAAATACATGCACCCACATATACACTCACACACGTCTGCGTTGGATATATCTACTGCCTTGAAGGGCGTCGTCTCTTAGACCAACTCAATGACGTGTTTCCGAGCACACTGCCCGAAGAAAAGGCTTTCTTATCTATCAAGGAAGTCGAAATGTACTCCCTAAAAGGAGCGCCTGAGAAAGCAGGAGCAGAAGGGAAGACAGCGCAATTTGCCTGCCTTAATAAGGCCAACATCCTCTTTATAAGGGGGTTTGAGGACGGGCAGACCAGAGGTATTGGTGGCAAGACTGGGTATAAGGGCTATCCCTATGTGCTCAAGTCATCTATACCAGTAAAGCTACACTTACCGTTCTATGTCCTAACTGGCCACATGCATTGTGCTAAAGAGGAGCGCGTATCGGATGTACTGAACCTAGCACTGAGGTTTCTCCCCCTTACAAATGTCGAGATATGTCCGTCTGTGGGCGGCTGTGAATCGGGGATAAGCTTTGTAGCGGTGAACAAGCACCAAATAATCCTTGTGGAAGACTTACAGACTGCGGGAATGAAGGTGCCCGCCCCCAGCGACGCTTCTGAACTACCAAGATGATAAAGACAATGCTTCTTGAGTTGTATAAAATGAGATACAGGAACCTATCTGAGCTAGCTGAGGTGATGCGAATATCAGCAAGCCAAGCTTACCGAGTATATCAAGACAGGCGCTATTCTCTTCGTAGGGCGCGTCGTAGATCCTAAGGAAGATACATCTCTTGGAGTTGACAGGTGGTAAACATTGATGCAAACAGACAGCAACTGATTTCAGAATTGGAAGCCCTGCGTCGACGCGTAGCCGAACTTGAGAAGGTAGACGCTGAACACAAGGGTGAGAAGGAAGCCCTAAAGAGAGCAGAGGAACAGCTTAGGATCGTAGTAGAGAATACTTATGACATAATTTTTCAACTCTCTCCCTTAGGTGTGATTCAGTATGTGAGCCCGAGGGTAAAAGAAATTTATGGTTATGAGCCCGAAGACCTTATTGGAAAACACTTGAAGAAAACAACCCCAGTAAGTGAATTGCCGAGAGCTATGAAAGTGTTAAAGAGTATTTTATCAGGAAAAGTAATTAATAACTTCAAGATAAACCAGCTGGATGCTAACGGAAAGACTGTTACCGTGGAAATCAATGGAACTCCGGTGAGAAAAGACGGTAAGATAATTGCAATGGAAGGCGTTATGAGAGACATTACCGAGCGTAATCGAGCAGAGGAAGAAGCCAAACACAATATGGATAAGCTGGTAAATGCCATGGAAAACACCATTGGCGCCATAGCAATGATAATCGAAATGAGAGATCCTTATACCGCCGGCCATCAGCGACGGGTAACTCAACTTGCCTGTGCCATAGCCAAAGAGATTGGCCTTTCAGGAGATCAGATTACTGGACTCCGTTTGGCTGGACTTATTCACGATATCGGCAAAGTGCGTGTACCAGCCGAAATTCTAACCAATCCGGATGGATTGTCTGAGGCCGAATTCACCATGATTAAGATGCATCCTGTACTAGGCTATGAAATATTAAAGACCATGGACTTACCGTGGCCTATTGCCCATATCGTACATCAGCATCACGAAAGGATGGATGGGTCCGGATACCCATCAGGTCTATCGGCGAAAGACATCATCCTGGAAGCAAGGGTCTTGGCTGTGGCTGATGTTGTTGAGGCTATATCCTCTCACCGACCTTACCGATCGGCTCTTGGCATAGATAAGGCATTGGACGAGATTTCACAGAAAAGGGGTATACTTTATGATGCCAAGGTGGTAGATGCCTGCTTGAAGCTTTTCAGGGAACAAGGATTTGAACTTGAGTAGGGGGCAGCAGGGTTGCTGTGTTTAACAGTGTCCAACTATTTGGGGCTTACAATCCTGATAAGAATCCTCAATTCCACCTAAACCGTAGATGCACTTTCTGTAACAACGTCCATAACGCTACGTGTGTAACAAATGCTTATATTGTTACCCAACAATACTGACTATTGTGCAATTTCCATCCATTGAACAAGAAGTCATCAGGTAAAACTTCAAGAACAGCTAAATTACCATCCCTCTCCCCAGGGAGCACACGAGAGAGACAAAAAAGAATAACCTACCCGGATATGAGCTCCGGGCCATAAAACTAGCAGCTGACAAAGGATCTTGACTTCGCAATGGTTCTGGTTAAACTACTAGCGGAGCGTTTGGTCATGGCATGAAGCAAAGAACCGTTCAGTCGATAGTCGTATTTTGCCTTGCTCTAGGTAACCTTCAGAGTTAGAATGGAGCTAGGAGAGTAGCGTGCAGGTAAGAGAGAATCGGCGACTGTTCTTTGACCGCCTTAATCGTATTAACACGACTAGAGAACTACTGACATTCCAAAAGGACATTGCGAAGGCTATCATAGACGCAGAGCGAAAGCTGGCGACGGGAAAGTACGATAGCAAGAAGCTGCAATTCCATATTCAGAGTCTGAGACTATACGCTGACACTTTGGTTTGGTGGAACCTACACCCTCACGCAATAAGGCAGTTGGCGAAAAATCCGGGGCCGGTGCAGTCATTGCTCCGTCAAGACGACGCATTTCAGAATGTCTTGTCCCATGCCGAAAGGTACCAACACGAGACAAGATTACCGATACTCATAGCCGACATAACAAACGTGATCAAGGTCGGCGACATCATTGTGGTGTCAGACCCTGAGTACCCGCAAATCGTAGAATGTAAGATGAAGTTGCCTAAACCGCAGCATCTTATGCAGGGTAGAATAGGCCGTCAAGTGAGCCGTGCGATCGGGACAACGCGGTATCTCAAGGAAGGTGCGGGAAAGGTATTCGGCCAGGACTACTACGGAATGACGGTAGAGTCACAGCATCGTGCCGAACGCAACTGGGAGGCGATTGACCGACTTTGCTCCCACGCTCTAAGAGTGGGTGAAGCCTATGAAGAAATAAGCAGTGGTGACCATCTGTGGGCCATCCGGTCCGGACGTGAAGATAGAATTATCTCCACTATAGACGAAAAGGCCAAATCTCTGGGTACTGTCCAGATGGGCACTTCCCTCGGTCTCATGAACTTCCAGGATGGACTATTCCCGCCACCTTCAGCTTGGCGACCAGTGTCCGCCGAAGTACGGTTTGAGCTTACCGAACGTACCATCATTTTGTTCCACCTAGTCTCTTACGACGCTCTTGCAGGCGATTACGGAGATGGCCAAAGGATTGCCATTCGAGACACAGACTACCCTATAGTTGTTAGTATACACGATCGAGATTATCCTCTTGCGAGAAGATTCATATACGACATCATTTATGGCTTCGAGACCGTCCAAAGCTGCGTGAAAGGACTTCTTGTTTTCGCTCACGAGTTAACTTCCATCGTTACGCATGACTTCCCCGATATTCCAGATGTGAAGCCACAAATGTGGTATGTAGAGAGTACAGAGGACATTGGCATGCTCCTCAAGCAAGACGGCTTGTCCTCTTCGGACTATGTGAGCATGCCTAAGCACTTGGCGGCTAGCCTTGCTGGAACTGGGCGAATGCGCAAAAGTAGGGGACAAGGCTTGGCAGTGATGACGGTTGAAGTCCTTCGAAACCTGATTAACAGGCCTCCTAGCGTCAGCGAGACTAGCCTGCAAGACCGTAACACTGGACAATAAAGCGTCTAATTCGCGCGAATCATGGTTGAACAATTCTCGGTTTTGTTAATTCCATGCGGGTATCAAGCTGTTTCTTACCTTGCCACGAAACTGAAATCAGCCTAAAATGGAGTTAGTCCATGAGTTCGAGACCTGGTTTTGGAACACATAAGCTTTTCCTAAAGCTTACAGGTATGAAATAGGCAGAACTCACGTTTACGACAGGGGGGAACAATGCAGGCACTGAGAGCGAAGGTCTTTATTAGTTGCGGTCAGAAGAAGGATACTCACGAAGTCGAAGTGGCCCGTGAAATTGCGAAGGTTCTTGAGGACTTGGGATTCGAGCCATACATAGCGGTTCAGGAGCAGACTCTGCGGGGGCTTAAAGAAAACATCTTCTCACAACTGACCACCTCCGAATACTTTCTGTTTGTTGACTTCCCAAGGGAACAGCTCGCTGGCAGTTCTGAATACCGAGGTTCTCTTTTCAGTCATCAGGAGTTAGCAATTGCCTCCTATCTGGACTTACCAGTGATTGCCTTTCAACAAAAAGGGGTGAAACGATTGGACGGAATGTTGGGTATATTCCAAGCAAATGCTATTCAATTTGACAACACCAGTGACGTTCCTAAAATGGTTCATGAACAGATAGATAAGGCCGGTTGGCGACCAGATTGGAAAAATGCCTTGAGGATTGCTAGGAACCCCAGCGAATTCGATGATGCGGACATCGTTAATCAGCCCGGGCAACCCCGTGCGAGGTTCTTTCACCTAACCGTTGAAAATCTCAATCCATATAAACCGGCTGTCAATTGTGTCGCCTATGTTGAAGCTATAAAAGACCTGCAGAAAAACACTCCTCTACGTTTTAGAACAGCCGAGTTAAAATGGGCAGGTTATGTTCTGCCGAGCGTGGCTATCATGCCAGCATCGAATCGCGAGTTGGACGCTTTTTTTATCCTGCGTGACAATCCTCAGGTCATCCACTTCAACTGTTTCACGGACTCCGGATACTTTATGAGGCCAATTCAAGGGCCGGGCCAGTTCCGGCTTGACTACGTGGTAGTCAGCGACAACTTCTCGCAGGCAAGAATATCAGTGACGGCGACCGTGGGTCGCACGATTGCCTATGCGATTCTAGTCTGACAAGTATGCACAGTTGCACAGAAGTTCGGATTTCTCCCCCAGTTCGGTGAGCAGTATTGTTTCGCTCAGCTCATAGCCTTCAAGAGAGCTTGTGCTTGCTTAATCCTTCTCTTGCCACAGAGCACAAAGCGCCCCTTGAACGATAACTCATTTTGTTAAGCCGGGTGACAATGTCCAGAATGTGACATTATGCCTAAACGTTGTTAAACGGAAAGACTAACTGTGCGGTGGATTATCTTATGGTTAATTCTATAATTCGAGCAGTGACAACTTGTTTCTAATATCATTAAAGTCAGTAAAGTAGTTCCAGGATATGTGTTCTTCTTTCAATAGTGTGGCTAGGTGGCCCGTGGCGAAGACGTAATTTGCATGACGTGCCGCCTCCAAGTCAGAAAGACCATCCCCGATATAGATAATGCGGTTGTCACGTTCTTTTAACCAGTTCATGTGGCTTATCTTGAAACCGTGCTCGATAGTATTTCCTTTTTGGTCAGTATAACTCACCATGATACCCTTCTCACTAAACTCAGTTTTCCCACAGTATAGTTCGATATCGGACATACCGAGTTCACGTAGAACACCCTCAATGTAGAAATCAAGCCCGCTACTGACGACTACCAAGTGGTTTCCCTTTGCTTCGCAGTCGGCAGTGAACTCAGGAAAGCCTTGCCTTACGTAAATATGGCAGCGAATAAATTCCTGGAGTTTTTCCTTGGGTTCCTTAATTAAGGCAAACTGCCTTCTATTACTTTCCTCTACTGTTATTCGCCCCTCAAGATAATCCGTTTCAATATCACGCCAGGCTTCTGGAGCGTAATGCTCTCGAATGAGGACACTGAGGTTGTTCTTGATAATGGTACCGTCAAAATCACACTGTATGATCATGCGCAATTATTCCTGGACTTAATAAATGAAATCTTTACCGTAGATGGCGGTATGTGAAAATAAGCCTTGAGATTATTATTACATGAGTCAGTGTACCGATAACAATAAGCGAGAAGTAGCCTTGACCAATAATGGCTCCTATCATCACTATGAACAACCTGATATCTCGTGAGGCCAGTGATAGAAAACCGCGGTCGAAATGGTTTCGTAACTCCGCACTAACACGTGCTCGGCTGTAGCTTACTCCAAGAGTACCAGTAATGGAAAGAAAGCCGACCAACCAGATGTATGGGTATGCCTCATTGGAAACTGACCATATTGTTAGCCCTAACATGATCAGTATATCGGCGTAGCGGTCAAGAATAGAGTCCAGAAAGCCACCAAAGGCAGATGACATACCCTTCAGGCGGGCCAAACTACCATCAACACCATCAATTATCGAAGAAAGCTGGGCAAGTAAACCGGCGGCGATATTCCAGTTGTATATGAAGCTGAGAAAGGAGAAGACAGCCAGGCCAAAGCTAGCCCAGCTGATCTGATTAGGGGTTATTCTTGTCCGGGTAAGGAGCTTGGCGATGGGGTCTGATATCCTACGGTTTATATATCGGGAGACATATCCATCATAAACGGAGGTCATTTAATGCCCCTTGGACTGTGCTAGTTTCAGGTCTTCTACGATGTCGATATCCATCCAAGAACAACCGCTCACGTCGCAGGTATTAAAACGATGTCCTCGTAGCATCATGAAGCGGATGACATCCGACATCTCGATCTTATTGCCACTCAATCGGGCAAGCTCTTCAACCGCGTTGAAAAATCTCTCTGTGAGAAGAAAAATGCCAGTATCCAGCGCATCCCAATGTATAAGCTCTTTACCAATATCCCGAATGCCGCCGTCTTCAAATAAGGCCACCTTAGTCGCTTCTTCAATATTGTGATAGTGCATTGGCCGATATTCAACACAAAGAGTATCAGTTATTTCCTTGGTACTCAGCAGGCGCCAGACGGCGTTGGGTTCAATTATATGGTCTCCCATGCATAAGATCACCGGTTCTCCCACAGTCCATGACCTAGCCTTCCAGGCAGAGATGGCATTGCCACTGAGGTAGTCCGGGTTCTCCACGTAATGTAGATTTACACCATACTGACCGCCGTCTCCCAGATTACGCCTTACTTTGTTTGCTAAGTATCCCACCACGATTGCGATATTCCTTATGCCAGCTGTAGCCAATGCCTGGATGGGAGAGAGTATTAGGGGCTCTCCTTCATTTATTGGTAATAGCACCTTGGGGAGATCTCTCGTCAACTCACCCATGCGGTCTCCATCACCAGCAGCTAAGATAATACCACGAGTTATTGCTGTGTTGATTTCCGCCATATTAGTCCTGTAATACCTCCAAAAAATAAAGGAAACCACGATAAATCATCACTGTAGGACGGGCCTGCGGCTCTATTCCGACGAAGGTCGCAGTATAACCTAATGCAGTATAATGGAGGAGCGGTTAGTTTATCAATGCATAGCGATTCATATGATGGTTGTTGAACAAAATGGCATTTTACGTACCACTGTCAATCTCATATGTATCGAATGTGTAACGGCATTGCAGAACATGACTTAACAAAGAAGTATTTTGAAAAGCACGGTGAGGCCTGCGCTGCCGATATCTACTATATGCTAAGCCAGGAAATAAATCGCTTAAATGCGACAAGAGCCGAGATAGGCGAGGCACCATTCCGGCGGCCGAACTACAGTTCGTTTTCGCGCTACTTTCATTGGTTTCTGATACTAGGGTTAATAGAGCGCACTGATAAACGAGAACCTGCAATTTATGACTTCTTGCAGAAGCGAGTGTTCTACAAATTGACGGGCAAAGGTGCAGCTGAAGTGACTGGCTGGGAGGACCCGGTGAGGGCGGCACACCCAGAGTTTGGCTAGAAGGGAGATGAAGGTGCTATGAACGATTACCAGCGTTCCAAAAGGCAGTTTTGGAGGCCATCAGGACAAGTTTCAGAGGTACGATATGGGACCGACGCGCACAATGGAGGTCAATTATGGTACCACAATTGGGTACTTACACGAGCCATATAGAGGTAATTCAGCTATCATTCTGGAGACACTTTCAGGAGATAGTTCGGAGGTAAGAAATGGGTAGATTAACTAAGGCAAAGATAGACGAAATAGCAAAGCTAAGACAGGAGGGTTATACACAGAGAGAGATAGTGGAGAAGGTAAAGGTTCACTTGCGAACGGTCCGGAAATATGACCCCTTAAGAGAACAAAAGCCAGTTAGGCCCACTATCGAGCAAGTTAGAGAGCTTGAAGAAGCTTGTAATGAACTGGCAGCTAAAGGTCTACTTCATAAAGAGAGCGATGGTCGGTTCCGTATCAGCTTTTTAGGGAGGAGAGTCTGCGAAAAAGTGAGAGAATTGCAAGAGAAGGCTATACTTGAGTTCATGGCAGAAGCAGATAGGCCGGTAACAGAGGAAGAAATAGACAGATATCTTGACAAAATATGTGGTGAATTACTTGACCAGGCACTTTACGAAGCAAAAAGACGATAGGGTTATTATATAAGACCATGAGAGCTACTATTAGTAAATACCTCTAGCACACCGCTAGGCTAGATTGAACAAAAATAACTTTTGTCCAACTACACAACTGAACGTCAAGGGGAGGGTGGCACCCCCTGTGCTCCATTTCCCTTCATTTCGATCTGATCCGGGTGACCCCGCATGGCAATATTGTGCAAGGTAGAAATCGCCTGTATTCCGGGGTTGCATTGTTCTTGTTCGAACGTATAGATAGAATAGATAGTTAGTATTTAGTTCCTGAAATACTAACTATCATTTAGTCTCAGACTCAGATTTGTATATCTGAACTGAACTTCATTGTTCTTGATGGCAATGGCGATAGCGCGTTTACTGCCAACCAGTACTACCAATCGTTTCGCCCTCGTTATCGCCGTATACAGGAGATTGCGCTGTAACATGATATAGTGCTGGGTTAGGAGAGGAATCACTACCGCCGGGTATTCGCTTCCTTGCGATTTGTGTATAGAGATGGCATAGGCTAATACCAGTTCGTCAAGATCACTCCAGTCATAGTCGATGACCCTGTCTTCAAACTTTACCGTGAGCCTCTGTTCCTCAAGATCAATACCGACTATCCGGCCGATATCCCCGTTGAAAGTCTCTTTCTCGTAGTTGTTCTTGGTTTGCATTACCTTGTCGTTGACCCGGAATAACCTCCCTCCTCTGGTTACTGCTTTACCATTTGGGTTGAGGAGACTCTGCAGTTCGGCATTGAGGTTAGTGACGCCTACAGTTCCCCTGTGCATGGGTGTCATTACCTGGATATCTTCCAGTGGATCAAGATGAAAGGCTGAAGGCAACCTACGCTCGCATAGCTCTTTGATTACAGCTAACACTTTTTCAGGTTCTTCCCGGTTAATGAAATACAAGTTGGCCTGTTGGCCCGGTGAGGTTTTCAACTGCAAATGCTCGCCCCGGTTGACGCGATGAGCGTTGACCACAATAAGGCTCTCCTGCGCCTGTCGGAATATCTCGGTAAGCCTTATCGTCTCCACTTGCTCAGATGCGATGATGTCTTTGAGGACATTCCCCGGTCCTACCGAGGGGAGTTGGTCGGCATCTCCTACCAGCAGCAGAGTTGCCGTTAGGGGTATCGCCTTCAACAGGTGATTCATTAGCAGGATATCTACCATAGATACTTCGTCAATAATTACCAGATCGGCGTCTAGTGGGTTTTCTTCATTTCGTTTGAAGCCGCCCTCACTGGGGCTAAATTCGAGCAAACGGTGGATAGTCTTGGCTTCACGACCGGTTACTTCGGATAGCCGTTTGGCAGCTCTACCCGTTGGGGAGGCTAAGGCAATGTACTGGTCTTCTTTTCCCAGTATCTTGATAATGCTGTTCACCAGGGTTGTTTTCCCAGTGCCCGGACCTCCGGTGATGACCATCACTTTGCCGGTAACAGCTTTCCTTAAGGCTTCTTTCTGCATCTCGGCTAGTTTTATCCGGTTTACCCGCTGCACCCACTCAATCGCATTCTCGATGTCTATTTGGGAAAGTTGCTTTGGCGAACTTAGCAAAGTCTTAAGCCTAATAGCTACGTTTACCTCCGCCACATGGAGAGGGGTTAGGTACACCGCTCGATGTTCCGGATGTTCCTCAATTACCACGCGTCGCTGCTCGGTAAGAGTCGCTAGCGCCGTATCCAGAATATCCCTGTCCACCGCCAGTAATTCGGCAGCTTTTTCCTTTAGTTCTTCATACGGGTAATAGACATGGCCTTCGTCTACAAGCTCACTTAATACGTGGATGATACCGGCTTCGGCTCTCATCGGCGAACTGGGATCAATTCCCATGTTTTGGGCAATCTTGTCGGCGGTCTTGAATCCAATACCGCTAATGTCGAGTGCCAGCCGGTAGGGATTTTTTTTTACTATCGATATGGCTTTGTCTCCATACGCCTTATAGATTTTCACAGCATAGGTGGAGCTCACTCCCTCTCCCTGAAGAAAGATCATGACCTCCCTTATTTCTCTCTGTTCCTGCCAGGCTTTGGCAATCCGTTCCACTCGGATAGGGCCAATCCCTTCTACCTCCAGCAGTTTTCCGGTGCTATCTTCGATAATGTCGAGCGTCTCAAGTCCAAACCTGGTAATTATCCTTTTAGCCATTATCGGGCCAATGCCCTTCACTAGCCCCGATCCAAGGTACTTCTCGATACCGGTAAGAGTGGCCGGAAGCACCGAGAGACAGCT
>SDBU01008421.1_pt1 | contig 11736 bp, 6 predicted proteins | sample 2277071 | NCBI WGS metagenome assembly SDBU01 (sample SAMN10397929, study PRJNA504765) | marine sediment metagenome | isolation source: marine sediment core GS08_GC12, 126 cmbsf | place: Arctic Ocean: Gakkel Ridge, Loki's castle | collected 2008 | reverse complement strand
CTTTATAGCTTTTCTATTATTTTATCAAAATTATCCAATTCTTAAAACAAGAATAATTTATCTATTATTGTAAAAATAGTTTTTAAACAGCGTCTTTAAAAAGAATTTTCCGCCGAAGGCGGATCCGCCTTCGGCGGAAAAGCTCCATAGGAGCGACATCCCATTAAAAGCAGGACTGCTTTAATTTTTTAATATTTTCAAATAAACTTATTTAAATGACTAAATCTTTACTTTTTTTGATGTATTGTTAAATGTTCTTTTGAATATTCTAAAAATTATCTCTATCAATCTGATAATCCTTTTTTTATTTCTTATTCGTGTGTTCTCTCTTTTTTGGAATAGTGATTTCAAAATCCTTTAGTGAGCAAAGTTACAGGCAAAACTTAAAGCATTAAAGGGTACTTAAAACAATTCAGAATAAAGACTAAATCAGAAACTAATATGATAAAAAAGATTTAACCTTAAGAATTATAGTTGAATTCCTTTATTTAAAGGATATTTAAATATATCGACTTTTTTTTCATACTTTATCAGGTATCACCCAGGGTTTTCTGTACTCGCCTTTTAAATATTTATTGGCTTCATTATTATTAATAAATGATTCTGTTTTTGAATCAAATTTTAGAGTTTGATTACCTACCCGATATGAAATGTCAGCAAGGTGACACAGTAATGTTGAAATGTGACCTTCCTCGATGTCTGCATTTGGACCCTTTCTGCTGCGAATACAATTTATGAAATTTTCAATGTGTTCCTCATTAGCTTCACGACCATGCTTAAAAGCCATTACTTCACAATCCTTATCATAAGCCTGCCATCCCGCACCATGTCTGCCAAAAAACATTATTCCCTCGGTTCCTAAGACTTCTATCTTCATGCTGCTGAAGAGCCAGTTGGGAAATTTATCCATTGCTCTCATGGGCATAGGTGTTTTCTTCATAAAAGGAGTCCAGGGGGCTGCTTCAATAATCAATGTTGTTTTATCATATTCAAACGTTGCTAACTGAGTATCCGGTGTAACTCTTCCACCGGGGCGAAAAACTCCACCCGCATGGTGAACCGTATCCGGGTAAGGTTTATCAATCATCACCCTTGCTAAAGTAATTTGATGAATCCCATCACCGGTCATTGTTCCACTACCCCAATCCCAACCGCTAATCACGCTTTTATAATTAGAAGTGTATGGAAGCTTACGTGCTGGTCCGCACCACAACTCATAGTCAAATCCTTCCGGAATAGGTTCTGTTGTTATTTGTCGTGAACTTCGACTTCCCTGCCCCACCATTACAAATACACGAATGATGTGAATATCTCCAAGTTTGCCGGAACGGATATACTCAACAGCATCATTAAAATACGGTGCACTCGAAGTTTGCGTTCCTACCTGGACAATCCGCTTATATTTTCTGGCTGCTTCAACCATTTTTCTACCCTCCCAGATACTACTTGTAGGAGGTTTTTCAACGTAAACATCTTTCCCAGCCTGACAAGCCATTATGGTACCCAGTCCGTGCCAATGCCGGGGTGTGGCATTGATGATTGCATCAACTTCAGGGTCAGCAAGCATCTTTCTAAAATCCTGAACAAATTCCGGCTTATATCCATGCTCTTCTAATACAATATCCGCGGCTCTTCCATAGCGTCTGGTATCAGCATCGCAAATGTATTTAAATTTAATATCAGACCTTTTTACAAAGTGCCCAAGAAGCGCACATCCTCTACCGCCAATTCCCATTATTCCAATTATAACTTTGTCATTCGCTCCAACAATATTTTTACGGGATAATGCTGTCATTGCAGCAGCACCAATTGATCCTTTCAAAAACTTTCTCCTGTTTATTGATTTCATATTTTCTAGTCTCCTTTAATATTTATAAATATTTTGAAACGCATTTATATATATAGTAGTAAACACTCATGTTTTTTCAGAGCTCCACGAAGTATGAAAATAATTAATTTTTCTCTGTTGGTGACAACACCAACAGAGAACGGAAGGGCAGAACACTGTTCTGCCCCTACATCTCTGAAACTTTGTGCCTCTGTGCTTTTTTTTATTTTCGTAATAAAAAATCCCGTAAATGGAGATTTTGTCACCTACAATCTCTTATTAGACATGCCGCGGCGAATGTAATATCAAATATATTCGCTCTCATTAATGAATTGAGTAATCTCATTGATGAACAATTCGATTGTATATCCTATTCCTACTTTAACTTATTAATAATTTCCAAAGCTTTTTCCTCATAAATATTTTTCCATTCCGGAGCCAATTGAGATCCGGAAACTTCATAACCCTCTCCGTCGTAAGCATCTATAGTTGGTGCATAACCTACTCTACCGTTCGAATAACCTGAAATAAAAGTGTTTTTATACGGTGATTGTTTTTTAATATTTAATCCAACTTGAGCAAAAACTTCTCCCGGAAATGTGATCAGAACATAATCACCTATTTTCATCCCTTGTATTTCAGTCGAAATAGGGCTTTTTGGGATCCTACTCCTTAAACGTGCCAGGTTTGCCTCAATTCTAATTAATTTCTCCATTTCATAAATATTATTCAGATATTTTTGCACATCTCTTTTATTATCGGAATCCAGCATTTCAAGGTCATTACTGCCTATCTTTTCTTCCTGTAAATACCTATAGGAATAATATGATGGAAATTCAGGGGACATCATATATTTTATATAAAGGGGTAGAAATGATTTAAAGTTCAAGCTCGTACCGGCACCATGAGATCCACAACCGATTCCTTTAAAATATTCCAAGATTGTCTTTTTCTGGGCTTCCAGAGAATTAATACGTTCTTGAGAATCTGTTCTAACCGGAAAAGTTATATCTTCTCTGATAACTTTTATACTTCCGTCATTCTTCACAGGTATATTTTTTAAAGCCGCCAGTGTACTCAAACCTAACTTAGTACCTAGTTCTTCTGCAGCTCTAGGTGCATCAACGTCCTTGTATAAAACAGGTGTGATGTCTCCCGCAGCTCCCTGTAAAAAGAGCGCCACAACACCATTGCCCAAATTATCTTCAATCGTCCTGGATGCAAATCCCGGGAAACATGCTGTCACTCCTTTATTTGGAACACCGCCATATGCATGACCGGCAAAATTGTAAAGAACTGCCAGAGGTTTTCCATTAGTTCTGTCTACACGGAGTATGCCTATTTCAGGATCAAATCCTCCAGCTATACCGGCAACCTCATGGTCTTCCGGAGAAGGAGTAGCCCGTCGAATTACCCATTCTTTACCATCTTTCATTTTAATTCTGCGATTCATTGTAATTCTATCCTCACGTCCTTTGCCGACTCCAATCATAACCGGCACCATATTTTGAGCTGCCTTTTTTACCGCTTCAACGGTTAAATCAAGATAATTTTCAGCCAATTGATTGTTTACATGATGGTTATGAGAAACGTTTATCAACACATTGTTTCCATCTATATTTAATTCATTTTTAATCAGAGCACGGACTTTATTTAAAAATGGAGTTTGAATACCTCCTACATCCATAGAAATAATAACTGCTTTCGTTTTCCCGTCACTTATGACAAACGCTTTGGCATATAGTGGATCATTAACTAACGCTGTGGGTTTTTCTTTAGTAATTGATATTTTAGCAACTCCTGCGCGTAAAGAAGCTGCCTTGACATCTGAAAAACTAATTACTCCCAATGTTATGACCAATATTAAAATAATTACCGGTCTTGCTGAGATTTTAAGCACGAACTGTAGCATTTTTGCCTCCTGTATTATTAGTTAAAATTAGGTTAGTATTTTTTTTTACCGCAAATGTGTAAAGAAAAAAAATATATAATTATAAACTATAGATTATGTTGGTCTTAAATAGAAATTCACAGATTAAAGAAATTAACTATGTATCAATGGTTTATGCTATTGCGGGAATGACATTTTTTTGATTATAATTCCATCATTCTAAATTTATACGAATACCCAAAATTCCTATATTACATTTAATTTGTTAGTACCACAATATAAAAGGTAGGATAATTACATTAACTCAGCATCACGTAACATAGATTTCAATAATTCTAAATTTCTGCGGATGATAGTAAAAAGCTCCTTCCTCGTAATTCCTTTTAACTCTCTTCTTCCAGTCTCTGCTCCACCCAGACCACTAAATTCATAATGAACGGAGATCGGACCTGAAAATCCTTGATTTTTTAAAATATTAAAGTACCAATTGAAGTCTGCCGGTCTCAGAATTTCACTTCTTCCCCTTCTACCTTTTGTGATTTTTTGCCATTCAGGGTCTGCCCATTCAGCCTTTGTCTTTATAGCTAACATCTTTGTACGTGGAGCAACAAGCAAGGCATCTGTCTGCCACGTCCTGCCGATATTACCTGTATCAAATTGAAATCCAATCCACTCCGGATTTAAATTTTTTAAAAGTTCCCAGGCATCCCACAAAGAACCGCCAACGTAATTCCCTGTATGATTATGATTCCCTCCAAAAATCTCATACTTCTCGTTCATCAAAGCCAGATCACGCATTTGTGGTTTAAGTTCTTCTAATTGTTCAAGGATGCCCTTTTCATAATTGTAATGCATATAGCCTAATCGATAATTACGAATCCCAAGTTGTGATGCAGTCTTTAAAATAGACTCCGTAGTCGGGTTATTGGGGTCTGTGATGCTTGAAGTCATCATTGGAATTTCAATACCGGCTTTTTTACAGGCTTCTGCTGCTCTTGGCAAATCATTCTCTACTCTTTCAGGCAGGACATGTCCCCGGGGTCTCACGGTCAGTGCCACTCCATCAAATCCCAGCTCGGCAGTCGCCTCAGCCATACCATTATAATCAAGCCATTGAAGGTGTTTTGAAAAGATGCATAAAGAAACACGTCGCTTCCCTGCTGCCGGACTCCCAGCCAAACCGGTTGTCATCAAACCTGCCATACTTCCAGATGCTGCAATTGTATTTAAAAATTCACGTCGCGAAATACTACCTAAAACCTTACCGATATTTTTCATAGAACAACCTCCTTAATGTATTTTAGTACTATTTTTTATTCTTTTTCAAATTGTAGATAAATCATAATATTGTTTTTTATTTATGTATTTATAAATTTAGAGCTTCCCACTTGATTTCCGGCGGATTAACAAAATCATTGGCAGTACGTTCGTTAAGCTCTTTGTCCGGTCGTCCGTTATGAATAAGGAAGCGATATACAAGATTAAGTGTATTACCCGGTGCGACTGTGTATGGTTCATTATTCGTAAAAGCATAGCAGAAATATGGAAGTTCGGGATGTATGCGAACCGATGTTGGATACCGCTGATTTAACGGGTGGTCAAAAATAACAATTCCACCCCACTCATTACCAAGCGGTCCGGTATAGTCAATCCATCGTGCTTCAGTCCCGTTACCGTCTGAACGAGTTTTCCCTTCGCTCGTCAGAACATCAAGAGAAACATTTTCAGAACGCCAATCCTCTATACCCCTAAATGCCATACCTCCATAATAACATTGTAACAGTTCCATAGAAGCAGAACTTCCAACTCTTCCGTAACCGCCTTTTATAAGTTTTCCATCTCTAACATCATATTGGAATCTATTATCCTCAACTCTTTTAATCTTTCTGTCTGCAATAATTGTTGCAGTTGTAGTCATCTCGGGAGTTCTTTGTGCTCTTCTGGAACCAACCGGCATTTGACGGAGATAAATATCAAAAAGCCATCCGTTTTCTTCCGGTAGTGCGTATGACTTAATATTGCATATTTCCTGCATAAGTGTATTCTCTTTATAAACACCCTTATTATAGATATTAAGCTGCGAAAAAACAGGTCCCTCTTGAACAGAAGGACCTAAGTCATCCGGCAATTTTTTGCCCATTTCTTTATGTAAATTCCAGAAATCAGTTACTAAATCACCAAATTTTAATTTTACCCAAGCATTAAATATACCTTTTTGATGAGTATGTTCGGGAGAAAAATCTTCTGTTATGACCTTCCCTGAAGGAGTCCACACGGGATGTATATAAGCAGCCCTGTCAGTAATATCGGAAAAGCCTTCTTTTTGGTGGATAACTTCATAATTGTAGCGAAAGACAGGTTTATCTCGGTGTTTTATTAATAAATGCTTGTCATCAATATCTTCGACGGAAAGTGGACTTGAAGGAGCTGGTCCTTTTTCTAAAACAAGTTTAAATGTTCTTTTTGTTTCTTTTGGAGTTTTTCCTTCGAGAATCCAAACCAAAGCACCTTTTCCGGAAACTAATGTCCAGCTAAAACCTGAATCAGCATTCCACTGCACATTGATTCGGGTTTTTGCACCCCCTTCTTCTACTAATACAAGATGATAGTCTCGAAGAAGTGACAAATCAGCTGCATCTCCGATGTAATGAAAAAAACCTTCCCGACGAAATTTATCCGGGTCACCAAAAATATCTGATGCCCAACATTGAAAACGGACCGGTGTATTTATTCGAGTGTAATCTCCAGCGTCAATAGTCATAGTACCCAGTACTATATCACTATTCCTCTCTTGATGGGAATTGCTTCTTATTACAAGTATGACAATAAAAAACATCACCAATAAAATAGCAGATTTGAATCTTTTTTTATGATTATTCCTGTACATGATTTTTAGCTCCTTATTGCTAAGTGTAAATAAGTTTTGACATAATAGTTAAGATGTTTATGTAATACTCGTAAAAGCTTAATTAAAGTCAACATTATTTCTTTATACTGCAAAAGTTGATTTTTCGTCTGTTAGAGTAAAATGAGCTTCATGTAATTTTTTTACAGTTTTCAGTCCATACGGGCAGTGTTCTTCGCATCTGCCGCAGTCATCGCATTGGGTAACCTTCTGATAGTCAGGCAGTTCATTATACAAACTCTTCGCATAATCTCCCCATTGATAGTTGTTATAGTACATCCTGAATCTCAAAATATCCGGAATCGGAATCCCGTAAGGACAATGTGGAACACATGTAGAACACAATCTGCAGTAATCCTTACCCGCAAGGCGGGCATATTCTTCCAGCAATTCATCCTGCGCTGCTGATGCATATTGATCCCGGGTGACCACTGCCTCACAATTTTCAATTACCTGCTGAACATTATCCATCCCGACTGCACAGCTTGTTATATTCGGATTACCGAGATTCCACCTCAGCATAGCCTGGTAAAGGTTTTTAGGACCATAATCCTTAAGTTTTTTCATAATCTCCTGTATTTCCGGGTCGTTTGTTTGTTTTGCCCAATATGGAATGAAATTACCCGTCAGAGGTTTTATACCTATTACACCAATGTCTTTTTCTTTTGCAAGTTTAAATAATACATTCGCACTGACGATATCGGCAGGTCCCTGCTTAATCATGCTGAGTCGATTGTAAGGCAAATGAAACCAGTCGATATATCCTTTCCGGATTGCCCATTCATGCTGCTGGGCATTATGTCCGGTCTGTCCAATAAAGCGAATTTTACCTTCTTCTTTGAACCTTTGAAGCATTTCAAAAGCCATTAAAGTGTCACCGGAACCTTTTGGAAAACAAAGGTCAATGACATCCGTGTTTAAATCTCTAAGTGCCTTTTCTAATTCTTTTTGTATTATTTCTTTTGATGTAGGTCTAATACCAATAGCCAAATAAATCTCATTTCTTCTATGTTTTATAGCCTTCCCAATGAGTTCAACCGTATTGTGATATCCCGTACATGTATCAGTAAAGTTACCGCCCAGATCAAGAAGTTTATTTAATACCGCTTTTCGATCCTCCTGCCATTTGGAAAAAAGAAAAGGACCCAACTGGCGGGAAAGTGAACCGCTTGCATGTCCGAGTCCAATTTCCGATAACATTAAGTTGGTTCTGCCAAGTCTTCTGTATTTCATACCGGTTTCCGGTTTATAGTGGGGATCATTACTCTGGGCAAAACCGGGTTTTGCCAAAGCCGCACCTATTATAGATGCGCCGCCTATTTCTAAAAATTCTCTCCTTGTATAACTTTTTTTATCCATAATACTACCCTCTCTATTTGTTTAATTTTTTTTTAACCATTATTAATTTATAGCTTCTTATTTGATTGGCAGCAGATTAGCGAAATCGTTAGAATTGTATTCGTTTAATTCTTTTTAAGTTGCTTGTTATGAAAAAAACCACAAACAGTAACAAGAGGATTATCTATAATTACAGTATAAGGGACTCTTTATATAGAAAGAAAAAAGATTAGAGTGATAAAAATTATATAGTTTAATACATAACAAATTATAAGAATATTCAATAAATGCAAGTATTTTTTTTATATTTTTAAAATTAAACACATTTTAAATGGATTAGTAACTACACAAACACGCCACCGGTATAATAAATTTATATTTTCATTCTTCGTGGTGTTAAAAAGCAAGAACAAGTGTTCAGTACAAATCTAATAATAAAAAAAACACTTGACATATTAGTATAATATAATTAAATTCTTTAGCATATAAATAATAAGATAGATAATGAGGTGATATATAGGAATAGTTGTTAACATTCCTTCGTGCTTTTAGCAAAATCTATTTACTACTTCGTTTTAATTACAGTTTTATTTTACTTATTGATAGCAACCTGATAATTGGTGGCGTTTTCAATTTGCAATAGTCGAGCTGTCATAATCTGATTACATATCTATACAACAGAATTTTTTATTGATTAGTCTTTTCTTAAAATTTAATATGAAACTGAATTCTAATATCGGCTTAATTAGTTTTAATTTATTAAATTATGATAAGATTCTTCCTTAAGTCAAATTTCTACTTTTAAAATATTAGGAGAAATCCGTGAAAAAAATTGTCCGCCCGGTTTTCCTGTTTTCTTTATTGGTAATCATAGGATGCGCCGGTTCTTCAAGGGTTCTGAAATTTATTGAAGAGCCGAAAGAAGGTAATGTTGTAATCATTGGCAATGTGATTATAGAGAATATCAACCAGGAATTTGCTTTTGATAATTGGGAATACGGTTCCGAAGTGGTCATTGTAAGTAAAACTCCTGACGGTACAATAAATCATTATACGGTTAACGCAGATGCTGAAGGTTATTATTGTCTGCCAAATGTTCCGGCAGGTCCATATGCAGTGAAGGCGGTTATATTACCTGTCATTGGAGCCAAGCCCTTAAAACTTGTCTGTGATTTAACCTCTCCTAAATTAGAATTCTACCGGATGAGGTTTTCTGAGCGCCCTATCGAGTATACGGCAGAATGGCTGCCTACCAAAGAGGATGGACGAATAATTAATTTGGGAATAATGTGGTTTGGATTACGTACTGCCGAAGTTTCAGATTTGTCAACTAAGTCAATCGGAAGAATAGCCACTAATAAATTCTCAGAGGACTTAAAAAATAAACAATTCTATGATTATGGCGTCTCATATAACCGGGAAAACGCTTTGACCTATTTTAAGAAAAAATTTCCTGATTCCGGCTGGTGGGAATTATAGGACCTGATATTCTTTCGTTACGATAAGAGCATCGCTTAAACTTTTAATTAAATGCCATTTCAAACTCATTTTTAACAATTTACCTTTACTTGATTTTAAGTCAAAAAAAAGGAGGTGATGTAGTACTTAGTAAATAGGTTGTCATGTTATTAGCATAACAGACAAATTATGTTGGTCTAACTAAATGCAAAAAGGAGAAAACTATGAAAAATAATTTATTCTTTAAGTGCAGCATCGTGTTTATGTTGGCTTTTATGGCTCTTTTTGTTTACAATGGAGTGACATTAGCCGGTATTACAGGGAAAATCGCAGGGATTATTACAGATGCTTCCACGAATGAACCGTTACCGGGAGTAAATATTATTATTGACGGTACTACTCTCGGAGGTGCAACAGATGCTGAGGGTCATTACTTTATAATTAATATTCCCCCGGGAACTTATTTATTAAAAGCATCTATGGTTGGGTATGCGATTGAGAACAAAGACGGGGTAATGATTAACGTAGATCGTACTACTCCTGTAGATTTTGCGTTGAAAACAAGTACTGTTGAAGGGGAAGAAGTGACAATAACTGCTGTGAGGGAGATAATTCAAATGGATATTTCGGCAAGCCAAATCGTTGCCGATTTTGAGGAAATAGTTGAAGTGCCATTAGTTACCAGTCTTCAAAGTTTCATTGGTTTGCAAGCTGGTGTCATAGGTAATAATATTCGAGGCGGCGGACGAGACCAGACTGCATTTATGATGGATGGATTGATGTTGGTTGATAACCGAGCCAATAGACCTTTGATGATGGTTAATATCAGTGCTATAAAAGAACTCAGCATTATCAAGGGCGGTTTTAATGCTGAATATGGTAACGTTCGTTCCGGGCTCATTAATGCTGTTACTAAAGAAGGTTCTCCAAGTCGATATCATGGCACTGCTGATTACAGGTACACCACGGCTCGGAAAAAACATAGAGGCGAATCCCTATTCAGTCGAAACAATTTCTATTTGCGACCCTTTTTCGATGACGACGTTGCCTGGGAAGGTACAGCGAGCGGAGCCTGGGATAAGGAGACGCAAGACCAATATAGAGCTTTCAGGGGATGGAATTCGGTTGCAGCGGATAGAGATGGTATGACTCCACAAGATTGTCAGGATGTGTTAGCGTGGCGGGTTAGAGCTGATGGACATTCAGCACTCGCACCTGCGGGGTATAACCGGGAAGAGGCAACGTATGGTGATAAGTCGGACAGGTTTATGGATATGAGTTTTGGAGGTCCGGTGCCCGGTATTGGTAAAGCTTTAGGCAATTTGAGTTTTTTTGCTTCCCACATGAGTAATAAGGAAATGTTTGGGATTCTCCAAAGCAGACCTTTTTTTAAGGAACAAAATACCAGTTTAAAGATGACCTCCCGTCTATCTCCATCTATGAAATTAACGATCGAGGGAACATATGGAGAGCTTAAAACAATTACAAGGCATGGAAGTGGTGCACGTTTAGAAAATTATCTTGGAAGCGGAAGTGAAATATTTAGTCGAGACGCCAGATATCAGTATTATATATACTGGCCTGACAGACGGGCTCCGTTCGATGTTTTCAGGACCATGCAGGGTATATCTTTTGACCATGTATTAAGTCCCCGTACATTTTATAATATTAGAGTTACTCATATTCAAACCTCGAATTTTGCTCCAGGTCCTTTAACTTTTCGAAGTGATGATGTTGTTGCTACATTCGGGAATCAAGCCGTTACCGAGGAACCAAATGGATGGCACAACTTCCAACTGACATTGGATAACGACCAGCGTATTGGCGGTTTAGGTGGTGAAGGGAGGGATTTGTCTAATTTGAACACAATAAATGCTAAATTTGATTTTGTAAGTCAAATCGACAGGTATAATCAAATAAAATTTGGCTTTATGGTTAACTATGACGATATTCATACAAACTACTGGCAGGAATCGATATTTTATAATGGTTGGGAGATGGAATGGGACGAATCTCCGTACCGGATTGGTGCTTTCATTCAGGACAAGCTCGAGTTTGAGGGAATGATTGCTAATTTCGGTTTGCGGATAGATTACAATCAACCGAATAGCAATTGGTATAATATAGATAGATACAGCGATTGGTTAAGAAATAAAAATACTTTTGATTTAGCACCGAAAAAACGTACGATAAGTCATATGAAAATTAGTCCGCGATTAGGGATATCTCATCCAATATCTACTAATTCTAAAGTTTACTTTAATTATGGTCATTTTTATTCGATGCCTTCAACTGACTCGATGTTCCGGGTTCAGG
>SDBU01008420.1_pt1 | contig 11736 bp, 18 predicted proteins | sample 2277071 | NCBI WGS metagenome assembly SDBU01 (sample SAMN10397929, study PRJNA504765) | marine sediment metagenome | isolation source: marine sediment core GS08_GC12, 126 cmbsf | place: Arctic Ocean: Gakkel Ridge, Loki's castle | collected 2008 | reverse complement strand
ATTAGCATGAACATTGGCTTTATGCACAATCAGTGAGCTTGTTTTTTTCTGTCTATAATTCCTTAGCGTATAAATTTACACGAATTCGCGTGATACCTGTAGATGCCGGATATGTCTTATTTTGCGCGGAACGCGGGAACCTACTCTTTTTTCCCACCTTGTCCCTTAGCAGCAGAGCTGACGAGCAAGACAACTGTGCCAAGAATACCTGCGATAAGTCCCATAGGTATTAATGCAGGAGCTGCACTGGTGGACAATGCAATGCACCCAAGAAGTAATATTATGCCTAATAAAGCTAAGGCGAGCCCAATACTATGTAGAGTTTGCACTTTAAACCTCCCGTGAAAAGCTGTTCAGAATTTAGAACTGTTTATAATAGTATCATATGGAACACGAAAACGGCTTAAAAGGGCATTTACGGAGCATTTTTTTATCTCTAAATTAGGGCAAAAAGCCGATTGTTTCAATATGGACGTGGAAGCGCATGGATAAAGGTTTTTCAGGGATATACAGTGTTTTGAGTTCATATTTAACTATGAAATGTGAACTCAATGGACTATTTACTATTTTGGCATTTTTAGCCCATTCGATAAAGTCTTATAAATAGGACGTCTACAAGATATGGCGAATTGTAACAGATGTGAAGATAGGGCGATTCAAGCAAATGTGAACTCAAACGATACGGAGCTAGAAATGAAGTGGCAAATTTACACGTGCCTTCCAGGAGCCACAGGGCGGCGCATACGGATCGTAAAACAGGCGGGACGGCTATTGGTCGCCACCACGGCGCTGATGGCAAATATGGGCGGGGAGTAGTCATGGATAACGTTTCAATTCGACAACTTAGATACGGGCGTCTGATACATACCGGGATCATCCTGGTCATTATGGCAATGTCTTTAATGGTGTGGCATAATGTCGAGTCTTATGCTGAAGAGAAACTTGACATCAATACTGCCAACAAAGCGGAATTGGATGGTCTTCCCGGAATTGGTGATGTTTTATCACAGAGAATTATTGCTTATCGAGAGCAACATGGGTGTTTTTTGGATATCTATGAGGTCAAAAATGTAAAGGATATAGGGACTAAAAGATTTGATAGGATTAAAGATCTCATAGCTGTCAATATTCTCCCCGCCCCACGCAATCCCAGGTTGATAGATTGCGAGGCAGCTAAGAACCGAGTTCGAGAAAGCGTCGAGAAAATCTGGGAAGAAATGAATGGGCCTGAGAAAGGAAGAACAACTTTTGCTGTTGCCGAGGTGTATGTATGGTGTTCGCCACTCGCTGGACGCATTGAAACATGGGTCAGTAACGCAGGGCAAGGTCACAATATAAGGGAGGGAATTGTGGCCGCCGCAGGTCCAAATGCTGAAGAAGTTGCTTATCCTGATGATTTTGGGGATGGAATGGGAAATCATGCTGAAATGGGGTTATTACGAAAAGCACAGATGGATCAAGTAAGGATTATGTCAATATGGGCTACTAGGGAGATATGCGAAGATTGCGAAAATAATCTAAGAAAAGCAGGATTTAATGATGATTTCGTCAACCGTCTATGCTACGTAGAATCAAAGGTAAGACCAAAGGGTAAACTCGCTGCTATGTGGAGCGAAATCAAGAACTCGATATACAGAAACATTTGAGCCTTTTCCATACACCACATGGAACACACAGGCGAGGTAGCAATCATGCACACAGACGACACCGAAGGCCGTACAGAGCGAATACGTGACACCGTGGGGCAAAAGGGTGGGCTTAGAGAGTATGCCAGGGAGCATAATTATTCCAATCATGTCAGTGTCCTACAATGGCGAGACGCGTATGAGGTTGTACTGAAAACTGGTAACACTGTTACCAGTTTGTCCCACCGTGTCCTCTACGAGATCAGCAAATCCCCAGAGGCCGCCTGGCAAACTCTCTGCGAATGCGCCCAGGATGAAGGGTGGACTGTTGACGATACGAAGAGAAGGATCTAAAATTCTCCTAAAAAATCTCGTTATTTCTTAGCGTTCCTGACATAAGTAATAGCATTGATCCGGATAACATGGGGAACTTCATTGCAGATAACCGCAACGCAGTCATTATGTATATCCATTATTTCTCCAATAATGGGATCGCTACCAATAGTATGAATAACCAAAAGCTGTTTTACTTCCTTGTAATGAATCAGATAATGCTTAACAAAATCACTCTCCATAGTCACGATACCTCCATGTATGTGTTGAGGTGCTGGATGATTGAAATGAACTGTGTTGTGATTATAGCGTCTGACAATCAATATGTCAACTATTTTCGCATTGCGGATATTGGTCACACCGACGGCTCCGAAGGCCATAGGATAGCGCATACGGAAACAGAACTAGGAGAGGCAGAATCATATACACAACAGGCATAGAGATCCATACAGAGCGAATACGGCGCTTATTTGAGCGATAGGAGTTGACCTATAAGGATAGACGCCACAGGGGTGATGATTACCCCATTGTGAGCGTGGATCGTGCAAACACACGAAATCGAAACGTGATATGCCGAGAATCCAAACACCGCTCTGGAGCCGCATTGTAACAGGAGTTAAGGTTAATTGTGAGGTTGATCGATTCTGGCAAATCATCGTGCATTTATCGTGCATTACGCCACGTTTATCGTGCATTACGCCACGTTTATCGTGTATTATGCCACGCTTGACTGTGCCGTGTAAAAAATATAATGGGCTTTTTGCATATTCCCCCGAAAATGTATATTCCACGGAGCCTACAATCAGGACAGAGATCAAGAACACACCCTATTTGACTCCCTCGCTCCGATATGTTATCATCCCCACAGGAGGGCATATTATGGAACAACAACCTAATAAAAGGTGGGTCACGATGTCTCAGGCATGTGACATTTATGGAGTCACGCGTAGGACATTAACCCGGTGGGTCAAAGAGGGCAAAGTTGAATCAAAGCTAGAAAATAGAAGGCGATTTATCCTTATAACAGATGAGGGACATGGTGAGACACAAGAGGGACACGATGACTCAGATATGTCTCAGGATATGTCCCAACAAAAATTGATCGATCAACTGTGCTCTGAGGTAGCGTATTTGAGAACTGAGTTAAAGGAAACCAAAGAGAGATCGGATACAATTATTCTCCAACTCACCCGTCAGCTTGAGCAGAGCCAACGGCTGTTAGAATTTCACCAAGACAAATCGCCATGGTGGAAACGGGTATTTAATCGAAATAAAGAGGAAAGGGAGATATGAAAGTGAGGAAAAATATATCTAAGGCCATTTTACTGATCACCATAGTAGTATTCTTCTCACTGACGATGGAACCAATTAGTGCGAACGATTGCCCTGGAGATCTGAACGATGATAGCAACGTAGATCATTGGGATCTCAAAATAGTTATTCGCGACTTAGGGAAGGATATGCCAACAGGCTCATATTATAGTGCTGATGTAAATAACGATGGAACAATCAACATACTTGACCTAATTATCGTTTTCAGCAATTATGGTAAGATGTGCAAGAAAACCAACAAACCACCACATTTTCGACTTATTTTGTAAGAATTCTTATGGGATTCATAGGTCTGATATGATATTATGGTTATGATAGAGGCGTACACAAGGGAACCGTTTTGTACAATAGGGAGGGGCGAATGTCTGAAATAGGTGAACAACATAAAATCAGTAAAATCCTGTCAATTCCCGCGGAAAATTGTCAAATTGAATTTAAGCGACTCGGAGCGGAATTCAAAGTAGCGAAAATAACCGATACGGTTGTTGCAATGGCGAATACTGATGGTGGGGACATCATCCTTGGTGTTGATGATCCAGAGCAGACCAAGCTTAAGGATATGGACAGGATTTTTGGAATTGAGGAAAATCCAGAGAAATATGACGAACTTATCAGAAATATTCAGCGGATCTCCCCGCCTATTCCTGTGTCCAACACCAAAATGAAATGTCCGAATAGTAAGACTATTGTAGTTATTCGTGTGGATAAGGCTGTAAACGAGTTTCATTCCATAAATAATCATGTCTTTATTCGGCTTGAAAAAGGGAATAAACTACTGACTCCATACGAGATCGTGGAGCTTTCGTATGCGAAGGGGTTCCAACGGGCCGACAGAGAATTGGTTGACGTGCACTTAGACCTTTTAGAGACTGAATACTACGCTAGGTGGAAAGATAAGCGTGGATTGAATGGTGGTCTTAAAGAGATCTTATTTCGTACTGGCCTTGCGAAAAAGGATGAAGATGGAAGGCTTATACCAACAAGGTCAGCAGTTCTACTTTTTGCGCAATATCCACACGAACTGATGGATACAAAATGTACTATAAGGATTTTTATTTATCAAGGGCGCGAAGAAAGGGTAGGGACAACATTGAACCTACTGGGTACTCCTGAGACTATACATGGCCCAGTAATACGGCAGATACAACGTGCACATGATCGTGTTTTGACATTGCTACGTTCAGGTATAAAAATGCCTTCTTCGTCATTTATTACTGCTTATACAATTCCAGAAAGGGCCTTAACAGAGGCAATAACCAATGCAGTTATTCATAGAGATTATTACATAAAAAGGGACATTGCAGTGAACATTTTCGAGGACAGAGTCACCGTAAGCAGCCCAGGGCTGTTTCCTTTCAACATTACGGTAGGAAACATCGGCAACGTTCGTTCGAGTGGTTGTAGAAACGACCTACTCGTTAAGCACCTGCGAGAGTTTCCTGAGCCACCCAACTTAGATATAAATGAAGGTGTGCAGGCAATGCGGGCAGAGATGAACAGGTGCGATCTATATCCCCCGGTGTTCATGACATATCCGAGATTTCAGGATTCAGTGAACGTACTTCTTTACAATGAAACTAGACCTCAAGAATGGGACAAGCTTTCTCAGTATCTAACCACAGGCGCAAAATATGCTATGAATCAAGATGTTAGGAGGATCTTAGGAATCCCTGATGTATCCAAAGTGTCCAGACTCTTGAAACGTTGGGTTGATCAAGGCTTGTTGATCAAGCCGGATACGGGTTCTAGGAAAGTGACAAAGTATAGGTTGCCAGAGAATATAGATTTATTTGCATAACAAATTGCAAATAAATCGTAAACCCTTTCCTCATACGGGATTACAGGCACTTTATTTGTATACTTCGTATCTTCTATATATACTTTGTATATATAGAAGATACGAATCAACGGATCTGGTTGCCTTACCCTTAGCGCCTGATTTATCATTTTGGAGGGACTTATCATGAAAATGCGAGGTATGAAACATAAACGAAGATTTGAGCAAGCTAAATAAGGGGTAGCAGAGGTGCAAATCAGGCCTGTATGGACACGAAAGAGCAAGGTGCGTCTCTTAGGTCATTCTCAAGCGGTGAAGGCCGTGAGCGGCGGATACGGGCTTTCAGGACAGGCGGTTTAGTGTTATGAGAGATGGAGGATTCAGACATAGGGAACCTAAGCGATTCGATGATGATCTCTGTGTGACAGTCGGACACATGAGCAGAGAGCAGGCTATCAAAATTCTTGATCGGAAAGTCAAGCGAGGGCGGAAAAAGCGCCGAGATGGGATGCGACCGCGGCCGCGCTCCGTGGGGAATACGGGGTAGTTGACTGCAAATCAAACGACCGTCTTTTTTTCAGTAAGTATGCAAAAGAAAAGTCTTATATTTTTGCAGTATGTATGATAAACTATTAGTAGAGTCAGGGATCATTTGCACTGAGCGCAAAAATGGAGGCTTTACTAATGAATATTGGATATGCAAGAGTTAGCACTGATAAACAAGATGCAGACGGCCAGGAATTGGCGATCACCAGGTACGCGAGGGAACACGGGATCGAGTTAAACGATCTCATAAAAGTTGAGGTTTCCAGTCGCAAGGACACGAAGTCCAGGCGGATTGATGATTTGGTGAATAACCTCGGCAAAGGTGACTATTTGATATGTACGGAAATGTCAAGATTGGGTCGGGATACACTGGAAACTCCATTGTTGATCGTAAAGTTGGCGGAGGAACAAGGGGTCAATGTTGTTTTCACATTGGAACCTCAATATAGTTTTGTGGATATTGGTGAAGAGATTGATCCTGTAAAGAAGGGGGTATTGGCGATATTCTCTTCAATGAACGAGACCGCTAGAAAGCAAATATCATTAAGAACTAAGCAAGGTCTTGCGGCGGCAAAGGCAAGAGGTGTGAAGTTGGGACGGAAAAAGGGACAGCGAAATAAAAGGAACGTGCTTGATCCACATAAGCAAGAGATCAAGAAACTCCTTGAGATAGATGTTGCTCTCACAAGTATCATGCGCATAATAAATGACAAACTCCCAGAGGATGATCAGCGGGTATTCAATGCCTTCAAGTATTATGTCAAAAATGACCCCGAACTGGCGAAACTCTGGAAACCTCGACGGAAGAAAGATGATAATTGATGGACATTGTACTGAAATAGGGGGTAGTTAAATGATGTATTCAGAAAAATATGGTTTTGTAGCTATGTTGGACGTTTTGGGAACAACCCAATGTGATATTAAGATGACTAAAACCCTTGTGAGGAAAATAGTTTATATTCATCGCCAATTAGAACAATTTGCATTGGAAATAGCAGGGGAAAGCGTGCTTAATGGGATGCCTAGAATGATTGCTTTCTCTGATATTATATTGTTTAGTTGGGAAGTCAAAGATTTGAGGCAGTGGTGTGAAAGTGAAGATTTCAAAATTAGATGTTTCCTCGGCTTTACAGAATGGTTAAGGAAGACTATTTACTATGGATTACGTAATGGTCTTCTGTGGCGTGGTGCAATGAGTGTTGGTAAGTATGTTGAGCATTCCACTATTTTACTAGGCCCGGCAGTTTTTAATGTTGCGAAATGGTATGAAAAAGCGGACTGGTTTGGGGCTATCGTTACTCCATCTTGTCAAAGTTGTATTGGTTCGGTTAAGGCGGAAGTCTCCATGCATTCTCCGGTTCGTCTCATTGTCCCTCAAGAATGTTTTGTTGAATATGAAGTTCCACTGAAGAATGATGCAAAATGTGATATTGAAAAAAAGAAGATGTGGGCCATATCCTGGCCCTACGGATTTTGTAACGAGGAAGATCCAGAAGACATGTTAGATCAATGTTTTTGCAATGCTCTCATTTCGGGTATTCCGCCTAGCAAGCGTTCAAACTCTGTCGAGTTCTTCAAATATTATGACAGAGAAGTATATCCTGCCATCAAAAGGACGTAGCTAAAACTCACGGGGTCTATAGTTTTCTTCGGACACGGGTTGCGAAGTGTGACGCCATTTGTATTGTGAAAGACAGATGTTACAAAGTTGATGATTATTCCGGTGAGAGCGTGGTGGGTAATCGAGTGGATCGTGTAAACACACGAAACTAAAACGTGATATGCCGAGAATCAGAACACCGCTCTGGAGCCGCATTGTAACAGGAGTGGAGGTTAATTATGAGGTTGATCGAGTTTGATAAATCATCGTGTATCTGAGAGGAGTTTTCGTGTATCTAAGAGGAGTTTAGTGATTATTCTGGTTACCTTAGACGAAGGGATCTCTCCCCAGGGTCAGCACCGGGAATAGCCTTCCCCCGGCGCTGATTTTATGGGGTTGAATCAGTGACGCAGATTCTTGCTGAGGAATTTTCCTTAACCTCCAACTCAGCCGCCTCCCAGATCCGTTGAGGAACCGAACCTTCCACCCGTTTTCTCAGTCGGATTTCCTGGGAGGTCTCATTACCTTTATTATGGCCTTTGCAACCTTTCCCGCCAGTTTTAAACATTGCTTTCCAATAAAAATTGTGATTGCGACTATAAATCCAACGACTATAGCCACTACCAGATCCATGATGGTAGGTATATACATTGTTGCCTCCTATATAGGAGGCCGGCAGGATTTGCTTTTGACAATACCAACAAAAAAGTGGTATACTAAATTGTCAATATTAACAATGAAAAGAATGTTGCACTGAATCCCACCGACCTCTACTGATTTTGCTACTGCCGGCAAGCTGTCGGCAAAATCACGATATTGGTTGGTTGAAGTGTAACCCAGAGGCTCACTTGGACATCAGGTGGGCCTCTTTTCGTTCTGAACACTGCCATCCTTATCACCTCCTCAAGGCAAAAAAAAACCTACAAGATCTGTTGATAATAACAGACCCGTAGGTCTAGCAATTTTATCAACAGATGGCCATACTATCCCTATAGCAGTGCCGACCATCCGTAGATAAAATCTGAAACGATATTATATTGACTACAAATTATGATATTGGCACTGCTTGAAATTCTGAAATGGAACGACTCAATGATGAACGTCTCTCGATTATCATCATCCTAAGATACCAATTTACCTAACTTATACTTTTATTATACATGGTGACGAGTCCATTGTCAAATAAAATCACCGCCAATCAGAAAACTTTACACTAAATCAATTGACAATAATCCCTGCCCGGTGTAACCTATGGTTATCTACTCAGATAGGTAGCCACCAATATCCAATGACCAGGCACATAACTGCCATCATATCTCTACCTATCGCCATACATATTCAGTTATCAAAAAGTGAATGACCAAAAAGACAGGACTCTAACCTGCGCAACACTCTTCTTGACACCACCACACGACCATGATAGACTAGCCTGTTTGACAATTTGCGACCTTTTCACTCACACGAAAGGAGACTAACCATGCGGCGAATCCTATCCACCATTGTCATTCTGTTACTAGCCTCAACAGCCCAGGCCGGCAAACTTGTCTACAAAGGCAATTCAATACCGGAAACTACTGGCGACTACTCCACCGAATACTGGACAAAATCCACCGAAGCCGGAGTAACCGCCACTATCGAAAAGGTCGGCAAGCGCCGCGTCCTCCATCTGGATGACAACAGTAGCTCTGGCGGCTCTCACATGTTCTTGTCTCGCAAATGGAAAGCCGTGCCGCCCACATGGTACAATTCAGCCAGTTTTAGAGTGAAAGCTGTATCATGCAATGGCGAGTTAGGCTCATATTTCGCCATGCAGGCAATGTATGACGACGGCAGTGAATATCACGTCTTCTACAACTTACTCCCCGACCGTCTGGATCCAGCCGCCGGCAATCCTGCTCCGGACTATTTCGTTGACACGACAGTGTATCGTACCTACACCATCGTTCTTTATCAAGGTGTCTCCAGTATTTATGTGGACGGCCAGTTAGCCTTCACCCACAACGCGAATCCCGGCCTATATGGTTTCGCCCGTAACGGTGTGGAATTCGGCTGTGGCTCCAGTAATGCGCAAGGTGAGGCCTACTGGGATAATGTTGATGGACGGCAAAGAAAGCGCCCACCGCGCCTGGCTCCTGGCGTCTCAAAGCGTCTTACGTTCCTATGGGGCGCTATCAGATCTGAATAACGAAGTGGACAGGCTGGCGCAAGGGGAAAGCTTTACATTAGCTATATGTTCTGGTATCATTGCCATGAGGTGATGATATGGAAAAATGGCAGACACTTAACATATCACAGCGAACACTCTATAGGCGCATAGATAAAGGCGACGTAGAGTCAAAGCTGGAGGATGGCAGGCGGTTGATACGGATAATCTTGCCACCGTGTCTGCCACAGATGAGATAGATCGCCTAAGCGCAGAGATAGTGGGGCTTAAACAGGATATTGAGAAACGAGACAACCTGATTTCGGAACTGGAGACCATGAATCAAGATCTCAGGAATCAATTGATCGAGAGAGACCACCAGATAGCGGACTTACATAGAGTCGTTGCCGTGGCTCAGAACCAGACACAGCAACTCATAGAGCGAATTCAAACACCATTCTGGCGACGCTGGTTCACCAGGCGCAAAGCATTGCCAGCGCCGGAGGTCAAAAAGGATCAGTAACAGAGATATGAGTAGCCGTGGTGACATCCCGATTAGTCATTATATCATGAACAGATTATAAACTCTAAGCATTACATAAAGTCAATGATAGCGGGACTTTACCGCCATATTCGCACTTGTAAATCGGACGGGGATATGATATAATAAGAGTAGTGGTATTACAGACTTACCACGAAGGGAGCTATAATGGAAAGAAAGATACAGAAAAATCGCACACCAATATCAACAACGATAACAGCAAAACTACTTCCAGAAGATGAGGCTATTATTCGAGCAATGGTGGATCGTACTCGTAGACAAACAGGCGAGAATTTGACTACTACAAAGATTGTTAAGGACGCGCTGAAAGCCTACGCGCGAGAAAACGAAGTGCCTGACGAGGAAATCAAGGAATGGGCGGGGAAGATATACAAAGCGAAGAATATTACCAGGTGACATAGAAAAGGCTACTGCGCCAACAGTAGCCTAAAATTTTTACAACTTTTGTCTCCATAAAAGACGAGGATTGCAGTCCTCGGAACAGCGCCAAAATACTAATGTAGGTGAGGCCTGTTCTATAATCCAGATCGGCAATAAAGCCAATAGGGCTATACTTTTATGATACCAAATTATAGCAGTAGAGTCAAGGACAAAGCTGGAATATAGGGATTATAACAAGGTGTGGACAATGAACTATATCGAATATCTTAACACTAATCATTGGAGCGAAGTAAGGGAACGTAAGATCCACAACGCAGGAGGACGTTGCCGGCTGTGTAATCACGAGGGGGATCTCCATATCCACCATCGGACGTATGAACGCCTATGGGCGGAACATCCAAACGACGTGATCGCCTTGTGTCGCAAATGTTACCGAAGACACCATATAGATAAGGCGCACATCCCGGACACAGTGAACCTGGAAAGCCCCAGGGAGATCTTGACGTTCCTGGGTTACCCCACGAGGGGCACTATGGAAAAGAGACTAAGAGAGATCATCACATTCTCCACGGTAGAGGGCGTTGACCGCGTGTTACAATCCCATCCAAAATATAGAGAAATGTCTGGAAAGATGAGCGTTGACGGATTCATAATTGACAGGCGAAGGGGCGCGGGATTTGCTCTCTATGATGTGTTCACAGGAGCAAGCCAAGCCATACCGTTAAGTTACAGGGAGGCTCTTAAGAATTTGTATAGTCCCGGCTAGAGCGTCCTCCCGCTTTATGGTGTGTTGGGTGAATTCAACCGCACCCAATACACCGCCGGGACACAGGAGGGAGCGGTTGATTACATTGGATATTAAAAAAACACAGGACAACATTCCAAAAAAATTGCAGAATTGCGCACAATGGGTGATATGGAGCCATAAGAAGAAACCGGGCCAGCCTAAACTCGCGAAGATACCTTATAAGATAGACGGCCATCAGGCGTCAACCACCGATCCCCAGACGTGGACTACGTTCCAAAAGGCGCTTGAAACTTACCAGGAACGCCAAGACAAAGTTAACGGCATAGGATTCGTATTCACCAAAGACGACCCATTCGTAGGCGTTGACCTTGACGATTGTGTTGATGAGGATGGACAGATAGAAATATGGGCAGACCAGATCGTCCAAAACCTTAACAGCTATACAGAATGGAGCGTAAGCGGGAAGGGTGTCCATATTATATGCTCTGGGAAATTGCCAGGCGGAGCGCGGAACAGGTTCCACGTTGACGGCCATGAAATAGAGGTATACGAAATCGGCAGATTCTTTACTATGACGGGGAATCTCGTTCCTGGACGCCAACCTCACATCAGGAATGCCCAAGACGCCATTAACGCCATATACGCAAAAGTACCAGCGAAAACTAGCGCCACAGCGGAAGGCTCACTTG
>SDBU01008419.1_pt1 | contig 11737 bp, 13 predicted proteins | sample 2277071 | NCBI WGS metagenome assembly SDBU01 (sample SAMN10397929, study PRJNA504765) | marine sediment metagenome | isolation source: marine sediment core GS08_GC12, 126 cmbsf | place: Arctic Ocean: Gakkel Ridge, Loki's castle | collected 2008 | reverse complement strand
CACATGGTCTGCATCCAGGTCGAATATCAGGTCTGCGCCCAGCCATTTCTTCTCGACCATGGGAACCTCTGGTTTCTCGTAGTATGCAGACGAGAAATACACATGCGCTGGCGCTTTGCGCGATAGAAAACTCTGCACATCCGCTCTATTCTCGAATGCAACTGGTCTCTGCATCCCACTGCCTCCGAAGTGGAAAAAGCCCCACTCCCTGCGCCCGAATCTGGGCGGGAGGTAGAGCTCTGCATTTGCATAGTAGTCAGAGAACCGGGATTTGATGAACTCTATTGTGGGGTTGGTTACGGGTCTTGGCACGTTCCCTGTAAGCTGTTGTGAGTTTATTATTTTATGGCAAAACCATTAATTACGTCACGCAAATACCCACACCGAGAAAATGAGCGAATGGCAATAGAAAGAATAAGGGCCATGCATATACTTTTATAACGACAATAACATACCATTAATACCTATGAAAGATGTTCAATTCACGAAACACGCTGAAGAAAAATTATCTGAGCGCAATATAGACAAATCACTCATTATATGCACAATTAAAGGCCCAGGTGAGAGATTACCAGGGAAAGGAAATGCGAAAGTAGTCCATAGAAACATTGGTAATAAGCTGTTGAGGGTGGTGTTTCGGGAGGATGAACACAATTATATAGTTATAACTGCATATTTTACTGAGAAGGAAAGATACGAGGTGAAAAAATGAAAATTTCGTATGATCCCGAAGCAGATGCGATGAGTATAATATTCCAAAAGGGAGAGTATGATATTAGTAAGGAAATCGCAGAGGGAATTATCATAGATTACACAAAAGATGGGAGAGTTATATCTATAGAGCTTCTGGATGTTAAAAAACGCATGCCCTTAAAAGAGCTAAAAAATATTACCGTTTCTGTCCCGATAGCAACGTAATCCATCCATTGAATACTAATTGAGCCTTCTCCTAGCAGGCAGGCCAAAACCATTAATTACGTCACGCAAATACCCGAACCGAGAAAAATGAGCGAATGGCTTGCAACTATTGGCATCGTATTGCTTCTGATATCAATCATATTGCTGGCTGTAGGCTTTTTTTGGAAAGACAACAAATGCCACCTGTTTCGGCTGGCAGGTTTTATCGTCTTTGGAGTGTACTGGGTGCTCCAGGTCCCGCACTTCATGGTGCAGCTGGATTACGCTAATGCAATAATTGCTGAGCTCGGGCTCGTGTTTTACATCTACCTCGCGTACCAGGAGTTCATCTCTCATGCCTGGGAGGAGGACAATGCATCCCTAAAGTTCATGACCGGCACCAGCCTTTTCGCGGTGCTGCCGTTCATGGTATTCTCGCACATCCCGATAGTCAGCGGATCGCTCATCTATGTGGTGGCTGCCAATACCGTGGGTCTGCTTAACCTATTTGGTCACAGTTACTCAACCGGCAGTTTGTTATACATAGGCTCGAAGTGGTTCTCGCTGTATCCAGACACGGTGACGGTTCAAATCAGACCCTCTGTCATTTACATAATCTTTTCCTGCACCGCGTTCCAGAGCATCATGATATTCGTGGGCGCGATACTTGCCTCGGCTTCCGAGCTGGCAAGCAAGAAGAAGGCGCTGCTCGTAATCGTGCCAGTCATCTACGTCCTCAACATCGTGCGCACCGCGGGTATCGTCTATCTCGTGGACGTGAAGGGCTACGCCACGGAATACGCGCACAACGTCATAGGCAAGACAGGCAGCCTTCTGGCATTGATTGTCCTGGCTTTCGTACTGTTCAAACTGCTCCCGGACCTCGAGGACGAAGTCCTCGGTCTGATAGACCTGCTCAAACGGAAAAAATCAACCCAATCACCCGCCGCTGGCAACGGGGATTAGTTTCAGCTCGTCTCCGTTCTGCAGCAGTGAGTCCTCTGGAATAGGTGTTCCATTTCTGATGACAAGTGTTCCCGATGGATGCAGCGGCGCGGCAGTTATCGCATCCCGCGCGGTAGACCCTGGCTCGAGAGCGAGTTTTGTTCTCTCGTTTTTGACAATCACGATAACGGTAACTGGCATGAAACCCCTCAGATGTGCTTGTATATGTCTTTGGGCATGTGCCCGACCTGAGAAATCTCCTCTTCGATTTGCTTCAGGTTCAATATTCTCTTGAATGTGGACGGGTGAGTGGAGAACAGCTCGTTTGCCCGCGACCATGAGTTTCCCTCGGCCTCCTTCTCCATTGCAAGCTCTAATTCTCGCTCGTCAAGAACTCCGTTGCCGTCAAGGTCGTACTGGTCCTTCTTCCGCATTATCTGGCTTATCTCCCTCTTTGAATTCGAGGGATCTCCTATATAGAATGCCCTGAGACCTGTCGTCTCCTTCTTGCTCTGGGCCAGTGACAGGCCGTAGCTGATCTTCGCTAGCGCCGAGCTTAGCGCGTGCGGGTCGCCAGTTACAAAGGCGGAGTAGGAATCGGCATAGTATTCCCGCAATCTGGACAGCCGCATTACAAGAAGCTGCGAGACAAGGTAGATCACGAATGAAGCCAGAGCAACGATGATGATGGCGCCTGCATTTCTATTCCTGCTGCCGGTTGCCCCCCACAGAAAGGAGCGGGCAAGCATGTACGCCAGTATCGGGATTGCTGAAACCACAGTCATTATGATTACGTCCTTGTGGCGCAGGTGCCCGATCTCATGCGCCAGCACTGCTTTTATCTCCTGCTGGTTCAGCCGCTCGAGTAGTCCGGTGTGGACAGCCAGTGTTGAGGATTTCAGGGACCTGCCAAAGACGAAGGCATTGGGTGTGGGGTTGTTCACGATTGCAAGCTTGGGATAGGGCACATCCGATTTCCGGCACAGCTCGGAAACCATGTTTTCGAGAAATCTGTTCTCTCCCGGCTTGAGATACTGCAGCTTTGTTGACCATTTCACTACTGCAGGTCCGATTGCCCATTGGAACAGTATGAAAAGTCCGGTCAGGAGAAAAATTATAATGAATCCATATATACCAGTACCTGGTATGAGGAAATAGACAAGCACCATGATTAGTGCGAAGAACACGGCGCTCACAAGGAGCAAGGTGATTCCCATGCTGCGCTTGAGCACTCCCAAGGATGCCATAGTAAACCTTAAATGCAGAACCACTATTTAACTTTTCGAGGGTTATGACAGAGATAGCAGAGTCCATACACTGTCCGAACTGCGGCGCGCCGCTTGAGCTGCAGCCAGGCGAGGTCATCATCACATGCTCGTTCTGCGGTGCAGCCAACAACATGGCTGTCGGTGAGAAATTCTTTCTCAAGCATTCGCTGATTCCGAACAACTACAACCGCGAGCAGATGATGCAGGCGATTCGCAGCTGGATGTCCGGCGGTTTTCTGAAGCCGGATGACATGGTGTCAGGATCCAAGGTCACGGAGCTGGCCCTCACCTTTCTCCCTTTTTACGTCCTGCACATAAAGGCAAGCACGGATTACGAGGGCGTGTTCACGAGAACCGGTGGCAACATACCCAGGAAGGGAAGGCTGGCAAAAGAGTATTACTGGAAGATCTTGGGAAGGCGGGGCAGCGAGTTTCCGACAAAGGAATATGACATCCCACTCAAGGGAAAGGTGAACTTCAACCTCTCGCACATTCCAAAGGACGCGAAATTCCTGAATGCAGAGTTGGATGAGGAAGGTGCAGCATCGCTGATGAAGGATGAATTGGAAGCACATCACAAGTTCCTCATAGGAGAGGAAGTGGACGTCATCCAGACCATGGACACGACAATCGAAAACATGGACAGTGAGTTCGTGCATGCCCCTGTCTGGTTTGTAAAATACAATTATCACGGGAAGAACTTCGCAATGGTCATCGACGGCACAACTGGCAAGACAATAAAGGCTGACATACCTCCTCCGGACACCGCTAACAAAGGCTTTTTAAAATCGATTAAGAAAGGTTTCTTCGGCCGGTAGTTATTTTGATATGTTTGCAGATCACTTTTAAAATACACAGGAATTTCTCTAAAATTCCTACTTATACTGGAATCCAAGATTCCAGTTTAGGAGGAAAACTGAATTTCCTACGAATCCAGTAACCATTTCCAGAGCGGTATGAATCGGACTTTTTTCGTGCCCAGGGATTCCTCGCCTTCGTAATCCCAGGTTATGACCAGCAAATTCTTGCATCTGAGCGCTCCCGACCCCTTTTCCAGTGACGATATTTCCCTGTCCCTGATATCCCGCCGGTCGCTGGCATGCGTGACCTGGATGAGCTGCCGGACTTCGGGTCCGACCTTGAGAACGAAGTCCACCTCCCGCTGTTGGTGGTCCTTCCAGTAATATACCTCGCGACCGTACTCCATCGCCCTCCAGCGTAAAAGGTCAACACCGACGACCATCTCCATTTTCCTTCCCATGTCGCCCGAGGATCTGAATCCGACGGCCTCCTGCATGCCCGGATCTATGCAATAAATCTTCTTCGGGGCCAGTAACTGATTCTTGATCTTGTAATCGAACCTGTCCAGTTTGAATATCAGGTATGCCTGTTCGAGGTATGATACCCAGTTCGAGACCGTCGATTTGTGGCCGATGTCCAGGGTGACCTTCAATCTCGAATACCCTGTCTCGCTCCCCGAGTTGCTGACCAAGTATCGAGCCAGTTCCCCGAGTTTGTCGTGTTTCTTTATTCCATGTCTTCTGACGACATCCTTGGCCACAACATCTCCGAATATCTTGGCCAGAATGCCCTTCCCGTACCTTGTCACCTCGGGAAAACCGCCAGTGGTCATATATTCCGTCAACGCCCTGATGGCCCTGGCCCGTTCCTTGGTTGTGTAACCCTTCTTGTGAAGCGTACCAGATGCCTCCCGAAAAGAGAACGGATACAGCGTAACGTCCATGTACCTCCCGGTCATGTGGGTGGCCAGTTCCCCGGATAGAAGCTTGGAGTTGCTGCCGGTGATTATCACGCGGATGGATTCCCTCATCCGGCTCGCGAACATTTCCCATGCCGGAACGTTCTGGATCTCATCGAGAACGATGCAATCTATATCATCGTAAAGTTCGTAGAACGTTTTGAGTATCTCGTTAAGCTCCGAGGTCTTGGTGCCCACCAGCCTGTCGTCGTCGAAGTTCACGTACCCGAAGTTGTATTCCTTGGCCAGCATGTACGCCAGGGTAGATTTGCCGCAGCGCCTCGGCCCCATTATTGTCAGGGCGTTCGGGTGGGCTATGATACGCCTGGCCACGGGGGCAAGCTCGCGCTGGACGAAATCTTCACGCCGCTCAAGTTCCTCAAGCGTTTCCCTCTGGTCGAGGAGCACCTCTTTGAAATTCATGACACTGCATTAGTCCACTTTTATAAAAACTTATCTAGTGTATTAGTCTACTTTTAATGAAACCCGACCAATGGGATGTTATGGTTTGATTGAAAGTGTTCTAGTATAGTAGAAAAAATTTGCCGAAAGCTTTCTAGTACTATCGTTGATATCGCTCAAGTACCACGTACCAGAGGGGCGTGTGGAGGGCTCAAACGGCTCAGGAACGGCCAAAAGAAACTGCAGCCGCCTTAATGAACTGGGGGCCCGATTATGGATGCGACCTTCATTGTTACACAGAATCCAATTATCGCATTTAGATGTATCTATCGGTTGTATATTTGGTCTTCTGGCTGTTTGAAGATGCCATTTGCTAGCTTTACCCGGATAAAGTTTATAAAACATGTGAATATTATACTGGAAGACATAATTTACTGATCCGTTATTTATGTCCTTTTAGATAACGAATCTAACAAAGATTGTGAGAAGTGTAAGAAATGATTCCTTATCCATATATTCCAGAACAAGTGGTAGACCCAGAGGACTTCGTAGGCAGATATGGAGAAGTAGAGAAGTTTAAAACGCCATTTGCCGGCTTTTTCAGGATAAAGCTTATAAAACATGTGAATATTATAGTGGAAAACTAAACTATTTCGAGAAAATTCGTTAGAATTTCGGAGATAGGAGGAAAGTTTATACTTTCCTGTGAATGAACAATGCAAACCGTTATCCACACATAGTCAAGAAACAGAGGAATCAGAGATTCCTCCCATCTTGCCATTTGCTAATGCAAATGGTATACCTCAATAATATACACTACAAGAACTATATTATAAGTATCATTTGTTACGTTCTTGACTATAATGGGGCATCTGTTGGCTAAATAAGCACAGTGGATAGCCAGAATCTTTGAAAAACTCGATATCAAATTCAATGAATGTGAAGTACATGTCAAACAACATCACTGTATATCGGCCAGACAATTCGATTAAGAAGGGGTATAGGTCACTCTTCAGAGAGATGATCGAAGAGCTCAGAAGCAGCAAATGGTTGACATGGCAGCTCTTCAGGAGGGACTTCAAGGCTATTTACCAGCAATCGATACTTGGGATTTTATGGCCACTCTTAGCCCCCGCAATTACCGTGGGCACATTTATCTATCTCAACCTTGCAGGCATATTTAACGTGGGAGATCTCACTGTACCCTACCCAATCTATGCCTTATTTGGTATGGCTTTATGGGGACTTTTCTCCGGAGGACTAAGCGGCTCTACGGGCTCGCTTGCGGGAGCGGGGGGATTGATCAAAAAGATAAGCTTCCCGAGAGAAGCAATTATTATTTCTAAATTCGGAGGCGCTTTGGTATCCTTCTTGATCCAGATAGTTGCAATATCGTTGTTGTTTATATGGTACGGAATAGTTCCATCATGGACCGTGATCTTTTTTCCTTTCACTCTAATCCCAATATTGTTGCTTGCTCTGGGATTGGGATTTATTCTGTCGATTTTTAACGTCGCAGTAAGGGATATCGGCAAGGTGATCGGTGTTGGACTTACGTTTTTAATGTTCGTAACGCCTGTGTTGTACGTAAAACCAACGTCCGGGATTGCAGCAGTTTTCAGCCGATATAACCCCTTGTATTACCTCATAACCGTGCCCAGGGACCTCGTCTTTTTTGGAGGCACTGCGGAGTTAACTGGTTATATGTGTGTGGTATTGTTAACAATAATCGTGTTCCTGCTTGGCTGGATGGCGTTTCACTTAACCGAGACAAAGATTGCGGAGAGAATCTGAGATGGCTCAAGACATTGCGATAAAAGTAGAGCATGTATCCAAGAAGTTCAGCAAATCCCTGAAAAGGATGATGCTCTACGGTATGAAAGACATAAGCAGGAACATGCTGCGGATGAGCTCACATCCGGGGAGGCTGCGGAAGGCAGAGTTTTGGGCTGTGGATGACGTATCGTTCACCGTTAAGAAGGGGGAGATATTGGGGATAATCGGCCCGAACGGGTCCGGGAAGACTACAATGCTAACCATGCTTAACGGGATATATTGGCCGGACAAAGGCAAAATAGGAATAAGGGGAAAGACCGGAGCACTTATAGCCTTAGGGGCGGGCTTCCATCCAATGCTCACAGGGCGGGAGAACATCTATATCAATGGAGCGATTCTCGGGCTGAGCAGGAAGCTGATTGATGAAAAGTTAGAGGACATCATCGAATTTGCAGATATCGGCGACTTTATAGATTCTCCCATAAAATTCTATAGTTCCGGAATGTTAGTAAGACTTGGTTTTGCTATAGCCATCAATATAGAACCCGAGGTTCTGTTGATAGATGAAGTTCTAGCCGTGGGGGATTTGGATTTTAGAAACAAGAGCATGAGGAGACTAACGGAGTTAAAGGAGAAGGCACATGCCGTGATATTTGTAAGCCATCGTCTGGATGAGGTTTCGAGACTCTGCGACAGGGTTCTTGTATTAGATAAGGGGAAAAAAATATTTCTCGGCGAGACAGAGACCGCCCTCACAAAGTATTACGAGATTGTACGAGATAAGAGGATTTCTACATTTAAACGAAAGAGAGGAAAAGATGCAGTGTTAAGAGAATCATCTGGGGATGTCGAAATTATAGCCTCTGGCCTATTGAACGATGCTGGGAAAGAAGTGACAAGCATCAGCCTTTCTCATCCGTTAACAATATATTTTGAATTTGAATTGAAAAAGGACATTGAAGATGTGATTTTTACCGTTGGTGTGCGGGATGAACGCGGTTATAACTGCATAGTTCATCTTAACCAATACAAAGACCGCCCGATATACAAGAATGTACAAAGAGGGAAATATCGTTTGGTTGTGAAATTTAATGATCCCCATCTTGTGCCGGGCATATATCATCCCGTACTAGCCATTAGAAATGGAGTCACGAATGAAACCTATGAAAGGATGTTCGATTTTGCATCGTTCTCCATCGAGGGAAACGTCATACCGCACGGCATTGTGAACACCGAGAGCAAATGGACCTTTCAAGAACTCTAGCGGTAAGGGATTCTGGGCAATCAGATTTTATTCCATTTAATCATCAGTTTGTAATAAGTAATGTTTAAATATTGAAAGAAGTTGAAGGAGTTCTAATGCCGTTATTTAAAAAAGGAAGAAAGAAACCTTCAGCCCAAGAAGACAATCTGAACGTTTACCAATTCAACGATTACTCAGAATACAAAGAGGCCCAGGTCCAGGGGAACCTCGAAAGCCTCGATAACGTTTGGGTCTCGGAAGACAACATCCGTCTGCTCTCAGAGTACATCAAGAAGAACGTGCCCAACCCAAAGTTCGGGATATGCCACGGGACCCGAGGGGGAAAGGAGCAGGAATGGTTCAGGAAATACCTGGGGATCGAGGTCATCGGCACGGAGATATCATTCACAGCCGCGCAGTTCCCGCACACCATCGAATGGGATTTTCATAAGGTAAAGGATGAATGGATAGACAATGTGGATTTCATCTACAGCAACTCCTTTGACCATTCGTATGACCCGAAGATGTGCTTGGACGCCTGGATGAAATGCATAAAGAAAGATGGTGTGTGTATATTAGAGTGGACGAAGGCACATATAAAGTCAACAAAGCGGGACCCTTTCGGAGGCAAAAAGCGGAACTATAAGAAGCTCATCCAGGAAAAATATCAGATAAAGGATATTATTTCCGGGAAAAAATCCGGCCTGAGGAAGAAAATCAAATCACTTCCTTGACTAAACTATTGGATTCACCTATAATCAAGAAATATCAAACATATATCGTTTAACTATGATAGACGAAATAATAAATAATCCTGATTTAAATAAATATCTCAACTCATTTGAGACAGGCCAAACAATCTTCTTGGAAGGGGATGATACCCAGGATCTCTTTATTTTGGTGTCAGGACAAGTTGATGTCATAAAGGGGAAAGAAAAAATGTCGGAGATCACCGGGGCAGGGGTCCTTTTCGGGGAAATGTCCTTTCTCTTGGGGGCCAGACGAACGGCGACGGTTAAGGCAAGGGGTGAGGTAAAGGCCATTCGCATACCCAAAGAAGAGATCACCATGTTTCTTGATGAATTCCCAAGCGTATCCGGGGAGATAACGAAGTTTCTGGCGCAGCGGCTTGAAGAGGCAAGCCAGGTTCTTTATGGACTCAAGGAGTTCTCCAACCAATTACCGGACGCTGTCATTTTGACGGATAGGGAGGGGAAAATTCTTACATGGAATTCCGCCGCGGAACATCTTTATGGCAGATATTGGGATCAAATGCGTTACAAGCCTGTAGAAGAGATTTACGAAGATCCTCAAGATTATAAAAGTTTTATTGAGGAGGTCCAATCAAAATATGCTGTAAAGGAAAAGACCCTTAAGATAAGACATCCTGAAAAGGGGACACGTTTTATATCAACCAGTACAACTATTCTCTACGACGGTCACCATAACTTCCAGGGGGTCCTTTCCCTAGGCCGGGATGTCACAGCGGTCAAAACCCTGGAGAAGAGATATCGACGAACGCGGTATTGGTTTATCCCATCCTTAATTTTAGTCGGACTTCTGGCAGCGGCTCTTTTCTACGGTTACCCCTATTTTTCAAAGGGCCAACAGAGTATGGATATAAGGAAGCAGGAATTGAGAAATCAGTTGGCAAAAGATTACATTTTGCTTAAAGCCCTGTTAGCCGATCTTTTTGTTCCTAACAACAGATCGAAAACAGATCTATTATTGAAAGACTTTTTTGATATTCAGGAGTCCACTACAATATCTTATACCGGATTGGTGTTGCTTGATAAGGAAAAGAGAGTACTTAATGCCCATTCAATTAAAGCGGATACAGATAGCATGGAAATGGTGGGCAGCAGTTATGCCGGTATAGAGTTTAAAGGTAGCGAAAAATCACTCCACAAAATACTGATACTTTACCGTGCAGATAAAGAGAACCCCATGGGCAGTAAGGGTATAGAGATCGCCTTTGAAATGAATAAAGATAATCCATTCCTGGGATGGTTGATTTTTCAAATGAATATGGATTTGCTGGAAGAGGTATATGGCGTGAATGAGGAGGGTTTGAAAGAATTTATCTTTCAAAGACCTTGATCTATGGGAACCTTTAAAAATCAACAGCCCTGTCAATATGAAGTTTCAGGAATAGATGAAGGGGCGGTTACCCTTAACATCCGGGGCAGGATGGATGCATCCAGTGCAGCCCCTATGATCCGTGAGTTAAACGCAGCTTTACAGGATCGACCCCTCTCTTCGTTGACCGTCGATCTGACCCGGGTGACTTACCTGGATGACTTTGGAGCACTGATCCTTGTAGAGTTAAAAAAGCTGTTGGAGGATGGAAAAGATAAATTTCATATAGAAAATGCGAGCGATAAAGTAAAGGAAATGCTCGCCATCCTCAATTTCGACTCCCTGGAAAAGGATACCTTTTTTACAAAGAAACGCCCCCCCGGTATTTTTCTTCGCCTTGGTGATGCGACCCTCCGGTATGCTGCAGATGTGAAATATCTGGTCTCTTTTATAGGATCTATTTTCCTGTCACTGATCCATATCTGTTTGCATCCAAAATCATTACGAACTGATGACACCCTTTTATATATGCAAAAGACAGGTGTTGATGCCCTTCCCATTGTCGGCCTGATAAGTTTTCTTCTCGGTCTGATTATGGCATTTATGTCTTCGGTTCAACTCCAACAGTTTGGGGCAAATATTTATGTGGCATCGTTGGTGAGCCTGGCCATGGTTCGTGAATTAGGGCCCATCATGACGGCAATTATCGTTGCCGGAAGGTCGGGTTCAGCCTTTGCTGCCGAGATAGGAACCATGAAAGTTTCCGAAGAGATTGATGCGCTGTTCACCATGGGATTTGAACCGACACGGTTTCTTGTTGCGCCCAAGATCATCGCCTCAGTCATTGTGGTTCCCTTTCTTGCCCTATTTTCCAATATATTCGCCATAACCGGCGGTCTTGTGGTGGGAGTATTTATGCTTGACCTGACTGCAAACGCCTATATCACGCAGACAATTAAGACATTGACACTTTTTGACGTCTTTTGGGGATTCCTGAAGAGCGGTGTCTTTGCACTCCTCATCGCCGGGATAGGATGTCTCAGGGGGTTTCAGGTCAGGGGCGGGGCGTCCTCTGTCGGCGAGGGCACAACTTCAGCAGTTGTCAGCAGTATTTTTTTGATTATACTATCTGATTCCATTTTTGCGATAATACTTACTTACTGGGGATAGGTGGTAACTTAGCTCCTTACATGCCAATTGTTTGACTAACTGTGTCATCCAATTTCGATTGGGCATTGTATTTTGAGTGTTCAGTGTTCAGGAAAGAAGAGTGTTCAGTGTTCAGTGTTCAGTAAAAAAAGCTGGTGTCTTGCCTTTGCTTCCCCCTGAACTCTGAACGCTGAACCTCTGAACACTTGCCGGAGTCAG
>SDBU01008418.1_pt1 | contig 11737 bp, 25 predicted proteins | sample 2277071 | NCBI WGS metagenome assembly SDBU01 (sample SAMN10397929, study PRJNA504765) | marine sediment metagenome | isolation source: marine sediment core GS08_GC12, 126 cmbsf | place: Arctic Ocean: Gakkel Ridge, Loki's castle | collected 2008 | reverse complement strand
AAGATGGCACAAAGATTCCTCTTGATACCGCAACGGACGAGGAATATTACGACCTTATAAATCCTGAAGGAGGCTAAACAAAATGTGCTTAGCATTTGATGCAAGAGAGGTGACACGGGGATTAAAGGATAGAAAGAAGGAACCTTCCGCCGTCTGGGTGATATGGGACCCGCTTTTAGAAAAGGTTATATCTGTCCACAAAACTGAAAAAGGCGCTGACAAGAGCTGCGAAAAGCTTAATAAAAGGGAAGACAGATATCAAGAGAATACATACTGGTATGAAAGTGCTGAATTTGAATTAGAAGACTAATGCCGTGAGGATTATGTAAATGGAACCCAGAATAGGAGACGAGGGGCAACGATACGAGGTCAGATTCATCGGCAGCGATGGGAAAGAATATGTTGCAGGCTGGACGGATGATTCCGATGGAAGGCCATTTGTCGAATCAATCAACATGCACCCGGTTTGGCACAGTCCCAAAGTTATTGACAGAAAACATATATCCCTGTAGAGTGCGTGAAATATCATGACAAGAAAACGATGGAGGCAACTAAGGCAATTCCTGCTGATTCACTGGTTCTGGAAGCCGATTTGGGAAGGTAGCCTTATCCTTGGCCCTAAAAACATGCTTATCCAGCATTTGTTCTCTTGGGCGGATGGGCACTGCCTGCTGAAACCATCGGAAGTCAATACATTGCTTGGCTATCCCATTGTCGAGGTTGATAACCTGCCAACGCCTAAACTGGTTTTCGGTGACTTTCGAGCTTATATGGAGTATAAGATTAAGTTACGTAAGGGAAAGGAGGTTTAAAATGTGGAAACGAATATTGATTTTCATAGGATTAAAGATAGCGGAACTGATAGGGCTATGCCTGTTTATATCAGCTATCTGCACTATTTTTTATTTGATAGATCACTATTCGCTCGTTAAGATTCTATGTCAAATTGCCTTTTCAATAATTGGAATATGTCTTATCATAGGATTAGGTATATCAAACTGGGAAAAGGCAAAAAAATTAGAGCAAAAGTGGTTCAGCAAAAAGCCACCTAAAGGAAAGGGCTCGACATGAATCTAAGGCAATTACGGGAACTAAAGGATGGTGACAAAATCGTTTGCAAGCATTTGCCAGCGTTCACGGACGGAAAAACCTATACTGTCAGGCCGACCTCTGTTGGAATAACGGTTACCGATGACAGGGGCAGTGACAGATTTCTATCTAACTTGGAATGGCTTTTTGAGAAGGTTGACGGTAAGGAATCGACATGAAATTTCTAAAACCCATATTTAGAAAAAAAATAGAAACACTGAAGGCCGAGCAGGAAGGAATGTTAAAAAATAAGGCTCTATATCCTAAATCATCGTTTGGCTGGGCACGCCTTAACCTTGCCTCGGAGATATGGGGCTTGAAAATTGCTATATTGGAGATATTGAGCGAATAAAATGGGAGACGTAGGCTGCTATCATCTTCAACTATATTGCGACCATCCAAAACATGCCACATGGGAGCATGGGGGCTGTGCCGACTTTACTGGGCCAGACTTGGGATATTGTCTAAGGCAGGCAAGAGTTCTGGGTTGGCTGATATCAAAAACAAGGCAGAATGAATATCACCAAAGATACTGTTTATGCCCTGTGCATAGTGGGAAAATTAAATGATACCCGCTAACCCCACCCTAAAGATAACCCACCAAGAGCCGGGTCCCCAGACGGGCGAGACCTACTACCAGACAGAGGATGGCACTTGGTGGCGGTCTGCTCAGTACAAGGAGCCTTACGGGACGGGGACTCGGCATGGTGTCAAAACTGATGGGTATATAAAGAGGGAACTGCCATAGAATCTTCTGCCTTATTCCTGCCTTATAACCTCTGATTATATATACTATAACAATTTTTATTCAAGAAAAGTGCTTTTTGTGCTTGACAGAAAGGTGCGTATGCGTTATAGTATTATTAACTTAAACAATGAGAAAGATGAAAATAACAAACCATAAAAGCAAGGAGGCAAAGATGGAGCATTACAAAACAAAAGAAGAGGCTGAAAACCAGATTAAGGAAATGAATATTCCTGGTGCTTTCTCCCCTACATTCATTTTCCCGCGCTGGTATATCATGAGGAATGCAACTGGGCTCTTAAACCAAGATGGGATGAAACCATTACTAAGAGACAAGCTAATCAAATACCTCAATCTGCCACTGTCAAGCTGCTACATAGGCCGATCTTGTAAAGGTGGCAGAAAGTATATCAGGATATGCAACATTCTCACAAACGGCCAGCATTCAGCAATCAATTTTCTCGACCCGACAAACGGCAAGCTCTACAAGGCTAATAGCTGGAGGCAGAAAGGGCGCTTGATTGGCAACCTTTATGATTTAGTTTAACCTTAACAGGAGGCAAGAAGATGATAGATTTAAGAACAGAACATGACAGGGTTTTTGGTATGAAGCATGTATCATTTAAAGACAGATTAGCTATTTGGGATAGCATTGTTGAGCCCATTGCAGAAGAAGCAGTGAGAATGGGCATTAGCAATAGGAAGCATGTAGAGTTTGTCCTTACTACAAATGGAGCAGGTGACACTGTCAGATATCAAAATGTGGATTTTTCCTATATCTTGCCTGACGGAACAGAGTCAGCGGAGTGCTGGACTAATCCCGATAACGCTCTGGCAAAGGGATTAGAATCTTTACTGTCGTAATTGTTAACAAGGAAGGAGAAAAAGATGACCTTTGAAACATTTCAATTAGTACCTAACTGTTTCAGTGATTGTGAAACAGATATGCAGGAATGCGAAAAGGATGACCAGGGAGCCATGGTATATTTTGAAGATTTAAAAGAAATCATATTTTGCATGGCAGAAATAAAAGCTTACGCAATCCAAATGGAATGGCTCTCTGAAGGCGGAGAAATAAGCGAAGATGCGCCGGGTTGGGTGTCTCTAATGATGAACTTAAACAAATAAAGAAGGCGGCAATATGAGAACAGACACAATAAGCTCAGATGATTGGACAAAGTTCAGAAAGTCATTTTACGGGGCCTACTCCTTTCTACTATCAGCGTCGCTCAAAGGGGAGTACCACGCCTTAGTTGGCAATAGCCACCGGAATGCATGGGAAGACGGACGGCTGAAGGAGCTTGAACCCTTAAGAGAGTATCTCTAATTATGCACGTACAACTCTGCTACAAAACAAAGGATACCGCAAAGGGCAAGATCCACGTCTCTAAACCGATGACCGTAAAAGAGGCCATGAAGGAGTACAAGGGGATTGAGGCCCATGCAACTATGGCATACCTACGTCACTTTGACGGGTGGCATCATCAAATACATAAGGTGTTGAAACAAGAGATAGATTAATCTTTAGGGAGGATAAAAATGGAGATTGAAGGCATGAAAATACTTGGGTTAAGTCCAGACCAAGAAAACTATTTACAGGCAAGGGGAATGTTTGCTAAAGCATATCGCGAAAAGAGAGGATGGCCTGCTGATATTAAGGAATTAACTATCGATCAAATTATTGAGATACGTAGCCAAGATGGATGGAAAAATCCAGTCATAGCTAAAGCAGGGGACAACCAATCATGACTCTCCTCACCACAACACAAGCCGCCGACATCCTCGGTATCAAGCAGGCCAGGGTAAGGCAGCTCATCCTTGCCGGTCGCCTGCCAGCCAAAAAGCACGGACGGGACTGGATAATCAGGGAAAGGGATCTTGAGCTTGTGAGGGTTAGGAAAGTGGGGAGGCCGCCTAAGCCCTAAACTGAAAAAGCATATCCAAGAGCTGCATAAGAAGACTGTTAAACTTCGACTTAGGATTGTTTACCAGCTTTTCTACTTCCTTCCTCACCTCTGGATAACCGGCCTTCAGTTGCGTGTCCACCTTGACGGCCCTTTCCTCTTCCTTCCCGAATCTGGACTTCATGAGCTCATCAAGCTCAACCCAGGAATATCTGTCCATCACCCTGCCAGCTTCCTTCTGTACGTGTACGGCGTCCCTTCGCTGCCAGTAGTAGCCAGCGTCAAGGCCAAGCGTAACGGCCTCTTTAGCGTATACCCTGTAGCCCTCATGTTTTGAGTCCCATATCGCCCCGTTGGTCTCCTGGTTCAGCACAAAGCAATCAAGTGCCTCACCGTGCTGATGCCATGACTGCCCGGGCAAGGCATTAGTAGCCCACTTGCCGCTTTGTGGCCCCACGCTCTCAAGGACACCGGCAAGCCATGAGGCTCCCCCTAAAGTCATGTCGCTTATGGCAGTTTCTATCTGCGGCCATGGTCTTGACTGTCGCCATAGCTTAGCCTGCTCATATACATCCCTTTGAGTAAAAAAGGGGCGCAAGATAAAGCCCCGTTTTTCACAGTGGGCTAACAGCCTTGTTGCTGATTCCCTGAAATCGGGTTCTAATAGCTGAATGTCTCTCATGATTATGCCTCTTGCTCTGCTGCCAATTCAATTCTTAGCTTATCCAGCTCGGCCTGACATTCATCCGCTAATCCAGTCAGGCCCTCAGCAGTTGCAGCGTCTTTGCGTACCCGTGTGTCTGCTATGGTGCGCTCGATGTTTCTTATCTTTCTCTGCTTTTGGGCGGCAAGCTCCTCAGCCGTGAACTCGGGATCGGGCTTGTTGGTTTTCACCTTCAACCACTTTTGATATTTTCGCCAGTCTCGGTTGGTAGAAGTGGCAGGGATGAAAGCACCTCTTTCGGTATCTTGAACGCCTTCGCTTGTTAGTTTATATTTTGCCATGATTTCTCCTTATAATTCAGCTTCGGCTGTGTAATGGAATTGAAGTAGCCAACTTGTTGTCGCCGCACCATTTTCCCCACCTACTCTACAACCTTTATCTCCAATCAAAGCAACAACCCCAGCCTTAGATCCTCCTGTCATAGAAACGGTTGGTGATCCACCACCAACTCCGTCATATATATTTATCGTTGGCCCTGTCCTCTTTTGAACGATAAAACTTATAGGACAATAAAGGTCATAGTCATTATTGGGAACACCTACCAATTCAAAAGTTATAATTCCATTACTATCCGCTGCATCAGGAAGGACAGCACTGTCGTAACTTTTCTCATAATACCTCTGACACAAAGCCAATTCATCTCCAATCAATCTGTATTCAAACGGCGTAGCTACATCCCCAAGCTCAAACTGGATCTGAGAAAGCCAGAAATTGTTAGCTACATCATCTACACTATTCACTTGGTTAACGGTGGCAAAAAAATTACCATTCTGCCAACTACCAGCGACTCCGTGATAAGTTGTTCCACTTGCCAATGCCCATCTCATCCTAATCCCGGTTCCATTTGTATAATCCCAAGTCCCACCCACATAATCAAAAGTTATTGTGATTGTTTTCTTTTCCCACGTATTTGCCACATTTACTGTATACTCGGCAACATAACTTCTATCTACTCCAGTATTCTCAAATCCAACACAATAAATTCCAGTCTTTGTTGCTTTAACCCAAAATGAAAGCGTTGCCGTGTTTCCAACAAACGGGGCAAAATTATAACCTTCTATGTTCTGGCTGATCAAAACATAATCACCAACAGCTAGTGCCGCATCAATAGTTGTTACATCTAATTTAAGTGAATAATTGCTTTTGTGCCCAGATTCAATTTGAGTGGGAACATCGGTATCTCTTGAAACTGTATGAACCATAGCACCAACTTTTTCATATCTAAAACGATCAGCAAAGAAATCTGCATTTGCTATAGCCACAAAACTCGTTCCCCTCTGCCAGATGTTGAAATCTCCGTTGATAAGGGCATTCTTGCGTCTCAAATCCGCAACATCTATCCTTGTATTGGCAAGGGTGTCAATGGCCGTTTTGAGCTGCTGCCTTGTCTCCGTGGCAGCCGTCTTGAGCGTTATCCCAGCCTGCTCAATGGAGTAGGCAATCTCCTCCTGTATGGCATTTAACCAATCCTCCTCAACCGTGGTGCCAGGAGGCCCGTCTACAAATAAGTGACCAACATTATTCGCGCCTTCTGTTCTGTGCATGGCTCATATCTCCTTAGTTGAATCTTGAATATTGATATTTTGCTCTAATTGTTTTATGTTTTGAAGCCTTTGTCTTACTTCAACATATTTCGCTAAATCAATGCCTGAGTTTTTGCCCAATACCTCTGCTACAACCTGCGTCCATACCGTTTCATTTCTTAATTGCTCAAGTACCTTTTGTATCGCTATTAACCTGTTATGGAACTCTGCCTGCATTAGTGATATCTTTACAGGGATACAATCCTTAGTCAGCTTAATTTCCTCTTTATCATTCGTCCAGGTACTCAAAATATAGTTAGGACATTGCTCGGGTGACTTGAGTTTTAATTTCTTATAAACGGCGCAGTCTTTTGATTTACATGTATCTTGCATTACGTTTCATCCACTTTCTGTTGCTGATTTCTTTGAGTTTGTTCAATAATATTTGCCCTTTCAGAAGAAAATTTAAATATAGTTTCTGCAACTGGAATACAAATAAGCTCTTTATCTTTATTTACGAAATGTCTGTAAGGTATAGATGATTCATTTGGCGTAGATAGACCATCTCCTATTACTCTGCTGATCTTCCTCCAAAACCATTGATTCTGTTTCTTGTATCTAACGGTGTATTCCATTATCAGTCCTTTGTGCAGATTATGCCTAATCTGGCCTTTGGTCTCCAGCTGCCAGCAGAAGAAATAGTAGCGTTTGATTGAGCATTTACGGAGCCACCGGCATGTGCGCTATGGGCATCAATGTTTGTACCAAAAACATGAGCACTATGGGCAGTAATATTTTGGCTAAAACCATGAGCTGTGATATTCTGACTGAAAGTATGAGCATGGATTGATCCTGCTGCCGTGGCTCCCGTGCCAGCTTTATTAGTCCACGCATCGTTAGTAGGAAGATCGGTAACAACAGAGGAGTATATAAGATGCTGTCTGCCAGCGTCTTTCCCGACACCCACAGGAATGCTTACTACGTTACCAGCAGCATTATACGTCTGGTCGTGATTCGCAGCAGCATTGCCTATATACCATTCATGGTTATGATTTGGGCCTGTATGGGTATGGGCGTTTTCATTATTAAGCGCTAATGCAGTATGATTATTAAGAGCCAAGGCTGTATGATTAGTATGTGCATTTACTGTTAAGGCTGCATGATTACCGTGCCCGTTAGGCTGCGTAAAAGCATGTGTATGAGCATCCTTGGTCAACCCCGCCACTGTCCATGATCCCGCTACTGTTCCTCCAGCGACGTTGTATGCCTGTGCGCCTCCCTTGACCGCCAAAAGCTCATCACCCGGAACAGCATCTAAAGTCCATCCAGCCGGAGCAACATTCTGGTAAAACCACATCTTTGTGCCTGCTACCATCGGAGCAAAAACGGTTCTCAATGCCGTATTAAGCTGGTCTCTCGTCTCCGTAATAGCCGTCTTGAGCGTCAACCCTGCCCCTTCAATGAAACCACAGAGCTCCTCTTGTGTGGCGTTCAGCCAGTTCTCCTCAACTCTGGTGCCAGGCAAACTATCCACAAACAAGTTGCCGATATTATTCGCGCCTTCTGTTCTGTGCATGATTTTATCTCCTTGATTATGCGACCTGTGCCGTAATTGCCGCCCAACCTGGCTCAAATCTAAAAACATGAGTAACGGTATTGGTAGATATATTTCCGCTCTGCATTGTTTCAGGATACCCAAGGCAGACTGTTACACTTTGATCCCATGCATCTCTTGTCATAGAGCCCGGGGAACCACTCAAAAGGTAATAAGGTTTGCCCATACTACCGGCGAAAAAATCTTTTCTGAGTTCCTCCACAAATAGCCCTCGCCGAAGAATTTTGCAAGCGGAAGTACCTTGTAAATAAGATTCCAAAGCAACCCCAATAGCAGTAACCAACAAGGAATTTCCATTAAACGAGGCCAATGCCCATGCCCCCGATCCATCCATTTGCATAATATCTGCATAAGAACAGTCACTTGTTACTTCCTGAGAATAATCAATCCAACCCACCGCAGTTCTATCAGTACTTATTAGGCGTGCGCTTGGATCTTTCCAAAAGTCACCTGGGTTAGCAAATTCTTCTTCCATTACCGTCACCAAAAAGTCCCTTACATCCTGAGCGGATATTTGCCCCGTTACGTTGTCTGCAAGCAAACCTCTGAGTGCCGCTCGTGTTCTTTGTGTGTCTGCCATAATTGTTTCTCCTCTCTGAAAATGTTTATTTTAATTCTCAAGCTGGTCGCCTGAAATCGCTGATACTAAAGGCATTCCTATCAAACTCACCCCCGTAATGCACGTCAAAGCCAGCCCCGAATTCCCGCCAAAAAGCACCTTCTAAATATTCCTCTGCCCCTGAAGGCATCGAATCAAATGCAACGCTGTAGGCACGGTCGAACTCAGGCCCGTCGTAGTCGAATATCAAGGTCGTGTGTCCTGGCTTGTATTTATTCAGCCTACAGAGCAGAGCAGATGTAAATGCGGCGATTAAAAGATAATCCCCTGAAACGCTGGCACCGCTTCTGAAATAAATTATGGCCTCACCGCTATAGGAAATCGTGACTTTCCAGTAGAATATAGTCTCCTGGTCGCCACACGGATCTCCGCTACCGCCTAGCCCGCACCAAAAAGGGGTATATTCAGTAATGGTAATAGTCCATCCCAAGGCATCTGCAAGCTCAATAAAATATGCAGGATCCTGCTGGCCTAAAGCTATTAGTTTAGCATGTGCCACTAATCTGCGTTCTGCTATCGTCTCGCCTTCTTCTGAACATTCATCTGGCAAGCCAAGATCGTTTTCATGTTCAATCAATAGCTCGCTTGTAAGCCTTGTGTCCCTCTCGTTCAGCAAGTTCTCAGACCTGCCGTCTATCCTTGCCAGCTCATCTGCCTGGGCCTGAAGTACTTCCGTAAGGGTAGAGCCTTCATCCCTGTTCCATGCCCGTCCTCGTGGCAAAAGGGCCTGCAAAAGTCTCAAATAATTGGTTGTGTCAAATCCCATCAATAATCCACGAACGTTATAATTCCCAGCGTGTGAACCTGGTTGAGAGCTGCCGTTACTTCTGCTATGGGGCTTACAATCCTGTTTCTCTCCTCGCCGTTTGCAATGCTTATCGCCTCAGTGATTTCTGACAGATATATGGTCTCCCCAGGCCCGCCTTCTCTTAGTATGAGTGCCGTCAATTCATTGGTGACGGCAGTTCGCACAGCCGCCGTGTTCGGATACAAGCCTATCTCGAAAGTGACGGTCAATAGATTAAGCTCGACAATGAAAAGTCCCGGCTCTGCCGTCACCGGACAGCCTACAGTCAATCCGGTTCCAGGATCGGTGTGCTCGACTATGTATGATCTCACTGCCGCTCTTTGCGTAGCGTTTGGGATGATTGGGGTATCACCGTCTCTCACAAATGCAACGCCTATGGTTCCCACACCCTGGTATTGAGGAAATGTCCACACTCTTGTCACGCCGCCCACTTCCAAGGCCCACGCCTCATAGTCGAAATCTGCGCCGCCGTGTGGTGGTTGTCTTTTGCGTGCCAGAACTCTTTCACGCAGGTCATCATCCTCTTCCTCATCTGTGCCGCCAGTGATACCATCCGCGCTTACGGTAACAGTAGAACCAACCCCGGCTATCGGGCTTGTGAATGTGAGGATTATTGCAGGGTCGTCGTTGCCGTCTGCGCCTGCTATCTGGGCTGTAAATTCCAGCGTAGCCACGCCACCTGCAATAGTCACCTCCGCATCCGTGTCATACTTTTGTCCGGATGTAGCCCTTAGTTCCGTTCCCTCCGGTATGGCAATTCCGTTAGTTCCCGTGGCTTCCCCTTTGCCGATTGCCTCTATCGCAGCCGTCCTCACTATCCCATATTCGTCTGCTATGCCGTTAAGTCGCTCGCTGTCCGATGATAATATGAAAAGCTGGTCGGCCTGAAAATCAAGATAGCCGTACAGCTCATGGGCTATTCCAGCCCAGACGATAGCCTTCGCCTTCAGAGTGCTGCGCCTGAACAGCGATGTCGCCCCGGTTATACGGGTCTGTATATCCGCTGTTATACGGGATACTAATTCGGAAAGTGTTGGCCTGATCCAGGGCATTATGCTAACTGTGCCTCCCACTTAGTGTTGAATTTTAAGGCTACAATATTGTTTTCGCTTTGATATATTTTTACCAACAGAGCCAGCCTGTCATTGCCTTCCGTCCCCTGTCTCTCGACTTCCACCTCAATCTTTTTGGCCACATCATCCTCTATCATCCAACTTAGGGCCTCCTCTGCATATTCCTTAGCCTTCACCAGCACATCGGGCGTTGTCTTTGACCTCTCCAGCAGCCACAATCTTGAACCTATCTGGTCATCTGCTACCTCAGCCACAAGGTCGCCCCACCAGCCTCGTCTGTCCGGATTGTTTGGGTCGGGCAGTTCATCATCATCCCTTGCCCGCCGGTCGGTGAAGAGACTGATTATCACGGCGGTCTCAAGACCGTCGTCCGATTCAAGGTCGCCGTCCTCTATGGAGAGGTCGCCTTCCATCAAACCCACGTTCCAATGGATTTTTACGTCTGCCATTTTACTGATGCGCAGGTGACGCTGGTGTCCCTGCCGTATCCTCTAAATTTTGCAATTCCCCATAAAGTGCCGTTGCAAAGGCATCAATAAAATCATCTATCTTGCAGTTGGGATCTGCTCTATTGAATTCCCCTGTAGCATCCATCGCAGCTTTAAGTGCGTTTCCTATAGCAAGAGCGCTTGTTGACATTGTTCCTCCTTATGCTTTACTCACCTTAACATCTGTAGACACGTCCGCATGCGGGCTGCCGGTGAAGTGACATACCGATTTTCCGCATACCACCCCCGTCAAATTACCCAATCCGCCGTCAAGATTCACCCCGGTTGTGGCATTGACGGTAACATTCTTGCAGTTGATCTCAATTATCTGCCCACGCTTGAACCATATTCTATGACCACCTACTTTTTTGTCCTCATCAGTGTAATGAACTATTTCACCCTCGGAAAGGTCGTCTGGCCTGTATTGCCTGTCCATGAAACAGAGGGCAATGCCCCTGTCCCTGTTGCCGTTCATGAAGACCATGAAGCCCTCGGCACCCTCAAGTGGATAGGTCTCGAAGCCGTATTCCTGGAAGCGTTCAATCTCATCCAGGGTCTCACCATGAAGAGCCGTCACTTTTACAAACTGCGTGCTTTTGCTGTTATCCACTGCTGATAGTATAGCCCTGCCTACCATGAGAGACATTCTCCTCTGAATAACCGCCAGCATTCTTTTAATATCATTGCTGAGATTCACGTATCATCCTTTCTATCAGTGATTCCGTATCCTCTGCCGTTATCGGCACTTCCCTAAGACTGAAAGTATCCTTCGGCACAACGCTGATTCTTGTTGTGGTTCCGCTCATAGGGTCAACGATAAATTCTAACCCTGATATAAGCCTGGGGCCATCAATGCCGAAAAACTTATCCCTCACTGGCACGCGCGAGTTGAGCGGCCATGCTATCCCGTTTGATTGAGTCCAGCCCTGTACCGTGTATTCGATTTTTCGGGACTGCCCTGCCCTTACTCTTGATTCCCATGCAGCTCTTTTTTCACAATCCTTATCCGTCACATCTCCATCGGCTATAATTATTAATGGTCGGTAACGATCTATTACGTCGTCAAGCGCCTCTCCATGCCGACTATCCATATCGGCGCCAAAGTCGAAAAACGAGGTGGCAACGCCCTGGCCTTTGACGATATATTTA
>SDBU01008417.1_pt1 | contig 11738 bp, 12 predicted proteins | sample 2277071 | NCBI WGS metagenome assembly SDBU01 (sample SAMN10397929, study PRJNA504765) | marine sediment metagenome | isolation source: marine sediment core GS08_GC12, 126 cmbsf | place: Arctic Ocean: Gakkel Ridge, Loki's castle | collected 2008 | reverse complement strand
GAAACAGTCCAAGTAAGAGGCTGATAATCTGTGATTTTGACGATCTTCCGTCTTCTTTTTTAAGGAATTTAAAATAAGCTGAATTTTTCAGGCTAATCACAGAATAAGCACACGATACAATTGCTATAGCAGAAAAATAGGGTATTATACGATTGTGCCTTAAAGAGAAGTAAAGGAATACCAGTGTGATCAGATCATAGGGCTGAAAACGCCTGGTCGCAATAATTCTTATGACAGTGATTGTTAGATAAATAATTGCCAGAGAAAAATATGGTAATGTCGTTGGTAACAACGCCCATGAAGGTTGATATTCAACAAGGGTTATAAGACCGCCAATGTCTAAATGAGTAGTAGCGTGTACCAGCCAGAAAGGTCCTTGCGGATTGATAAAACTGGTTATTAAACAGGCTATGATAACTAACAAATAATGAGGAAAAAGTGGTTTATGGAATAATTGCTGAAAAGAGCGATGTTTTGTACACAGGATTGGAAGAAAATCTTCCAAGGCCGCAAGAGTGAGCAATCCAAAACCAAAGACTAACCCGGAATGAAAATTGGACCAGAATAGTGTTATCAAAGGTAACCAGTAAAGATATCTGTGTTTTCCAGCACGATAGCGGTCGACAAGAAACAGAAACATTGTGAAAAACAAAATTGAAAATAAATGTGCTCGGATCATTATCCGAAAATGAACAGACAAAATAAACAGTAATAACAGGAGAATTAGAATAAATTGATTTGGTATTCTGGGTTGCAGGATTTTAATCAGAAGCAGAAGGATGAATAAAAAAACTGCAATTTTTATGAGGATCAGCCCAGGAACACCGGTCAATTGATGAATACCGTAAGCGGAGAGTGAAAACAGCGATTGAGCAGAATTCCAGGGCTGGCTTGGAAAAGTGTAGGAAAAAAGGTTTTCGTTCTGCATGGAATGGCTGGTTGCAATTTCCCGCCCCTCGGCCATTGACCACCAGATATCGCCGTTATGGATACGGGTGAAAGAGATTATAAAAACAAAACTGAATAGGGCAAAGTACAGGAAGTAACGTGAAAAACGCGCTATTTGATCTGGGCTGAATTGATAATCTAAACGCACGGATGAAAATTAGGGCTGTTTTGGAAATATTTGAATGTGAAAGATTGAATTGTGGTGGGATCGAATGAAAAGGGTAATCGCAATAATTTATTTTTGAGCAAATTTGATTAGTCGATTAATTTCCGTAGCCTTATAATAGTGTAAGCAATAGCAGATAAATCATTGTCATAAGGAAATAGCGGGGAAGCAATATGGAATTACAGATATTATTAATCACAGCTTTGAGTATCGGATTTGTGCATACTTTGATTGGCCCCGATCATTATCTGCCCTTCATTCTAATCGGCCGGGCACGAAAATGGTCGTTGAAATTCACTACCTTAGTTACAATAACCTGTGGTATCGGACATGTACTTGGTTCCGTAGTGCTGGGGCTGGTTGGCGTGGTCTTTGGTGTTGCCGTGGGAGCTTTGGAGCAGGTAGAAGCAGTGCGGGGTGATTTAGCAAGTTGGCTTTTGACTGGCGTTGGTGTTGCCTATGCAATATGGGGTTTACGAATTGGATTGCGAGCAGGTGAACACACCCACGTGCATGCCCACAATGACGGACACCACCAACACAGTCACCACCATCTCGGCAGCCACGCCCACATTCACGGAGATGTAAAATCGATTACGCCCTGGGCTTTGTTCATCGTTTTTGTTTTAGGTCCCTGCGAACCATTGGTTCCTATTCTCATGTATCCCGCGGCTAAACATAGTTGGGGTGATCTGGTCTGGGTGACGCTCACCTTTGGGATGATTACTATTACTACAATGACAACTATTGTTATTATTATGTCCAAAGGACTGTTGAAAATAAATCTGGGGTTTTTGGAACGCTATGTCCATGCCTTGACCGGAGTTATTATTGCTGTATCCGGCCTGTCAATCAAGGTGTTCGGCTTATGATGAATTGGTCAATCAACCTGACTTTAGCCTTATTATTGAGTGTCTGTGGCTGGCTGGTGTCATTATATTTTTTAATGGTCTACCGCCGGCGAATTTCCTTGAAAACATGGTGGATGCCATCCCCAATAAGGATAAGCGGTCCGGCCTGTACGGATATTGTTGATTCCCGTTTCGGTCGCACCTTAAGACAGCCCAATGCTTATTGGGGTCTATGGTATTATGGCTTATTAATTATAATTTTGTTGGGAGTCCGGTTTTTTAGTTTTCCATTGAATAACATTTTAATTGTTATCACGGGCATTACGCTGATCTTTAGTCTGTATCTGTTATATGGCTTATACTCGCTTAAGGTAGCCTGCCGTCCCTGCCTAACAACCCATACGATTAACCTCTTCCTTTTTATAATCATGCTGATGCGTTTTATTTAATCTTAAAATTAACTAACGGAGATACTAATGGATGCACGACTTACAGTATTACGTAATAAAATTGACCACGTCGACAATAAACTTGTTGAATTGATTTTACAACGCCTGGCAATATCTCATCAATTAGGTGTGCTCAAGCAGGAATTATCCCTGCCGATTGATGATTCGGTGCGTGAAAGAGCTATCCTTAATCGGTTGATCAACCAGGCCGAAAAGGAAGAGGACAGTCAGGCCTTGGAAAGTATTTACAGCAGTATTTTCAGTGCTTCTAAACAGCTACAGCGGAAGTAAACCAGAAAAATGTTTACCACAACCGTCTATTAGTCTTATAATACCAGGTGATGAAAACTATGATTACTAAAAGTTACGAGTATTATTACCGGTATTTTACCCGGTGGGGATTGATATTGCGGCCGTAGCTAAACGATTAACCGTACAGTATCAACCCCGTAAAACAGCGGGGTTTTTTTTTGCACGTAATCGAAATTAGGTGACATCAATAAAAATTTGAAACAATAGAAGCAGAAAGGACAATAATGTTAAAAATTGGTATTCAAGGGGGACACGGTAGTTTCTCGGAAGAAGCTGCGAAGGTTTTTATTTCAAACCATGGGCTAGAACCAACTACTATGAAATATCTAATCACGTCGGAAAATGTAATAGGTGCAGTTGAGTCCGGCCAAGTTGATTATGGAATCTTCGCCATGGAAAACGCCCAAGGTGGTGTGGTTATCGAAAGTGTGGAAGCTTTAGCCCACTACCGTTGTGAAATTGTCGAAATGTTTTATGTGGCCATTTCCCAAAGTCTGCTTGTCCGGCGAGGGGTATTTTTAGGCGATATTACCGAGATTCACTCTCACCAGCAGGCCTTGCGCCAATGCCGCAACTATCTGGCGGAGCATTTCTGGACCCGTCCCCTGATTGAACAGGATGATACGGCAGAAGCGGCTCGGCGACTGAAGGAGGGTAAAATTCCTAAAACGGCGGGTGTAATCGCACCCCGGTTTTGTGCCGAACTATATGGATTGGTGGTAATTGCTGAAGACATCCATGATCTGAAAAACAATCTCACCTTGTTCCTGGGCATTAAGAAATTGGGAGAAGCGTAATGATGGAGAGTGTCGGGATAATTGGGTTTGGCCGTTTCGGTCGCGTGCTGACAAATATATTATCAGATGATTATCGAGTACGAGCAGTGGATCCAAATCCGCAGAACGATGTTTTTGGCGTTGAATTAGTCGACTGGAATACCATTCTAAAGGAGCAAACAATCTTTGTTGCAGTACCGATTCATTCTTTCAAAGATGTAATTCGTCGATTATCAAACGACCTCACACAGGAAGTAACGATAATTGATGTATGTTCGGTTAAAGTATATCCGGTGACGGTAATGAAAGAACATTTATCAGACCGGGTTGGGATAATTGCGACCCATCCCCTATTTGGCCCTGATTCAATCAACAGTCCCGGGGAACTGAAAATCATGATGCACAATACACGTGATATTTATAATCAATATGCACAGTGGAAAGAGTATTTTCAATCCAAGGCGATCCAGGTAGTTGAGATGTCACCGGAACAGCATGACCGAACCGCAGCCAAGACCCAGGGTATCACCCATTTTATTGGACGAGTGTTACGGGATGCCGGAATTAATTCAACAGAAATTGACACCCTTGGATTTCATGACCTGGTTCAGGTGATTGACCAGACTTGTAATGATAGTTGGGAATTATTTATGGATCTGCAGAACTACAACCCCTATACCCTGTCAGTAATTCAGCAATTGGAAACATCTATTAATGTAATCCGCGGTAAAATCTTGAAGGGCGCCTGAAATGCTGGTAATCATGTCCACCGATTCCACCGATAGGCAGATTCAACGTGTAAAAGATCGTATTGGCGAAATGGGGTATTCATCCCACGCTGTGAGTTGGCATGACCACTATGCGATCGGCGTAACGGGTAACAAGGGCAAAGAGGATCGTATTTATCTGGAGGGACTACCCGGAGTTTTAAAAGTGGTTACCTTATCAAAACCCTATAAATTAGCCAGTCGCGAAATCCAGCCGGAGAATTCAGTTTATCGAATTGGTTCAGCCACTTTCGGTGATGGTAACGTGGTGATGATTGCAGGACCCTGTGCGGTAGAGAGCGAGGAACAAACCTTGCGCATCACCGAACAGGTAGCTCGACGCGGGGCTCAGATGCTGAGGGGTGGAGCTTATAAACCCCGTACATCGCCCTATGCCTTTCAGGGATTGGGCGAACCGGGATTGGAAATATTAGCAAAAGCAAGCGAGAAAAACGGATTACCTGTGGTGTCAGAAGTGGTGGACCCGGGTACGGCCGGACTGGTTGCACAATATACCGATATGCTCCAGATTGGCACCCGCAATATGCAAAATTTTATCCTTTTACAGGAAGTCGGGCGTACCGGTAAACCGGTGTTACTGAAACGTGGCATGAGCGCCACCCTGGAAGAAACGCTTATGTCCGCCGAGTATTTGATGTCCAACGGCGCTCGGGAAGTAGTAATCTGCGAACGAGGTGTGCGTACCTTTGCCAGCCATGCCCGCAATACGCTGGATATCAGTATTATTCCCGCCTTGAAAAAGATCAGCCACCTGCCGATTATCGTGGACCCTAGCCATTCCAGTGGCCACCGCTACAGTGTGATTCCCCATTCGCTGGCCGGTATCGGCGCCGGAGCCGATGGCTTGATTGTGGATGTGCATGACCGTCCTGAAGAGGCACTGTGCGATGGTCCCCAGGCGCTATCACCGGATCAGTTTTCAGAATTGATGGAAGTCTCCGGAAAAGTCTGCGCGGCGCTCGGTAAAACAATCGGCACCGAAATAACCTGATTTTATGCTGATTCGTGGGTCACTAACGTTTGCCGGAGATAAATCAATCTCCCACCGCGCCTTAATGCTGGCAGCCCTTACTGATGGTGAATGTGTCGTGCGCAATCCCGCTCGTGGACAAGATCTGGAAGCGACCCGGCGCTGCTTAGCCGCCTGTGGGATTGAGTCGGCCTGGGAAGGGAATTCCATCAGGATAACCGGCGGTATATTGATTAATCCCACCAGTGATTTAGATTGCGGTAATTCCGGAACCACGGCCCGCTTGCTGCTAGGTTTGCTGGCCGGACAAAAAATAACAGCCCGCTTTACCGGGGATGAGTCTTTATCCCGGCGACCAATGGACCGGGTAATCGCACCGTTAACCCGGATGGGCGCGAAAATAGAAAGCGCCCAGGGGCGTCTACCCCTTACCCTCCATTCCCGACAATTGGCCGGAATCACGAATCAACCGTCAGTGGCCAGCGCCCAAGTAAAATCGGCGATACTGTTGGCAGGACTGGGAGCAGCAGGTACAACTACCGTTATCGAAAAACTGGCTACGAGAGACCATACCGAAAAAATGTTGTCTGCTTTGGGATCCCCTATTGAGATTACCGAGTCACAAATAATTGTGCAAAAACTGAAGGGTAACTTGACTACATTTGAAATGATTGTGCCGGGTGATCCATCGACGGCGGCCTTTTTTGCTGTGGCTGCGGCCGGTTTGCCAGGTTCGGAATTAATCATTAGACAGGTATCCCTGAATCCCCGGCGGCTGGGCCTGTACTTGGTTTTGGAGCGTATGGGGGCCAGCGTGGTCTACCGGCAAACCGATCAAATTTTAGGTGAGCCGATTGGCGACATAAAAATTAAATCGCGCCCATTACAGGGAGTAACCTTAACAGCAAAAGATATTCCCGGGATGATTGACGAACTTCCGGCCCTGGCAGTCTTGGCTACCCAGGCGGAAGGGGTAACGGAAATCCGCGGTGCCCGAGAATTACGAGTGAAAGAGTCTGATCGAATTGCCGCTCTGTGTAATAATTTGCGACGGTTGGGCGCCCAAGTAAAAGAATGTGATGATGGATTGACCATTGCTGGACCAACGCAACTAAAGGGGGAATCCGTACGTTCCTTTGGCGATCATAGGATCGCCATGGCTATGAAAATTGCCGAGCTTTTTAGCGCTGGCACAGTATCAATTGATGATTCTGCCTGCATCACAATTTCGGCACCGGAATTTGATGATTTACTAAACTGGGTACTAAAAAAATCAACCTAATGGAACAATTCGCTGTTATTGGAAATCCGGTTGCCCACAGTCTAAGTCCCGATCTGCACAATTGGGTTTTTCAACGATTGGGTATTGAAGCGGAATACCGGCGAAAGCGTGTAACCGTGAATGAGCTAAAAGATTTTGTATTACGATTACGCCAGGGGAAATTAAAGGGAGTCAATGTGACCTTGCCGCTCAAAGAATTGATAACAATGGAGCTGGATTGGCTGGAGGCCGAAGCGGAAAAACTTGGTGCTGTTAACTGTGTTTTATGGCAGAGGGGTAAATCAAAAGGCTATAACACGGATATCATCGGATTTCGTAAAACTTTGATTGAAGCCAAGATCAATCTAACTCGGCGGACCTGTATTTTACTGGGCGCTGGCGGCGTGGCCCGGAGCGTACTGGCAGCAGTGTTGAGAGCTGACCCAGCCCGAATTGTGATCATCAATCGGACTCCGAAACATGCTTATAATTTGATGCGCTGGGCTACGGCTATCAACACTGCAATCGAAATAACCACAGCGACGTTAATGGAAGCTAAAGCACTCTTTACACCCTCTGCCGCGATCATCAACTGCACTCCCATTGGTATGTTTCCGCTAGTTCATGCCTCGCCCCTGCCTGAGCATTATTTGCAGCAGGGACAAACTCTGATCGACACCATTTACACTCCCCCGCTCACTCGCTTTTTAGCGTTGGGAAAAGCCCGGGCTGCCCAAGCCGTTGGTGGAATGGATATGTTTATAGAACAAGCTCTGGCTTCATTGGATATTTGGTTTGAGCGTAAAATTTCTGATGAAGTTTCAAGGACTGAACTAAAAAATTATTTAATCAAAATAACTAATCAATAATGATGAAGAAACTTAAATTTTTAACTGCCGGGGAATCCCACGGTAAAGGACTGATTGGTATCCTGGAAGGATTACCTGCCGGTCTGGAAATCGATGAAAAATATATCAATCAGCAACTGGTTAGACGCCAGCAGGGTCATGGCCGTGGGAAACGCATGGAGATTGAACAGGATCAGGTCGAGATTTACAGCGGTGTGCGCTTTGGTAAGACCCTTGGATCACCGATTGCTCTGATCGTGAAAAACCGGGACTGGGAAAACTGGTCGCGCAAGATGGCAGTGGCTGGTTCGGATATAAATGTAAAAAAGGTAACTTTACCTCGGCCCGGTCACGCCGATCTAGCCGGTGCTCAAAAATTCGATTTCGACGATATTCGCAACATATTGGAGCGTTCATCAGCCCGGGAAACGGCCATGCGGGTGGCTCTGGCATCCCTGGCTCGCAAACTGCTGGAAGAAGTAAACATAGCCGTGGGCAGCCGGGTTATTCAGATTCACCAAGCAAAGGATGAATCGCATTTGGCAGAACCGCTCAATTTGAAAAAATTGACCAAACAAGTTGATGTATCGCCAGTGCGCTGCCTGAATAAAAATGCCGAACAGGCGATGCTAACTGCCATTGACCAGGCCCAAGCGGAGGGTGATTCAGTCGGCGGTGTGTTTGAAGTACTGGCAACTGGCTTACCGTATGGAATGGGCAGCTACACGCATTGGGACCGGAAACTTACCACCCGTCTTTCGGCAGCGATCATGTCCATTAACGCCATCAAAGGGGTTGAGGTTGGCCAGGGATTTGCCTCGGCCGCGGCAATGGGTAGTCAGACCCATGATGAAATAAGGTGGGATGAAGCCACCTACCAACGCGCTACTAATAATGCCGGCGGCCTGGAAGGTGGGATGACCAATGCCCAACCGTTGGTTTTAAGAGCGGCGATGAAACCCATCCCGACCTTAATGAAGCCGCTGCGGTCGGTGGATATGCAAACTAAAATTGATAAGTCAGCGCACAAAGAACGGACTGATGTCTGTGCCGTACCAGCCGCATCGATCGTGGCAGAAAGTATGGTCTGCTTAGTTTTGGCTGATGCCCTGTTGGAGAAATTCGGCGGCGATACCGTTAACCAGTTAAAAGACCATATGAAAATGAGTGCTCGTTATTAGCCTGCCGACACCATGAACAGCTTTGCTAAAACAAATATTTTTCTGATTGGCATGATGGGCAGCGGTAAGTCTACCGTTGGCCGTCTACTGGCGAAAAAGCTTTCACTGCTGTTTGTTGATCTGGATCTGGAAATTGAAGCAGGTGAAGGGCTGACAATCGCTGATATTTTTAATAATCATGGCGTAGAGCGGTTCAGAGAACTGGAAACTGAATATTTGGAAAATGTCATTCGGCAATCCGGGCAAGTTATTGCTACGGGAGGCGGTATCATTCTGGATCACGATAATCGACAACGGATCATATCAAATGGAGTTGCGGTATTATTACGCTGCCAGATGAAAACGCTGGCCGACCGCCTGCAGAATATCCATGACCGTCCTCTATTGAACAGGGATGGTACAACGACAACCCTTCAGACGCTGAAAAAAATATGGACGGAACGTCAGGAATTCTATCATTTAACAGCCCGGATTATCATAGATAACGATTTATTACAACCAACAATCATAGTTAACAAAATCATTAAACAGATCAAAGGACCCCATGGAAACAATCAAGGTTAATCTGGCCGAGCGCAGTTACCTGATTTGGATTGACCAGCAGTTGTTGGACCGGTTGCCGGATTTACTGGCGGACAACTGGCACAGTAAACAAGTAGTTATTATCACCCAAGCCTTGCTGGCGGATCAGTATGGCCGGAAATTGGCCGACGTCTTGAATATGAGTGGTTTTAATGCCGCACTGTTGTTGCTGCCCGCCGGAGAAAAGGCTAAAACCCTCAAACAAGTTGAAAATATTTACCAGCAACTGGTAGACCTGAATTGTGACAAGGAAACACTTCTGATCGCCCTGGGAGGTGGCACCGTTGGCGATGTAACCGGTTTTGTAGCTGCCACCTATCTACGTGGAATTTCCTATTTGCAAGTACCGACAACCCTGCTGGCTATGGTGGACTCGGCCATCGGTGGTAAAACCGGTGTTAATTTACCCCAGGGAAAAAATCTGGTGGGAGCCATTCATCAGCCGATTGCGATTGCGATTGACACGGAATTTTTGAAATCACTACCCAAACGGGAAATCGTATCCGGACTGGTGGAAATTTTGAAATACGGTGCAATCTGGGACCGGGAATTCTGGCAGGAATTAACGGAGGATCTGGAAGCCCTGATGATCGTGGAAACAACGGCCATTTTACGGGCTATCAGGAAGTCCTGTGCTATCAAAGCCGGTATTGTAGTACGGGATGAACATGAGCAGGACCTCAGAAGAATTCTGAATTTCGGGCACACGGTGGGCCATGCTTTAGAAAACTTATCCGGCTATGGCCAACTCACCCACGGCGAGGCAGTGGCCCTGGGCATGCTTTGTGCCGGAAAAATTTCCCGCCAACGCGGTTTTATTAATGCTGATGACTGGCGATCTTTAAGGACAACACTCAGGTGCCTGCCCCTGCCGGATTTACCAAGTATTGCAGGCGCTAAGGTGTTAGAGGTGATTCGACGCGATAAAAAAGTCAGATCGGGCCGGCTGCATTTTGTTCTGCTGGAAGGTCTCGGCAAGGCCGTTATCGTCGACGATGTGACCGATGAAGAAATTATTCAGTCTCTGGAGGTTTTATGAACATATTGGTGATCAACGGACCGAATCTCAATCTGCTGGGAAACCGTGAGCCCGAAATCTATGGCCATGAGACTCTGGATGAGATAATGAGCTGGTTGGCGGACCAGCCGGAAGCCCGGGGCCATTCATTGAAGTATTTCCAATCAAACCATGAGGGAGCAATTATAGATTGTATTCACGAAGCCCGGCATGAGACGGATGGAATTTTAATAAATCCGGGTGCTTACACCCATTATTCCTATGCCATTCGGGATGCCCTGGTCGCCGTTGAATTGCCAACGGTGGAAGTTCATTTAAGTGATATTACAGCCCGAGAATCCTTTCGCCGGACATCGGTGATAAAAGATATTTGTATAACACAGGTAGCAGGACATGGGAAAGAAAGCTATCAGATCGGATTAAAATACCTGCTTAAAGCAGTAGTAGAGCGTAGCAATTAGCTTGATGGAGATTAAAAATTTATTGTGAATTCTGCCGTGTTGTGGACAAATTCCCTCCGGTTATCCATTAAAACTGAGTCGAAATCAACTCGTTTGGGGAAAGGGAGATTATGAGCAAAATACACATTTTTACCATAGTAATACTTATTGTTCTATTTAGTTCGATCAGTCTGTTGGCACAATCGGAAAAAACGATTACCGGCTGGAGCTTCGGCGGTGTCCCGGCGATTGCCTATAATTCCGATACCGGTTTTACCTACGGTATCATCGTTAATACCTATAATTATGGTGATGGCTCAACCTATCCGGAATATCTGTATTCCATTTATACGGAGTGGTCCCGGACCACCAAGGGCAGCGGCATCAACAAGCTGTTTTTCGATTCCAAATACCTGCTGCCGGCCAGCATCCGGTTGACCGGTGAATTGAGCTATCTCACGGAACAGGCCCTGCCTTTCTATGGCTTTAACGGCTATGTTTCTAACTATTACCCGGCCTACGAAATATCTGACGATGAACATGACGATTATGATGCCGCTCTCTATAAAACACGTGTATTCTACCGCCACGAACGTAATATCACCAAAATCACCGCCGATTTTCAGAAACAGGTCCTACGTGATAATCTCTGGGGGATTGCTGGGTTCGGCTTCTTTAATTTTAAGATTGGTACGGTAGATATTGATAAGTTGAACGAGGGTAAGGATGAAGCCGATAAGCTGCCTGCTACAGCTACTCTGTATGATATTTATGTGGACAGCACTTGGATACCGGATGATCAGAAAGCAGGTGGTTCAAATAACTACCTGAAATTCGGCTTGGTTTATGATACCCGCGATAACGAGCCCAATCCCATGTCAGGTATGTGGACTGAAGCACTGGTTACACAGGCGGCGGGTTTTATGGGCAGCGATTTTTCCTATACCACCCTGACCCTGACCCACCGGCAGTACTTCACTTTAATTCCCAAGGATCTTTCCCTCACCTATCGATTGGTGTATCAGGGCGTCGTGGCGGGTGATGCGCCGTTCTTTGCCCTGCCGTTCTACCAGAGTTCCTATAAAGTGGAAGAGGGGCTGGGCGGTTCCAAGTCCCTGCGCGGTATTGTGAAAAACCGGGTGGTTGGT
>SDBU01008416.1_pt1 | contig 11738 bp, 8 predicted proteins | sample 2277071 | NCBI WGS metagenome assembly SDBU01 (sample SAMN10397929, study PRJNA504765) | marine sediment metagenome | isolation source: marine sediment core GS08_GC12, 126 cmbsf | place: Arctic Ocean: Gakkel Ridge, Loki's castle | collected 2008 | reverse complement strand
AATGGACCTGGAAGAACTCAAGAAGGCCTCATATCCGGACATTGCAAAGATCATTGAGCGGGAAGCTCGTATATCCTGCGTCAAGCGGATGCGTAAGATGAAAGAAGCGGAAGAGGGCAATAGTGAGGAGCCGTCCGATTCCCAACCATTTATCAATCCAAAGAGCAACTTGCCATGACTTATCAAAAGCCAAGTGAGGTTCCCCCCGATCTTTGGACAGAAAATCTGGTATTCTAAGGTGGAAACCAGTGCTTTGATATACCAGATTGTGTCACTGCCAAAACTACCCTCCTCCGTTCCTGTTCATTGGGCTTCCCCCTATCAAATCTTGTCTCCTATATGTCTTTCATTGTGACAGAATGTCACTCAGAAATCCACCTTAATCCTCTGTCCAATTTTGGGGGTAAGCTCAATTTTTGCGCTTACCCTGACCCGTCGTCGCTGCGGCTTTCATGTTGACAGGTCCAGGGATGGCCGCTATTCTATACCCGTAAAGTGATTAGCGTCATAGCGTGGTTGACAGAGACATTTCAACCCGTTCATAGAAACACTAACTGCAAGAGAGGAGAATAACGGATGACAAAAACAGATCTGGCATCAGCAGTAGCAGAGAGAACAGGGATGACTCAGAAGGATGCGGGCGCCGTGGTGGACGCCGTCATTGCTGGTATCAAGGGAGCGTTGGCCAAGGGTGAGAAGGTCAGCTTGATAGGGTTTGGCAACTTCTCTGTGAGGGAGAGGAAGGCCAGGACTGGGATCAATCCCCAGACAGGGAAGAAGATGAAGATTAAGGCCAAGAAGGTGCCCGGATTCTCAGCCGGTAAGGGATTGAAGGACGCCGTATCATAGGCGTGAAGAGTGTGGAGGGTCAGTGGTGAGATGATACTTACCCCATTCAAGGGTGGGGAGCTTCACTGGAAGCGCATATCGAATATGGAAGGGCGGGATTAGGGTATCAGGCGAATTGGTGCAATGATACACTGTAAGCGACCCACATGAGGAAAACAGTTTCTTCTTGATCCGGCGGCTATATCCTTGGAACCCGCATGTTCTCTACATTCTGTAGGTCAAGAGACGTCGTGAGGAAGTCCAAGCCGTATCTCCTATTTCGGCCCTGGTCTCCTTTACTGACATAACACCAATAGTTGGGATAGACCCGCATAAACACTGGCCAAATTTTCCTTGGCGTGTACCACAACAGCAATTCGCCTGATACCCAGAATACGAACCTGACAGAGACAAATATCCGGACTTTCGCAGCTTATATCCCAGAATCATGGAGTTGTTAGCTGAAATCTCATCTAAGCAGGTGGATGTGCCATAATGTCTACAGCCAAGAAATTGCTTATTCCCATTGTTATTGTTGTAGCCGCATTAGCCATTGCAGTGTTTATCTCTATACGGCATGACCCGCGTAGTCTCAATAGTGAGCCATCGGTCAGACAAACTCCGTCAGAGAAGAATACACGAAAGATCGATGCATCGAGGTTCGCCAGGAGAATACCTAAAGCAGTAACGAAAACACCAAAAGAAAAAGCATCGAATGCTGCGGAGGATGAGGCGGAAGAGATGACTGTTCCAGAAGAAGTGCCTACTGTCCAAAGCAGTGACGATGAGATCAGGGCTTTTCTCGCTTGGCTTTCGAGCTTGGACGAAGAAGATGTTCTTGATGATACAGACAATGACAGTTCTAATACCGATGATAGCGAAGCAAACTATGACTATGATAAAGAAGAACAGTTGATAGCATCAGTCATTTATGAGAAATGGCAAACAGGATATGAAACCCGCGACATCGAGCAATACATGTCTTCGATCTGGGAGGATGACTTCTTCTATACCAGCGATATAGGAACACCTGATGATCCATCAGACGATGTCATATTTCGTGGTGGACAACGGGAGCGTGAGTCAGCAGCAATGATATTCGACAACTATACCAAGAACATTGAGTTAAATCTCATCCCACGATCCGATACTGTCTTCTTAAGCGATACAATTGCTGAAGCTGAATATAGTTACGAGATCGAACTTTCTAAACCACCTTCGCAAGAAAGTCCGTTTGAGACGATGTATGCATCAGGAAGTATGATCATTGTCTTGGAGCGTCGAGAGACTCCAGGGCGCACAAATGAGTGGCGTATTCTTGAATGGTATGATTTTGCGGAGAAGTAAATGTTGAGTCAAGTATATTGCGCGGAAAACCTATGGGGTGCAGTTCATGACGAGAAGAGCTGGTATTCATGATCTTCCTGCAATAGTCAATATGAAGGTCCTGATGTTTGATGAACTGGGCATGGCCGATCTGCTGCTGGATGGCGCGAATGATCGTGTTCTGGGAGTCTACAAAGTGCTATACGAAGAAGGAAAGGCGCAGCATTTCGTTGTTGAGGAGGATGGCGAAATCGTTGCTTGTTCGGGAGCGTTCTTGAAGGACGACATCCCGTATTGCTTTTTCGGGAAGCCATTCTATGGCTTTATTGGTGATGTTTATACCTATCCTGAATACCGGCGACGTGGCCATGCACGCCAGCTTACTGTTGAAGCAATCAACTGGTTAAAGGAACAAGGGGTTGAGAAGGTAAGGTTGTTGGCTATTTCGTCAGTTCGTCCTCTCTATGAAGAGCTGGGGTTCCAGCCAACCGATGAAATGGTGTTGTTTCTATAGAACTTCGGCAAGAATTATAGAGACCCAGTGGCTGCAGGGACTACCTGGACCCCACTTGATAAGAAGGGGCTGCAACGAACAACCTCCATTGTGCCAGTGTTATGGAGACAAAGAACAGCACAGTCAGGCGAGCAAAAGGGGACAGTATGAATGTTAGAAAACTCGAACTTCTATAATGGTCCGCCATACTTAGACATGGACGTTGGCGAGGAAGTCGCGGTTTCCGTGCGCAATGGCCGGAAAGTACAAATCAAGATCCAAGAAGCTGCTTATGATGGTCCGGAGGGCGTCAACGGGGATTGGATGGATAAAGCCTGGGCCACAATCAAGATAGAAGAGACTGAAACGCGGATCACCCTTGGTGAAGTCAAGTATGTTGAAAGTCTCCGTATAGGCTTGGAAATGATCAGAGAGTATAGTACCGGTCCATGGCAGAGAAAACGGCAGAACGAGGAATGGAAGCTTCAGCACGATACCAGGCTCTTTGTCTGCGATGCTCGTCATCCCCTTGTTGTAGCGGGATCACATACATTTCCCATAGTTTGCACCAAAGAATGGAGATGGGACAGGGAATTCTATAATCATTATGCTCGAAAGACCAGTTGGGAACTTACACCAGTCCATAGCGGAGTTGATATCGCCTGTCCTGTGGGAACACAAGAGGTCGTGGCAGCCTGCGCAGGCGAGGTCTCTTTTATAGGGGGTTACAAGATCGATGATGAAAACGGAAGCGAGGGGATCGGAGTTTTCCTTCATGGGGACGATAACGTGTGCTATCTCTACTTCCATTTAGATTGCTTAGCACGATCCATAAAAACTGGACAAAGGGTGGAGACCGGTGAAACAATTGGTATATCAGGTAATAGTGGATTCGAAAAGACGAATGAAGAGCCCCATCTGCACTTTGGGATGTGGCTGCCTCGGGAAGTGAAAGATCACTACGAATGTGACAACATTTGGGAATGGGATTCAATCAATGCCGGTTTTGTAATCAACCCTGAACCGTATCTAAGAGAATGGTATAGGGCCTGAATTTGAATCAGAGTTGTTGGCGAGTAGCTAGCAAAGATTGCAGAGCTCCTTGATATTAGGAATGAATGAAAGAATTATCAATCAGATATTCGAGCTGACACACATGAATATGTCGGAGACTATTCCTTCCGCGAGATCAAAGTCGGAAGACCATAAACTTTGAAGAGAGTCTTTCGATAAGGGACTGAAGCTGGGGACAAAGCACATACTATGTTTCCAGCAGGATCTCTTGCGCGGATATATTGCCTATACGGTTCGGGAGTCTTCAGGTGACATATACCTAAACGAGGTGCAGATTCATCCTCAGTTTCAGGGAGATGGCGTTACTCTTAGAAGGCTGCTCTTACAATTTGCAGAGGAGATAGAGGGCTGCGAGATCGGAACTATCCGAACCTATGCGAATAATCTGAACCAGAGATCCCAGAGGATCATCCAGAAACTGGGATTTTCAATCCAGGCACGAACTAGTAGGGGTGGTAGTAGCAAACGGACAGAAACCAACGATCTTGGATTTTTGGGTTCTGTCTCTTTGCGAAGTATCTGTGTTCCGGGTTAAGGAACTCATGTCAATGACAGCGCAGCTCTACGATGGTTTCTTCACCCAGTTTATTTACACCAATAATCAGCGTTTACAACGATATTACGGACAGTAACCAACTGTAAGGAGAACGCTGGTTTTCTTCACTTTCGCGATCAGTTGATTAAATCGTATAAGTGCAGACCATATAAGGCTTTCTGCGTTCTACAATAGAGCTCAGTAAGTTAAGATCGTTGGTTTCTGTCCGTTTGCTACTACCACCCCTCTTACAAAGGGGCGGAACCTATGATTGGTATAGCTTTGGCTGCTCTGTGGTTGGAAGATTATGATATGCTTCGTTGCATAGGAAAACCGATGAGGGATTCAGGACACAAAGGAGGAAGGATCGAATTTGCTGGTTGGTAAGCGTGTCAAGATCCGATCCATGCAGGATGCGGATCTGGAAGGCGATGCAGAATGGTCCCGAATGGACATTGAAAAGCTACGAGAGTATTATTGGAAGGGCCAGGAAGATCCGCAGTCAGGTCCCTTCGTTATTCTCAACGAGCACGCGCAAAGAATAGGGCGCATCGAGTACGTTGCGTATCGACCTTCGGAGCGACGCACACAGTGCAATATTTTCTTGTCGGAGCGCTATACAGGTCAAGGCTATGGCGCAGATGCCTTAATTACATTCAGCGCTTTTCTGTTTGAGACACTGGAGATCGATGCTATTGGGTTGATCGTTAACATAAAGAACAAACGCGCTATCCGATGCTATCAAAAATGCGGATACGAGATTCGACACAGGTTTCCGGACAAAAGTCAGTTAATCATGACTATGGATAGAGTAGATTGCAGGCGGCGAGTAGAGTGAGGCGTGAATGATACCCTGACTAGTCAATTGCCGCGTTTTTGTCGGCTAGTATCCAGCAAGCCAGAATTTTGCATTTCTCACCCAATTTTGGGTACCGGGCAAAATCGTGTGAAATTGTACCTAAGCTCCTGGTAAGGAGATTGGTATGTCAGCCCCAGCACCGGTAGTAATGAAGGAAAATATGATTCAGACAGGTCTTATCGCTCTTGGACTTGAAGGGAAAGTGGTTGAAGTCCACTCCTCACTCTCTTCTTTTGGCCATGTTGAGGGGGGCGCTGAGACTGTCGTCCGCGCACTGTTGAATGTGTGTGCGACTGTATTGGTACCAACTTACAGCATTATCGGAGCAACGAACCCGCCAGAGAACGATCGACCACGTCAGAATGGCTGGGATTATGAAGATTACCGGATTCCGCCGGGAGATGTAATACCTTTCGATCCCGATACCTTCGGTGTTGATTCGCATATCTTTGACTATCTGGGGATTATACCGCTGACGCTACTACGGACTAGAGGGACAATCCGAAGCAAACACCCTTCAGGCTCCTGGAGCGCAAATGGAGATGGAGCGGCAGATTACCTTTATCCGCATCCGCTTGACGATCCAATGCGTCCCACGAAAAAGCTATACGAAGCCAATGGCTATGTACTGATGCTGGGAGTTCCGTTATCAGCGTGCAGTGGTCTTCATCTGGCCGAAGAGATGGCGGGTCGGAGACCTTTCATTCGATGGGTCTTATATTATGATGGAGTTGTTCGGCGGGTAAGGGTGTATGGTTGCAGTCAAGGGTTTACAAATCTTGAGTCCGATCTGGACCCACTTGCGAATCGGTTAAGAATCGGGTCGTGTAATGCTGTTGCCTACCCAGTTCGAGATCTCGTAAACACTGGCACAGCAATAATACGTCGGACACCGGAAATAACCATGTGCAGGAATGGCAGAGGATGCAGTCGCTGCCGTGCTGCTGTCAAAGGTGGACCGATTGAGTAAGTTGTCAGGCTCCTGGATTGTGAATGGTCTTTTCAGACACACTCTCAGGAATCAAGGAATCGACCGTATCTACTCAGTAGAAGAAAACGGAATCCATTTTGTGGTCGGTCCATGTTCTCGATGAGGTCTGCTTGGTATCCAGGACTCAGAACCAGTCTTTTCTCATGACAGCGCTATGCCATAGCGGATGCCATAATGGCGATATTGACTTGTTCCATGCCGGCATTCTCGGTATTTAGTCCGAATCCTGGCACAGATCGCTAAGATAATTATGATACAGATGGATATAATCGGGTAGACATTGACTATGACTGGCTTTCCAGCAATTCCATAATTTATACATTGCTCTGCATAATATAGATTATGGGGCGTTCAAAAAGGCGGAAAGTCAGCTTAAATGATTGGCGTGATTTGCTCTTTGACAATTGAATATGGCAATCTGCTATTCACTGATTTGCTTGAGCCATCCCCATGCTCCCTTGAGCTTGCCAGCAGGGGAGACGGCATACGCAAAAGCAGGATGAAAGTCAGGAAACCTATCATCCGCGGGATTGCTTGTTAGGTTGCGTAGGTTCTTCCCATCGGCATCCATAACGTAGATTTCAGCGTCCCCATCCCGACTGGACACAAAGGCAATTCCTTGATCGTCAGGAGACCAGGCTGGAGTCCAGTCATCGGCGGGATCGTTCGTTAGGTTGCGCAGATTACCCCCTTCGACATCCATAACGTAGATTTCAGCGTTCCCATCCCGATCGGATATAAAGGCAATCCTTCGACCGTCAGGAGACCAGGCTGGGTGAGCGTCCCACGCAGGATTCTTTGTTAGTCTGTGCGGATTCTCTCCATCAGCATCCATAACGTAGATTTCCTCGTTCCCATCCCGATTGGAGTAGAAGGCAATCATTTGACCGTCAGGAGACCATGCTGGATAAATGTTCTCCGTAGGATTGTTTGTCAGTAAGCGTGGATTCTTCCCATCAGCATCCATAACGTAGATTCCCCACCACTTCCTATCTCCCTTGGAGGCAAAAGCAATCCTTTGACCGTCAGGAGACCACGCTGGATACCAGTCAATCGCGGGATTGTTTGTTAGGTTTCGTTGATTATTGCCATCAGCATCCATAACGTAGATTTCAAAGTTCCCATCCCGGTTGGAGTCAAAGGCAATCTTTTGACCGTTGGGAGACCACGCTGGCATCTCGTCAAGCCCGGGACTGTTTGTCAGGTTGCGTTGTTTGTCCCCATCGGCATCCATAACGTAGATTTCCCAGTTCCCATCCCGCTCAGAGTCGAAGGCGATCTGCGCTTGTTTGGGCGCTTGCGCCAGAACGTTTATCAATAATGCAACGCTACTCGACAGCAGCAAGCAGCATACCGTAACGCACACATGTTTAGGTTTGAGTTGCATTAGTACCTCCCCATATCTGCACCAATTTCGAGAATGGTTTGCACGGACATCAGTCGGATCATTAAAGATTTCTCGGCCAGTTCTCAGGTTAGCGAGATGTTTCAAACTGGAGGCTATCAGCTCTCCCTACGAAATCCCATCCTCCTCCAAAAATCAGGATTCTGGTGATGACCTTCGGAATCACCGGCGGCTTGTATTCATGATACTCTTTACCCCATTTGCGACCGTCCTTCACCCTCAATTCGTCAGCACATACTGGGAGAATCTCCTTCAGGTTCGGAGATATGTACGTGAACCAGGCGTCTTCCGGAATCTTGGTTGAGCTATCGGAATACCGACTTTCGCCCTTATGGTAGAGACCGTGTCGCCACTTGTACCCTACCCCTTCCTGATCGACATATGCCAGCTCTATTGTTAGGGGATACTCTCCACCACCAGCCCATCCCCCGCCAGGAAGGCTCTGATAGATCGGCTTCACATCCACCAGGAGATAGATTTCATCGTGTCCTGACAGGTCAATATAGATATCTTGAGCGATCCCAACGCGTGAACCACCTCTTCGGCCGTTTGTCCTCTTGAACACCACAACGTTTGACTTCTTCTCTTCGTCATAGACCACTTCACAGGTATGGACGCTGATATCATCTTTGCCCTGCCACTTTGTCCATCCTGTAAGATCGTTTTCAAAATTGCCGTTTACTGGCAGCTGCTCCTTGGTGCTCTCCGGCAGTCCTATCTTTTTGCCTGAGGAATCAAAATCAGCTGGCCTGGGCGGCTTGGAACTTCTAGCAGGTACTACTTCCTGGGCAGTCATTCTGATATGGTGCTCAATCTCCTCGTCTCCTTCAGGGACCTCGATTGTCCCACTGAAACGCATGGGCCGCGGATAGTCTTCACCAGGTCTGCGAGTTCCAAGTTTCATTGCCCTCAGTTCATGCATGCCTGGCGGCAGATCTCTGATCTCATATCTACCTTCAGAATCTGTATAATCAGCTCCACCCGACCGCAAGGGGTCGTCATCAATGCGGATAGTTACTGCTGTGTTATTCATTGGAGCGCCCTCACCATCGGTAACCTTACCGCGCACTATGGCGCCGCCGCCGCCACCAAACTTGAAGGAGGTCTCTCTTCCTTCAGATACAAGGACATCAGTCATCCTCACACTGCTGCTAGAGCCCTCTCCTGAGATAGTCTGAGTGAGGCGGTATTCACCTGGCATGAGGTGCTCAAACTCGAAATAGCCTTCATCAGACGTTTTTGCCTTTTCCTGAAATGCAAAGGCTGATTCACCGCGCGATGCCCTATGTGGTTCACTAACCTCCAGGTTTATGATGCCGCCTGTTAGGGCAATATCCATCCGACCTCCGGAGACCGGCTCTGTACCACTCTTGACATAGCCTGTGACTTTTCCGCCTTCACCGAGCCTAATCGCAACTGGTGGCAGGTCTCCTCCTGCCTGTATTCCAATTGGGCCTACCACGGCGGGAGCGTATTGAGGATGGTCAGCGTAGAGGAAATTCTCCCCTGAACCTCCGCCTATGGCAAATGAGCCATCGGTTCCGCTTCGTACCGATTCTGTTCCGCCCCTGCCGACATTGGACCACGGAGAGACTATCATGGGATAGTCAGCATTGAAAAGCCATACTGAGGCATTTTCCACCAAAGCTCCGGTTCTGGCATCGGTAACAATGCCTGTGAGCATCCTTTCTCTTTCCAGTTCTATTACGAGATCATCGGCTTTGGGCGATGCTGAAGTGGCGACTCGCTCTATCGTGGTGGGGATGTACCCTTCAGCCATCGCGGTAAGCCTGTAAACACATCCCAGCACAAACTCTGAAGCCAGGAACTTCCCTTCCGAAGAGACATAGCTGTATCCGTCCCCCCAGCTAGCTGCCATGCCGTGCGTCAGGACATCCTCTCCAGGATCGAGCCGCGGAAATGCGAGTTTGATAGTGAAACTGGGAATAGGCTTTGTAGTGTGAGCATCAACAACTTTTCCAGCGATCTTTCCCGATGATCTCATTACGAATTCCATGTCGGTAGAACCTGGCGTAATGATTATGCCATCAATGCGACTGTACCCATCCTTCATCACGGCCGCATTGAGCACGGTGTCTTTGATTTCAGGGAGATTAGCAAATCTGAAGTGACCATCAGCATCGGTCTGAGCCCATATTGTAGTGTCATGTATGGGCCTGCTATTGTACCACGCCCCAACAGCTATGTGGACTCCCGCAATTGGCTTCCCATCCGCGTCTAGCACTTTGCCGGCGATGCCTTTGCCCGGCTTTAGGGTGAAATCAAGCTGTATGTCCTTATCACGCCCAATCCGGACCCTTTGCATCTCAGCTCCATAGCCTTTACCTTTGACGATTACGAAGCTTTCGCCCTCGATAACGTTCTCAATTGTGTATCTGCCCTCAGCATCGGTTTTTGTCTTGATTCTATTGCTCATATAAGGTGCTCTGCCAGCGAAGACTTCTGCGCCTCCTACAGGCTCTCCGGGTTCGTTCACCACTCTACCGGAAACAGTCACACCGACGCGGTGACGAAGGACGATGTCGGGAACTTCCAGCTTTCCCGGTTGACCTGCAGAGACCTCTATCCAGCCACTCATAAGGCCCGGGTGCTCGGCTACCATAGTGTATTTCCTGGATGGGTCTAGGCCATTATACCGATATTCCCCCTGAACATCAGTTTTTACAGACTCCATGCCAGAGTGATTCATTGATGTCCGCACCTCCGCACCCTTAACGGGATTTCCTTTCTCATCTACCACTTTACCTGATATATCCACGCCGGGGACAAGGCCGATGTCGACTCCCGTCAACTGCTGTCCAGAGGAGACTGTCATTATCATCAGCGCGGTGGCAAATCCGTCCGCAGCAGCCCAGAGCCGGTTCTCTCCAGTACGTCGGGCATCAATTCTATAGTTGCCGTCCTTACTTGCTATTGATTTCCCACCCTTGCTAATCCAGACACGTGCACCTGCAAGCGGTTTACCGTCTATCTTTGAAGTTATTCTTCCTGAGACAGAAGGTTCCTGAATGCTGGGCTTTTCAGCCGCTTGTGCTGAATTGGCATTGCCAGAGCTAGCATAGGCAGTATCGGTAGCTCTTCCAGGCACATTGCCAGGGTCCGAGCCCGTCGAATTGTCACGCACAGACAAGTACGCATTTGGTGTTGCTCCTTGTGATTCCGAGAGTAGAAGAGCCGCCCTTCCGACGACCCCTTGTTTGCTGGCGAGGGCCGGTATTTGGGAGACGTCCAGTATATCCACGAGAACTTGCCGTCCCCCAAGCACCTGCGCCTGGACGGGAAACGGTGAAGGGGATCGGATAATCATGCGACTGGATATGCCCATGTGCGGGTTGAGGCATAGAACAGCCAGGATGATGCCCGTGGCTACCGATAGACCCCAGGGAAGTCCTGTCAGTCGCGGTATCGGCTGGATCTTCAGTCGCTTGACCGCCTCTATGATACGGAAAGTGAAAGTGGCCTGCAATCCCTGCTTCTCAAAGCTCGTGTTCGCCATGGCAAGAACCTCCTCCTTTAACAATGATCGCGCTTTACTAAGTCTCATCCTGATGGACGTAGGAGACGCGCCAACGAACCTGCCGATCTCCACGCTGGTCATGCCACCCAGGTAATAGAGGGTCAACGCGTGCCGGTACATTTCGGGTAATGAGTTCAGTGCTTCCCGAACCGATTCACACACCTGTTCCCGACGATATGAGTCCTTCGAATCGGCCTCCAACATGCCTGGGGCTTGGTCATCGATAAACTCATGGTCGGGACGCCTGGACTGTGCTCGGACCCAGTCCCTACAGAGGTTGCCTGTGATGCGATATAGCCATGAAGCAAAACTATCCCATCGTCTGAGACAGCGCAGACTCTTGTAGGCCTTGAGAAAGACTTCTTGTGCCACATCCTCGGCATCATGGAAGTTGTGGAGTCTCTCATAGGCAAACGCGAAGACACCCGCTTTATACTTATCCACAAGGAACCCGAAAGCGGCTGAATCCCCGTTGAGGCTCTTATGAACTATATACCCATCTTCCGTTCTCACCTTATCACTTCCTCATCATTGAATGCCCTCATATAGTTAAGACGCCGGAAAAGGCCAAAGTGTAAACGCGATGGGAGAAAATTCCGTATGATGGTAACACAAAGGAGTGACCAAGTGAAGATAGATCCGCTCAAGTCGTGATGGAAAGGCGCGAGGCTGCGGTTAATCCCGCGGCG
>SDBU01008415.1_pt1 | contig 11739 bp, 14 predicted proteins | sample 2277071 | NCBI WGS metagenome assembly SDBU01 (sample SAMN10397929, study PRJNA504765) | marine sediment metagenome | isolation source: marine sediment core GS08_GC12, 126 cmbsf | place: Arctic Ocean: Gakkel Ridge, Loki's castle | collected 2008 | reverse complement strand
GGCTCTGATGGCTTGCTTGCCTGATTACCTTTTGCCTCAAAAGGAGGCCAAAGCCCCAGATGCGAAAGCGGCTGATGGTGCAAAGGCAGACCCCGAAGCTGCGGTAGATGAGGGTAGTGAGGCGAAAGCCGATGACTCAAAGCCAGAAGCGAAAGACGAGGCTAGTGAAGCAAAGGCAGAAGAAGCAAAGTCTGAGTAGGTCTTGAACCGATCGCCGGGTTACCAGCGATATTCTCTCTTTTTTTCCCAGCCCTGTCATATACCAAACTTTTATGTATTGCGGACGTAATACCTACTATGGACACGATAAATGTGAGGCTGCCTGATGAGCAGGTCCATATCATGGATAAGCAGGTCACACGGTTCCACTACAGTTCTCGCTCCGAATTCGTAAGAGAAGCCATACGGAGGATGATGGAAGACAATATGGAGCTCTCAGATGAGACAGTCAAGGCGATAGATACTGCCAGGAAACAGAAGTCGATCAGCCATTCGGACCTTAAGAAAAGGCTCGGCCTATGATGGCATATCAGATAAGATGGATGCCCCAAGCCATCAAAGACATCACGTCCCTTGAACCAACCATACAGGAACGCATCATCGACAAGCTAGAGATCATAAGCGTATCACCCACCAGGTCCCTTGACTATATCAAACAATATGGCGTCCACAGGCTCAGGGTGGGGGATTACAGGATATTCATTGACTTGCATAACCGGGAAAGGTCCTTGGATGTCCTGACCATCAGGCATAGGAAGAAGGCATACAAGAGGTCTTAATAACCCCCACCATTTCATCACAATAGCCAATACGCCCTCTTTTTACCCTATTTCTCCATGTTGTTTATGGTACAGAAAATGAAGTATACTGTTATCGTTGAGAAGGGAAGGGAATCAGGTTTCATAGCTAAGTGTCCAACCTTGAGGGGCTGTGTAGCTCAAGGCAGGACCGCGGAATCGGCATTAAAGAATCTGAGGGCCGCAATGCAAGACTATGTTGAATGCCTCATCGAGGATGGTGTTCCAGTACCTGTCGAGGTCGGGAAAAAATTCATGAACGTGGAGGTCTCAGTACATTGAAGATACCACGAGGACTCTCTGGAAAGAAGATAATCTCAAAACTGAAGAAAGCAGGATTCTATGTTCGCAGACAAAGGTCCTCTCACATCATCATGCGAAGGGACGACCCTTTCTCACAGGTTGTCGTGCCATTGCATAAGTCTGTCGATACCGGAACTTTAAGCTCCATAGTGGATGGGGCAGATCTGAGCGTCTTAGAATTCGAAAATCTCTAACTCCCCTTCAAAACCATAAGCTTCGCATCGACCTCTATCAATGACTTTTCATAATCCATCAGAAGCTGCCTGGCTGTCTCATCATCCATCTCACCCTTTGCCACCCTCTGTTTCACTGCCTTGATCATAAGCTCAGCCTCCAATCTCTTTTGCTCAAGCTCTGCAACACGGGGATCTGCCAGTGCGGACTTTCCGCCATCGAGTGCGGCCCGATCCTCAAGGTACTGGAACATGGTAGGGAAATTCTCCTTCTCACCGGATGCGACAAGCTCCTTTTTTGCCTGCTTGAACCATGGCCCAAGGCTGGAATCCCGCACCTTGATGGTCGCCTCCATGTCGGCCTGATTCATCTTCCTCTTGTTCCCTGTTTCCATCGACTCCTTCCAAGGGATCTTTGTCGCCTCCTCACAAATTAGGGCGATGTCTGCGGCTGAGTATCCCTCTGTGAGTTCGGCTAATATCTTTCTGTCAATGGAATCATCCACCGGATACTTCTTCAGGTGGATGCCGAATATCTGCTCCCTTGATTCAGCATCAGGGGGCGGCAGAAATATCTGGTCGCTGAATCTGCCGGCTCGCCTGAGCGCGGGATCTATGTCCCATGGGGCATTTGTGGCTCCAAGGACTATCACTCCTGATGCGCCCTCAAAGCCGTCCATCTCAGTGAGGAATTGATTGATAAGGCGCCGCTGTGCCCCTCCACCAGAGGATGACCTTTGTCCAGCTACAGCATCGATCTCATCAAAGAATATGATGGCAGGAGAATTCCTTGCTGCCCGCTGAAATATGGCATGGAGCTTAGCCTCGGTCTCCCCTTCTTTGGGGCTCATAAGGTCGGTCATCTTCACATTGAAGAATGTCGCCTTGCATTCGCCTGCGGTGGCCTTTGCGATGTATGTCTTTCCGCAGCCGGGGGGTCCATATAAGAGGATACCACCATGAACGGTCCTTCCATACTCTTTCGCAAGCTCAGGGTTGAGCATGGGGTAGACTACCTTGTTCTTTATATCCTCTTTGACACTACCTAGGCCCCCAACATTGGAGAAATCCATATCAGGCCTTGATGCCGCATCTATGCCTCCTGCTCTTTTCATCACATATTCTGTGAGGCCGGGGTAAACGTCCATCTCCCCACTCTCCTTAAGCTGTTTTTCAGCTTGCTTTATCCATGGGGTTATTGATGGGTTGGTTTCAGCGATAACGGTGTGAAAATCATTCATGTTGATCTTTCTCTTGTCCCCGGTCTCCATGGATTCCTTCCATGGAATTTTCGCGGCCTCATCGCAGATGAGGGCGATGTCTGCGGCGGAAAAGCCATCCGACATTTTCGCGATCACCTTGGCATCTACCGATTCATCGATGGGTCTGCCCTTGAGGTGAATTCCGAGTATCTGCTCCCGTGACTCAAGGTCTGGGGGTGGAAGGAATATCTGCTCGGAAAATCTTCCGGCCCGTCTCAGAGCTGGGTCTATGTCCCATGGTGCATTTGTCGCTCCAAGGACAATGACACCTTCCTTCTTTTCGAATCCGTCCATCTCTGTCAAGAACTGATTTATAAGCCTTCTTTGCGCACCCCCTTCCGCTGATGTCCTGGACCCTGCCAAAGCGTCTATCTCATCGAAGAATATGATGGCAGGAGAATTTCTTGCAGCCCTCTCAAATATGGCGTGCAATCTCTTTTCTGTAACACCTTCTTCAGGGCTCATAAGGTCAGTGATCTTCACATTGAAAAAGTTCGCTTCGCATTCTCCGGCTGTCGCCTTTGCGATATAAGTTTTTCCACAACCTGGCGGACCATATAGGAGCAGGCCGCCACCGATCTTTCGTCCGTACTCCTCAGAAAGCTCAGGATGCTTGAGCGGATAGACTATTTTGGCTCTGATATCCTCCTTCACGTCTTCTAGGCCCCCCACATCTGCGAATTTGATCGACGGTGTCTGGGCGCTCTCAATACCTCCGGCTCTTTTGAACACATATTCTGCAAGCTCCGGAAAGACATCGGCCTCGCCTGATTCCCTCAATTGCTTTTCAGCCACGCGAAGCCACGGCGTGAGGGTGGACTCCCGCTCCTCTAGGATCGTCAGAAAATCCTTTTGGGTTATCAGCCTTTGCGTGCTACCATGGATCGACTCCCTCCACGGGATCTTTGCCGCCTCATCGCAAATTGCTGTCATATCCGCAGATGAATAGTTCTCAGTCATATCCGCAAGATAGTCAAAATCGATATCTGCAGCCAGTGGCCTACCCTTGGTGTGAAGCTTCAAAAGCGATTTTCTCGCCTCAAAATCCGGAGGAGGTATGAGTATCTGAGTTGTGAACCTGCCTGCCCTCCTAAGTGCGGAGTCCATATCCCATGGGGCATTGGTCGACCCGACTATGAGTACATTCTCATTTGTGGCACCCACCCCTTCCATGTTTATCAGGAACTGGTTGACCAGCCGACGCTCAGATCCTGATTGTCCGGATTTGCGCGATCCTGCGAGCGCGTCTATCTCATCGAAAAAGAGTATCGACGGAGCGCTTTCTCTGGCCTCGGAAAAGGCCTGGTCGAGCTTATTGGAGGCGGTCTCCATGTCACCCCCTATGATCTCTTGCACTGAAACCGAGAAGAAGTTCACTCCTGCCTCACCGACAGTCGCCTTCATGATGTATGACTTTCCGCAACCTGGGGGCCCGTAGAAAAGGACGCCTCCTCCTCCATGGGTGCCATACTCCTCTGACGCCTCAGGATGGAGCATGGGATATATTATGCCCTCTCGTATCTTCTCCTTGACATCAGCCATCCCAGCCACATTGGAGAAATCTATCATCACATCCTCAAAGCATACCGCATCGAGAGCATGGCCCTTTGTGCCAATGGTGACTGTCTTGAGCATTTTACGCTCGATGAACTCTTTGATTTTCCCTGATTTTGGACAGGGGATGTAGGTCATCTCAGTCGATTGCTTGTCTCCCCATTCATAGGTGCATTCAAGATAGGGCAGATAGACGACTCGCTCAAAGATCAAAGAGCAATTGAACATGGTCTGGATTATGAACATCAGCTTTTCCGGGGCGTATGCGATCTTCTCAAGTTCGACATCGTCTTCTACCTCATTACACAATCCGAGCCTTGCCGACAGATTGTACTTCGGATTGGTGAACATGGGGACCGGCAAAAGAGGTTTGACCTTATAGATGGGAGTCACTGGCGTCATTTCAAATATGTCTTTGAAGACCTTCGTTAAGTCACTCTCCCTGTCAAGGGGCCTGTATATGTCTGCGAACTTCCTTCCCTGGAGCTCCTTTGCGGCCTGCTGTTGAAGCATGTCGAGCTGCTCGTAGTTGATAGTCCCCTGGTCCAAAAGATATCCGAGTGTTTTCATGGCCGTAGGAGACAGTGTAGCTATGTCCAAAAGGAGGTCGATCCTCTCAATTTGTATCGCAGGTGTTTTTACGACCGATCCTATGGCCATGTCTTTCACGCCCTTTGAGCTATAGACATAGAAAGCCCCATCTGGCAAGCCGACATGGAATTTGTTCTCCATGCCCTCAATAATTATGCCCTTTCCACTTGAGTCATATTTCACAGCGCTTAAAACACAAAGGGGGATATATTTGTAGATAGCTTTGGCCTTCACATTGGTCTTGGCCATGTGCTTGAGATTGTTTATCCTGTCCTTGAATGACTGGATGGCGAAATTATCCTCATCTTCACCAATGGGATAAGCCTTGGTATCGATCCTATTGATCCTCATGGTTTGGAAATCTATTTTCCCTAGAACCTTAAATGCCTCATTTCTCCCTTATTAATTACATCCCGATATAATCGATACAATGCGTGAGGATCTTGAGATAGGCAGAGTCGTGCTATCTTGCCTTTTCATGGGCATGGCATTCGGATTTATAGGGGCAGTTCCGGTTCTTTGGATCCCTAATATGTGCTGTCTCATAGTTGTGGCAGGAGGTGCGATCTCCGCACTTGCCGCAGGCTGGGGAAAAAAATCCATGGAGATAGCAGACGGGGTCATAATCGGCTTCCTCTTTGGCTTATTGTTCTCATTCTTTAATGAGATCGCATTTCACCTGCTCTCAGGGGTCTTTTCTGCCATCGGGCTCGGTCTTGTTCAAGCTCCAGATCAAGCCACCGACCTTGTCTCATCATTTTTCAGGGGCTTTTTCTATCTGATACTGAATATCCTACGATCCGTGGTCTTTGGCGGAGTGGGTGGCTTGCTTTATGTCATGGCATTGAGGATGGTCCACGGAAAACCCTCTGTGGAAGTAGCATCCCCCCAAAAAAGAGCGGGTCCTGCCCAAAACCTTTCAAAGCAGCCGCGGCTTAGGAACTGAGATGAAGGCGGGTGTTTTTTTCCTCATTTTCTTTTCCTCACTCATGGTCGTGCTTGTCGTCCTCGCACCGGTCCTTGAGGCATGGGGACAAGATAATGCAGGGGCTTTCCTGCGAATTTCATTCTCAGACCTTTGCCATCAACTACACCATAGGAGCTTTCATATTCTGGGGCATCCCATGGCGGTATGTGCTAGGGACTTCGGCATCTATGCAGGGATGTTGATAGGAAGCCTAGCGGTTCTTTTCTGGGGTGACCAGCTAAAGGAGCTGCCTGCATGGCTCATCTTGGTAGCCACTGTCCCCATAGCCCTGGATGGCGGGACCCAATTCATAGGTCTTCGGGAGTCGAGCAATATATTGCGCCTACTTACCGGGCTCATATTCTCCATCCCTCTTCCATTCTACCTTGCAAAGCCCATAGACGAAATATATTCGGGTCTGGGCAGGTATTTAACTCTTTAGCTGAGAAGTCCCCTTCCTCGCTTTTGCAGGGAGGGGGATCAATGACCTCGCCTTAAAAGGCGAGGCATGATCCTATTAGAGCAGGAGACATAGATTATAGGCATGCGTATGAGAACCAAGGTTCTCATAGCACACAGGATCGGTAAAGCCGATCCTTTTGTTCCTCCACACCTCAAAGGTGTGGTCTCCTGCTCTAATTCGGATGAATCAGCTGGTTATACATGATGACGAGAGGATTCCATTCGTTTGGGGAGGGGTATTACTTTTCTGGTGGTCTGTCTCAATTCCTTCATAATGGATGAAACTATTGATAAACATTGTGATTCGGCGTAGTTTTAGGTTCAGGTTGTATCCGAGCAGGAATCAGGAGGCTGACCTTATCCGGAATTTGGAAAATTGCAGGTGGTTGTTCAACCATATGCTTGAGAAGAAAAACGACGGCTGCACATACAGGGAGATTCAAGCTGAGATCCCAAAGCTTGTGAAAGACCACCAGTTTTTGTCTGCGGTTCATAGTAAAACACGACAGTATGTTTTATGGCAATTGAGGGCAAACATCAAGGCATTGGGTAAATTGAGGAAAAATGGATTCAAGGTCGGACGCATCCGTTTCCGCGCAAAAAACAGGTACAAAACATTTGTTTACAACCAATCTGGTTTCAAGATCGTGGGCAAAAAACTGCACCTATCCAAGATCGGCGACATTCCCCTGCGGATGCACCGTGAGATCAACGGTGTGATAAAGCAGGTTATAGTCAAACGGTCTGACACCCATAAATGGTTCGCCATATTCAGCATAGAAAAGGAATGTGGTGTGAGAACCAAATCAAAAAAGATGGTTGGATTGGATCTGGGAATCAACCACTACATAGCGGACACAGATGGAAACATGGTAACCCATCCCCACATCCTCAATAAATGCCTGAAAAAGTTGGCGAGGGTTCAACGTTGTTTCCATAGGAAGGTGAAGGGCAGCAATAACAGAGCCAAACAAAGAATCAATGTAGCCCGAGTCCATGAGAAAATCGTCGACACCCGCATGGACTTCCTCCATAAACTAAGCACAAAATACATCAGAGAATACGGTTTGGTTGCTGTTGAGTATTTGGACGTCAAGGGCATGGTCGAAAACGAAAGATATAATTCTCGAAATAAAATGGACAGTTCATGGTCTACCTTCATAAAGTTGCTGGAGTACAAGGCTGAAAGCGCTGGTGTCCAGATAGTGAAAGTAGACCCAAAAAACACAACCCAAGACTGCTCAGTATGCGGCAAATACGTATACAAACCATTGCATATGAGGACACACAACTGCCCACACTGCAAAACAGTCCTGGACAGAGATATAAACGCAGCCCACAACATACTACATAAGGCTCAACAAGAGGTACGGCAGGGACTGCCGAAACTTACGCCTGTGAAGAGCAGACCACTACCCACTCACTCAATGAGTGGGCAAGCCAGCTCGCAGAAACAGGAAGCCCCATCCGCAAGGGTGGGGTAGTTCACGGGGACATTAGATTATACTATCTCACGGTGGGAATATGACAGAAGTTGACAAAGGTATACCAAAGGAAGAAGAGATAAAGGCAGAAGACGCAAAGGCTTCAGAACCCAAGGATGAGCCAAAGGTTGAAACGGAAAAGACAGAGCCAGTTGATTCTGCAAAGCCGTCAAATGACGATAATATACTCAATGCTGTCGCACACGCCATGATACTGTTCCTCCCTGTCATCGCACCCCTTCTGATCTGGATAATCTACAAGGACAAGAGCGAGTCCGTAAAGTTCCAGTCCATGCAGGCAATGATCTTCCAATTCATCGTGACTACAATATTCATCATGCTTGTGATGGTTGGAACCATTCTGAGCTTCCTATTGCTTCCGATACTTCTGATCTTTGTGGGTATCGCTGTGTGGTGCATAGGAGTGCTATATGGCCTATGGGGAGCATACAAGTGCTTCACAAAAGCTGAGTTCAAGTATGTCCTTATCGGGGACATGGTCGACAAGCACTGCTGAATCATGCGGGGCCCGTCAAAAGGGTCCCTTGCATATTTTTTTTAAAAATACGAACAACTCAATAATCGATTATCTTACCGCCGTAGGTCGCATAACCCTTATAGTTGCTCATTGTGACATTTGGCTTGTATGCCGGAGTGATCATCTCATCCCTGATCGTGGTCGTAGTTGATACGAATTCGTTCACCTGAGTTACATCCTGAGGTGTCAGGTCCGGCTGTTTTTTTGCGGCTCTGTCAAAGATCGCAGAAAATGCAGCGGAGTTGATAGTCGAGGTCGTCGGCTTTGGGGTGGTCGAAGTTGATGTCCTTTTTCTGATTGTGGATGGAATGCGCCAAGTCGTTGTGGTAGAGCGCCAAGTCGTTGTGGTAGACATCGTTGTGGTCGTGAATGTGAAAGCTGTCGTCGTGGTCGAAGATGTAGTGGTCGAAGATGTAGTTGTCGGTATGATCGGGGCGCTTTCTGAGATGCATCCTAAGATGAATACGATGAGGATGAAAAGATATGCTCTCATATTAAATATCTGGAAGCCTGGGTTAATATCGAGGCCTAATCTCTCACGATCTTCACGGATTCGAGCTTTCCACCCCTATCTGCAAGCGCACATGAAACTATCGCAAGCGCCTGATCCACAGCCTTTTGGTCGGTGCCAGTAAGGTCCAAAAACAGGTTTTTCGTCCTTTCGGTGAGTTTTGTAAGCTCCCCGTTTATGATCGGCGGAAAGGACAGCACTTGTCCTTTGGCATCACAGAACAGGGGGTACTTCTTTTTCCCCTCAAGGCACCATGCATAGTCGCGGCCTTTGGGATGTTGAGCGAGTATTTTTTGCAGAGTGAGTTCCTTGTCCATGTCCAAGGGAACAAATGATACCGAGTCGGGATCGACAGCCTTGTAGGTGAAAGGCGGGGTAACCATGTCAAGGTCGTGTATGCCTATGGCGACTTTCATCCTGTTCCTTCCGTGTGTGAGATGGAGTTTTTCCTGCATGTCCATGATGGATTTCACAGTATAATCATCCATCTCGATGCCCCTGACAATGCCTGTCCCAAAGGCCGGCCTTATATCATCAACAGATGGATCGATGTGCAATACCACGTCGGATTCTGTGACCTCATACTCTTTCATGCCGGTCTCTTTGCCCATAAATCCCCGGATAGCTCTTGCGAATCCCTCAACATTCAGAAGGTCCGGCCTATTTGGAAATATCTCAACAGATATTTGTGTTTCGTCGATGCTCTCAAGGTCCATTCCCATCATGGGAAGCGTCATCTCAAGCTCCTTTATGTCAGGTGCCCCTCCCAAGAGATAAGCGAGGTCCCCCATGTCGTATTGTACAGATGGCATTTCTTTTATTTGTGAAAGTAATTCATATTATTAGAGGAATTATAAATGTACGTTCTTATCGTCGGGGGTGGCACGATGGGCCGCTATATCGCCCAGGCGCTTCCAGAGCATGATATATGCATTATAGAGCTAAATGCAGACAAATGCGAAAGGGCAGCCCACGATCTTCCACAGGCCAAGATCGTGCAAGGCAATGCCTCAAAGCTCTATATACTCAAAAAGGCGGAATTTGACCGGGCTGACGCAGTCGTCGCAGTCACTTCAAATGACGAAGTTAACATGTTCGTGAGCCTTTTGGCTATAAAGCGAGGGAAGAAGGCTGTTGCAAGGGTCCATGAGCCTGAATACATACCAATCTTCAATGAGATAGGGATCGAGAACATCGTGTCACCGGAAGCCAGGGCCGCCATGGACATCGCAAAAAAACTGGTCTGGGAGTAGTACGGTGAAATCCAGCTTTTTCAGTATAAGTATGAGGGACCTCAGGATATCTCTGAGGGATCTTGCAGCGATAATCCAGATACTTTCGGTTGTTATGCTCCTGCCACTTTTTGCCACTCTCATCTATATGCAGCACACCGATCTGGTGGAGAGGCTCGTACAGCTTGCGGCTTTCATACTACCCTCTGCGTTACTCTATGGGATGTTCTGGCTTATCAAGCGCAATTCTATCGAGGGCACCGCAAAGACCAAGCACATAATGATGACCTTCGCCTTGACCTGGGTAGTCATAGCAATGGTGGGCTCCATGCCCTTCATGATCCGCGGAGTGCTCGCACCCCTTGATTGCCTTTTTGAATCCATGAGCGGGTGGACAACCACCGGCTATTCGATGATACGCGACATAGAAAGTATCGACAGGGACATTCTCTTTTACCGTTCGGTGATGCAGGGGGTCGGAGGACTTGGGGTCATATCATTGGGGCTCATGGTTCTCCTACAGGGTGGAAAGCTAGGTGTCGGCTACTCTGATGTGGGTGTGCAAAGGATAAAGCCAGGCATCAAACAGACGATAAAGGAGGCCTGGAAGATATTCGGATTGTATATCCTCACAGGTTGTGTCATGCTGTATCTTGCCGGGATGACCCCTTTTGATGCATTGAACTTTTCCATAACAGCGGTAGCGACAGGCGGATTCACAACACATTCTGACGCAGGCTACTTCAACGATCCCCTGATCGAGGGCATTCTAATGATACTGATGCTTTTGGGGATGACAAGCTTCATCATCCACTATCGCGTGTTCTCTGGAGATAAAAAGGCAATTTCGGGAACGGAGTTCAAATGGACATTCGTCCTGATATTGACTGCTATCTTTTTGATGAGCACGAGCCTTTGGTTACTTGATTCCGGGGCTGTGGAAGGGCTCGACAATACCAATATCGCAGATGTTGTCTGGGCCTCGTCATTTCATGTGATAAGCGGGATGAGCACTTGCGGATACAATACCCTCGACTTCGGTCAATTCCCGGAATTCGCAAAGACCCTCATGGTGGGCCTCATGTACATCGGCGGGATGGCATCGTCCACATCAGGTGGCATCAGGGTCATCCGATTCGTGATAATCATAAAAGCCATACACTATAGCCTCAAAAAGCTCCTTCTGCCAAAATCTGCGGTAGTCGTTGTCAAGCTCGATGGAAAGACACTACAAGAGGACATAATGACCGTCGTTGGATATTCTGCGGTATATCTCTCAGTTTGCGTGGGTCTTGGAATGGTGCTAATGCTCTTAGGCTATGACTCTGTTGATTCAGTACTTACGATAATGAGCGCTATGGGCAATGACGGCCTTGGAGTGCTTTCAGGAGATGCATGGTATGGCATGCATTATATCGGCAAATGCACCATCATCCTCGCCATGTGGGTGGGCAGAGTTGAGATATATGCATCCCTTTTTATCTTTCGCGGAATACTAGAGAATTCAAAACTCCTTTAGTTGACCCTATTCTGGCCCTATTTCTTTCCGCTTTTCATTTAATGGGACCTCCCAATCGTATATGAGGAATGTGATGGCTACGATACAAATGAACCAGGTAGTTACCCCCCCTGCGGATCTGAATCTGCAATGGATGCGATGCGGTGATGACGTTGGTTCTGAAGCAGCGGAGATCTTGTTCATCATCGGGCTGATGGTGGCTGTGGCTTTGGCGCAGGGGATGATATAAAAAATGGAGACAGAGATACTGAACCAGATACGGGAATGTGATATGGAATACAATTCCAAGAGGCGAAGGCACAATGCTGACCCACTATGTGGCCTATGCAACAGGCTATTGATAATG
>SDBU01008414.1_pt1 | contig 11739 bp, 5 predicted proteins | sample 2277071 | NCBI WGS metagenome assembly SDBU01 (sample SAMN10397929, study PRJNA504765) | marine sediment metagenome | isolation source: marine sediment core GS08_GC12, 126 cmbsf | place: Arctic Ocean: Gakkel Ridge, Loki's castle | collected 2008 | reverse complement strand
GGCCCCTTGCCGATGACAATATCCAGAGCAAAGTCTTCCATGGCCAGGTATAACACCTCCTCTACCGTCCGATTCAGGCGGTGAATCTCATCGATAAAGAGTACGTCATGACTATGGAGATTAGTCAAAATAGCGGCTAGGTCGCCGGTGCGTTCTACCGCTGGGCCTGAGGTAACCCTGATGTTAACCCCTATTTCAGCAGCTATGATATAAGCCAGAGTGGTTTTGCCCAAACCGGGTGGGCCATAGAGCAGTATATGGTCAAGTGCCTCACCTCTCCCTTTAGCTGCGGTGATAGCTATGCTCAGGTTCTCCTTAATTCTGGTCTGACCGATGAAGTCATCAAGGCGACGGGGTCGGAGACTGACATCAAGAGGTGTGTCCTCAGCACTGGTTTTGCCCGATATAACGCGGTCTATTTTGACCTCACCCCCTTAAAGCACCCAGGAGAATCTTCAATTTTTCTGGGAACCCGTCTTAATAAACGACCTTATTATACCACATCTTTACCAACCGACAATAAAATAGAGCCGCCCTGACTAAAATAGGGCGACTCTCCACTAATAAAGCAATCAAAACGCGCTATTAGGAGACTCTAGGTAGCTAGCTTCCCTTTATCTTCTTGACCAGCTGCTAACTCCGTCATCTCCTCTTTGCCTTCTTGACTAGCTGCTAACTCCGTTATCTCCACTGTTTCCTCAGAGGCTGGGTAGCGGGCGGGAATCAACTTACCGATAATTACATTTTCCTTTAGCCCAACCAGCCTATCCACCTTGCCTGCAATTGCGGCTTCGGTAAGCACTCTGGTAGTCTCCTGGAAGGAAGCCATTGCCAGCCAGCTATCGCTGCTTAGCGAGGCTCTGGTTATACCCATTAATACAGTGTGGGCGGTGGCTGGCTCACCCCCTTCAGCCAACACCTTAGCATTAATATCCTCGTAACGGAATCTGTCTGCCAACTCTCCTAGCACTAACTCAGTATCGCCTGAGGAATCAATACGAACCTTGGATAGCATCCGATGAACGATAACCTCAATTTGCTTATCATTTATGTTTACCCCCTGGGAGCGGTATACCTTTTGCACCTCATCCACTAGGTACTGCTGGACCGCCTCTGCGCCCAAAATACGGAGTATATCCTGTAGGTTGATAGAGCCATCAGTAAGTTGCTGCCCCGCCTTCACTGTGTCGTCACTTTGAATACGAATGTGGGCGGCAGCCGGAATAGTATACTCCCGCTCCTCTTCCTCCTCATATTTGATGAATAACTGCTTATCTTCGATAGCTACCTCACCAGCGACACGAGCCGGGATAGGTTGGGCTTCAGTAGTTAAGGCTACTGATTGTGGTGTAGCCTTAGTCTTAGTCTTAGCCTTAGCCTTAGCCTTAGCCTTAGAGGCTGGAGTGGCTAATACTTCTCCTATATTTACCTGTTGACCATCACTCACCACAAGTTTAAAGCCAGCCGGTAGCGAATATTCATCACGGAATACCTCAGACCCGGTAACCTTAATAACTTTCCCTTCCTCACTTTGAACTACCTCAGACATTCCATCTATTTCTGATATGATTGCTTGAGCCTTAGGCGGTCTTGCTTCAAAGAGTTCTTCTACCCTAGGTAGACCACTGGTAATATCAAGCCCTACCACGCCGCCAGTGTGGAAGGTGCGTAAAGTTAGCTGGGTACCCGGCTCACCAATGCTCTGGGCAGCAATTATGCCCACTGCTGTATTGGGGGCGACTAGATGCCCGCGGGTGAGGTCTCTGCCATAGCACCGCTGGCAACAACCTTGCCTAGACTGACAGCTGAGGGGAGACCTGACATGAACCTTGGTTATCCCGGCAGCAATAATTTTATTTGTCTTCTGTTCATCAAATTCCTCATCTCGGTGAACGATGGTTTTTCTAGTGCGGGGGTTAACCAATTTACTGGCAGCCAACCGACCTATTATTCGCTCAGAAAGTGGTGGCAGTAGTTCCCCGGTTTGTGGTTCGGATACCCATATGCCGTCTGTAGTGCCGCAGTCTAGCTGGCGAGTGATAACATCTTGGGCAACATCAATAAGACGTCTGGTGAGATAACCGCTATTTGATGTCCTCAGGGCGGTATCGGCTAATCCCTTGCGAGCGCCATGGGTAGAAATAAAATATTCTAGGACACTGAGTCCTTCACGTAGGCTCGACTTAATCGGAAAGTCGATAATCCTGCCTGAAGGGTCAGTCATCAAACCCCGCATACCTGCCATCTGTCTAATCTGGGAAATATTTCCCTTTGTCCCTGATGCTGCCATCATGTAGATGCCACCGTAGCGATTAAGGGTCTCGGAGATGGCATCAGTAATCCTATCGGTAGCTTCCGTCCATACTTCTATAATACCATTATACCTTTCACCCTCAGTAATTAAGCCGCGATGATACTGATTTTCAATGATGGTTGCCCTTTCCTCTGCCTGTTCTAGTAGCTTCGGCTTGCTTTGAGGAACCTCAATATCACTCATGGCAATGGTAGTCCCTGATTTGGTGGCATAGTGGAAGCCTAGCTGTTTGAGGTTATCCAGTACCACCGCCATATCCTCATGACTTAGTAGCTTATAGCATTCAGCTACTATTTGCTTTAAGGCTGACTTATCAATTGCCTTATTGTAAAAGCTTATCTCTGTGGGTAAAACCTCGTTAAAGATAATACGACCGACACTGGTTTTAATTCTATGCCCATCTTTTCCCTCATCTCTAACCACAAGCTCAGCTCTAAGATTAACAATACCAAGTTCATAGGCGAGCTTTGCTTCTTCGAAACTGCCGAAGATTGTGCCTTTCCTCTTAGCCCCGGGCTTAATGGTAGTCAGGTAATAGCAGCCGAGAACCATATCTAGAGTTGGAGTTACTAATGGCTCACCACTGCTTGGTAGCAGCATATTGTGGATGCTGAGCATCATCTCTCTAGCCTCTTTGACCGCAGCTTTAGACAGGGGAATGTGAACTGCCATCTGGTCACCATCAAAATCAGCATTAAAAGCAGCACATACCAGGGGGTGGATCTGAATAGCGCTACCATTAATGAGTACTGGCTCGAATGCCTGGATGCTAAGTCGGTGCAAAGTGGGAGCCCGGTTGAGCAGCACCAGCCGCTCCTTGACGACTTCCTCCAGTATGTCATATACCTCTGGCTTAGCCCTCTCCACCAGCCGCCGGGCACTCCTAATATTATGGGCAAGCCCTTGTGCCATCAGTCGGTGCATGATAAAGGGTTTAAATAGTTCCAGAGCCATTCGTCGGGGCAGACCACACTGGTGAAGCTTGAGCTCTGGGCCAACAACAATGACCGAACGCCCGCTGTAATCAACTCGCTTGCCCAGTAGATTCTGACGGAAGCGACCTTGTTTACTCCGGAGCATGTCTGAAAGTGACTTTAACCTATGATTACCGCTGACGGAGGCAGCTCGTCCTCTTCTCTCGTTATCAATAAGGGAATCAACTGCTTCCTGGAGCATCCGCTTCTCATTGCGGATGATAATTTCTGGTGCCCCAATTTCTAGTAAGTGACGCAATCGGTTATTGCGATTGATGACTCGCCGATATAGGTCATTAAGGTCACTGGTGGCAAATCTGCCTCCGTCTAGCTGAACCATAGGTCGAAGGTCAGGAGGTAAGACTGGCAACACAGTTAGAATCATCCACTCTGGCTTGTTGCCACTGCGGCGAAGGGCCTCCACTACCTGTAGCTGCTTACTTGCCTTGCGGTGGCGTTGCCCTGAGGTAGATTGGATTTCTTGAAGTAAATCATTGCGCAATTCATTAAGGTTAATGCCTTTAAGAAGTTGGAGAATAGCCTCAGCCCCCATTCTTGCCTCAAAAACCTGACCGTATTTCTGTTTGAGCTCGTGGTACTGGTTCATGGTGGGTATTGCACGTAACTGGAGGTCTTTTAGCTGCGCTACTTCAGTAGAGAGTTGCTCTTTAAGTCGTGCATTTTCCTCAGTCCAATTTCGCCGGAACTGGTTCACCTCCTCTACTGTTGCCTGGTTCTGCTCCATCTCCGCAATTTTAGCCTCCAACGTACTTTGGCGCTCAGCCATTTCCTGCAGGCTGTTCTCCTCAAGCTGCTTAATTGCTTCCTGGCGTGCCTCTTCATCTATTGAGGTGATGATATAACGGGAAAAGTATAAAATACGTTCCAAGACCCGCGGTGATAGGTCAAGTAATAGCCCTAATCGGTTAGGTATTCCTTTAGCAAACCAGATATGGCTCACCGTGCAGGCTAGTTCAATATGTCCCATCCGTTCCCGGCGTACCTTAGCCCTGGCTACCTCAACGCCACATTTATCGCAGATAATCCCCTTATAGCGTATCCTTTTATACTTACCACAGGCACATTCAAAGTCTTTAGTTGGGCCAAAGATTCGCTCGCAGAAAAGCCCGTCCCTTTCTGGCTTCAGGGTGCGGTAATTAATAGTCTCTGGCTTGGTTACCTCACCATATGACCAACTCTTAATCTGTTCCGGTGAAGCAAGAGAGATACGGATAGCATCAAAATCATTAACTTCAAACATTCTCTTCTACCTCTTTCTCGTTTGAGCCTTCGATAGCTACTTTGGGTACTTCTCCGGTTTCCTCAATAGGGGTTGGCTTCTCTTCTTCTACCTCGGCTTCAGTTGAGCTTTCGATAGCTGCTTTGGGTACTTCTCCAGTTTCCTCAATAGGGGTTGGCTTCTCTTCTCCTACCTTGGTTTCAGTTGAGCTTTCGATAGCTGCAATCTCTGTCTCCAGTCTAGGTACTTCCTCAATTTCTTCGGCAGAGGTTACCTTTTCCTCTTCGCTGATCACCTCGATGGCAAGTCCCAGGCTTTGCAGTTCCTTAACCAGAACCTTAAACGATTCCGGTACGCCAGCCTGGGCAATGTCCTCATTCTTAATTATAGCCTCATAGGTTTTGGCTCGACCAGCCACATCGTCTGACTTAATAGTCAGAATTTCCTGGAGGTTACGGGCAGCGCCATAGGCCTCTAGTGTCCACACCTCCATTTCACCAAAACGTTGACCCCCGAATTGAGCCTTGCCACCCAGGGGTTGTTGGCTAATCAAGGAATATGGTCCGGTAGAGCGGGCATGAACTTTGTCTTCAACCAGGTGGCTTAGCTTCATTATATAGACGCTACCTACTGTTACTGGTTGGTCAAATGGCTCACCAGTGTGCCCGTCACGGAGTATAATCTTGCCGAAAGTAGGTGGGGAGAGATTCCTTTCGGCGCTAATTTTGTCCACAGCTTGCTCCAGTTCTGGCAGGCTGAGGTCTCGGCTAGCTATACCTAGCTCTTCGAGCCATAGGCGCAGGCAAATCTCTCTTGCCTCTCCTGGGTAGTTATCACTGAACACCCTGTCTCCATTGTAGCCATAGCTTTCAAGCCACGTCTTAGCCAGCTCCAGTTGCACGGTAGGATTCTTATCACCCGGATTAAGATTAACTGCTCCCGCCTTCTGAGCTAGCCAGGCCCTGGCTAGCTCATCCTCAATATTAGTGTCCTTGGCACCATCAAAGACAGGGGTAAGCACCTTGAAACCCAATACCCGGGTAGCCCAGCCTAGATGAGCTTCCAGAACTTGGCCAATATTCATACGTGATGGGACACCTATAGGATTGAGGATAATATCTACTGGTGTGCCATCAGGGAGGAAAGGCATGTCCTCAGCGGGGGCTATCAGGGCAATGACCCCCTTATTGCCATGCCGCCCGGCTAGCTTATCTCCTACAGAAATCCTTCGTTTCTGGGCAACCCAGACCTGTACCCGTTGGTCAACCCCTGCCGGCAGCTCATCATCCTTGAATTTATTACCTGCCGTGCTACATTCGGGACACTTGCCCGGGACTGCACCGAATACCGTATAACCACAGTCCGGGCAGACATGCCTATCACGCGAGAAGACCCTTACCTCAATTACCTTACCCCACTCACCATGAGGCACTCGTAAGGAAGTATCTTTTACCTCTCTGGCTTTCTCGCCAAAGATAGCCCGCAAAAGTTTCTCTTCGGCAGATAGCTCGGTCTCACCCTTAGGGGTAATTTTACCAGCTAGTATATCATCTGGACTCACCTCGGCCCCAATCCGAATAATGCCGGTTTCATCAAGCTCACGCAAACTTTCCTCACCCACATTAGGTATATCTCTGGTGATCTCCTCAGGGCCTAACTTAGTGTCCCGTGCTTCTATCTCATGCTTCTCAATATGAATGGAGGTAAGCTTATCCTCACTGACTAGGCGGCTACTAATGATGATAGCATCCTCATAGTTATAACCCCTCCAACTCATAAAGGCGCACAGCACATTCTGCCCCAGAGCTAGCTCTCCCTGTTCAGTAGCTGAGCTATCAGCTAGAACCTGTCCTACCTCAACTCGGTCACCATTGCTTACTATCGGGCGCTGATTAATACAAGTCCCCTGGTTAGTGCGCACAAATTTCGATAACTGGTATGTATCCTCTCCACCATTGTCTTTGGTAACTACAATCTGTGAGCCAGTAACTGAGGTTACTAGCCCAGCATTATGAGTAAAGAGCACCTGACCGCTGTGTTTGGCAGCTTCCGTTTCCATCCCGGTAGCTACCAAAGGTGCCTCGGGGCAAAGCAGAGGCACAGCTTGCCGTTGCATATTAGCGCCCATCAGGGCACGATTAGCATCATTATGCTCTAGAAAAGGTATTAGTGATGTGGCAACGCTGAATAGCTGCTTAGGTGATACATCCATAAAATCGATTTTATCGGGTGTTTCCATTAGGTAGCGGTTGCCTAGCCTAGCTTCAACCTTCTCTTCTATAAATTGATTATTTTGGTCAAGCTTGGCATTAGCCTGGGCAATAGTATATACATCATCCTTATCGGCTGGTAAATATTCCACCTCATCAGAGACAAAAGGTACCACTTTAATAGTTCTAGGAGACAGTTGGTGAAGCTTAGTAACTTGCTTAGGAGTAATGGTAGTCCTAGCTTTTACTATGACATTACCCTTGTCATCAACGATTGCCTCCCGGCTTGTCTTACCTAATAGCCCATCATCGGTATTGCTTTCCTCAGTAATAACCCTACGATATGGCGTCTCAATAAAACCATACCGGTTAATCAGGCTGTAGGTAGCTAAAGAGCCAATGAGGCCGATGTTAGGTCCTTCAGGTGTTTCGATTGGGCAAATTCTACCATAATGGGAATAGTGGACATCGCGGACGTCAAAACCGGCGCGCTCGCGAGATAAACCTCCCGGTCCCATTGCGGATAGGCGACGCTTGTGAGTCAGTTCAGCCAGTGGATTGGTTTGATCCATAAATTGCGATAGTTGTGAGCTATTAAAGAATTCGTTGATAGCGGCCACTACCGGGCGAGTGTTAACCAGAGCGCTGGGAGTAACTGCCTCAGTGCTGATAGTGCTCATGCGGTCCCTAGCTACTCGCTCTAAGCGTAATAATCCGATACGAAACTGGTTTTGAATCAGCTCACCAACGGTGCGCACTCGCCGATTACCTAAATGGTCAATATCATCATCGGTATCGCTACCATTATTAATCATAATAATGTGCCTGACTATTTCTACAATATCTTCCTTAGTTAGAGCTCGTTGATTTTCTGAAATTCCAAGACCTAATCGCTTACTAAGCTTGTAACGACCTACTCTCCCCAAGTCATAATGCAGGGGATTAAAGAAAAGGTTGTTTATTAGCTTTCTGGCATTTTCAATATTAGGCGGGTCATTAGGCCGCAATTTCCTATAGATATCAATCAGAGCTTCAGGCTGACTCCTAACTGAAGGCTCGCGCTCCATAGTTGATCGAATAAATTGCTGCTTCGAAGGGCTCTCCTCTTTAGTGAACAGGCTGAGCAACTGCTCATCACTACTGTAACCAATAGCGCGTAGCAGCGTGGTAATGGGAATCTTCCGCTTGCCGTCTATCTTGGCTGAGATTACATTCCGATTGCTGGTCTCAAACTCCAGCCAAGCTCCACGGTCCGGAATTAGCTTAGCACGACATAATTCCCGGTCACTAGTGGCATCCACTTCAGCAGTGAAATAAACACCTGGAGAACGGATTAACTGACTTACCACTACCCGTTCAGCCCCACTGATAATGAAGGTGCCTTTAGCCGTCATCAGGGGAATGTCACCCAAAAACAGGTCTTGTTCATTGATTTCCCCGGTTGCTTTAACCAGCAGCTTCGCTCTGATATAGAGGGGGGCTGAATAGGTCAAGCCTCGCTGGCGGCACTCTTGCTCAGAGTGACGGGGGTCACGGAACTCGTAGTTTACAAAGCTAAGCTCTAGCCTACTCCCGGTGAGGTCTCTGATACCCTGGGAGATACCTCTCTCATCCTTTTTGTTAGATACCTCTTCCAGCAGTTGCTTTAACCCATTTTCCTGAAACCACTGGAATGAGCCTAATTGGACTTTAATCAGATTGGGTATGTCTAGTATTTGGGGTAACCTGGCATAAGATTTTCTGGAAACAAAAGACTCTCTCTTTTCAGTGTGCGGTGCGGACACATTAACCATACCTAAGCTCTACTCCTTAAACAGACATGCAAAATCTGGGCATAATTGTGGCGTTAAAAAAACCATGTGGTTAGTGAAGAAATACAATAGGGTAAAATATTAAGAGGCATAATTGTAAACTTTAATATTACCACTATTTTTAATATTTGTCAATATCTCGGATTGCCTGGTTCTGCTAAAACATTATTGATGACTAAAAAGGAGGAGAAAATGCCACCTATATTCAAAGCTCTAACATCAATAACAGTTTGGGTCTGTTTATCGTAGGCTGCATTACGATTCTGGAAACATAGTCATGTGTGCTCTCTTCGAAGGGTATTTTACTCCTGCTCAAGTACCGTCAGCGATGATGTTTCTTTTTACTTAAATAATACTAATACGCGAAAAGAATGTATTCGCTATTAGTCCGGCGATGACGGGGAAGAAAAAAACACATGCCAGACGAATTACCGTGAATTGCCATCCTAATATACCTATCTCCATTGGCAACCGATGAATCCCCAACAGTGACCAGGCTGTCATGAAGGCTACCATAGTGCCGATACCTGCCCCGGTACGCAGGAGTCCAGCCGCAACGGGCATGCTAAACGAAGGGGCCACCTGGGGTGAGACTGCCCATTATTGTACCAATTAAAATACCTCGTAAACCAGATGCTGTGCCTATCCACTTGGAGGTTATTTCCTGTGGGATAAGGGCTTGCATCATACCGGCGATAATAAAGGCGAAAATCAGTAGGGGGGCAATCTGTATTAGTAAGCCCCCCGCTGTTTTTAAGCCTATAATATGTTCCCCACCACCTTTTTGATAGCCCATAAAGATAAGGACAATGGCAATTATACCCATTATTATGGTTGGGATAAGCATTTGCGGTAATCTCCTTCTTTGCTTCGTCTGATTTCTCCATCCGCTCTCAGTATTGTCGCGGTTAGACTCATTGTAGTTTTGAGTGGTAACATTGTCAGTATAGCTATGAAGAGATTGTTTGGTAACTTATCCCTCTGCCCCTCTTCCTTCGCTAAAAGAAATGGAGTGTAGGTGAGGAGGGCTTTGCCCAACTCTAAAAATCTCCCCACTCCCTCAAAGTAGTAGGTGTTAAAAGAGATTGTTTACAACCCCTCACCCTATTATCCCTCTCCCCTTACGAAGGGGAGAGGGAAGGGATTTTTTAAAGGGGCGAAACCCCTTCTAATCCCCTTAGTAAATAACCTCAACTAAAGGAGAGTTAAAGAGAGGCGAAGCCTCTCTTATAATATTCTTCCCCCCTCTCCTTTTAAGGAGAGTCGAAGGGAGGCGAAGCCTCCCTTATATAACTGATTCCCCTTCCCCTTAATAATGGGGATAGGGTTACTAAAAATAAAGAGGGTGAGGTAGATAAGTAATCCATTATAAATCAGGTACTTGACAACAGTGGTATAATAAGCAATAAAACTCAAGGAGGAGAAAATGCCATCTATTTTCAAAGCTCTAGCATCAATAACGGCTTGGATTCTGTTTGTTTCTGGGTGTCTTACACTGATATCGAGAGCCGTAGTCTGGCTAGCGGTGATAGGGTTCGCTGGTACTGACACCTCGCAGCTCGCCATGGATTTCTTCGTGGTTATTGCCTTGCTCGTTGCTTCCGTGGTGGTCATGATATTGCGACAGAAGATGGAATAAAGCGGCTCTAATTGCCTTTTCTCACCAGCAGGCATATGTTCTTAGAAAAGAACTTCACCGGAAAGTGGTAGGCGCTTTCGGGGAAGGATTTTAGTGCCTGAAAGCCTGCCTGCTTCACCAGCCTCTCCAGTGCAGGATAGGAGAACAGGTAATAGTAGCGATACAGGGTCTTGCCTCTGGTTCGCCACGGCACCGCTATCTCACGGCGACTAAACCAGAATCTGGGTTGCCCGCGGTTCCATACGGTTATAAAGGCTTCACCACCTGGCTTTAAAACCCGCTTCAGCTCGCTCAGTGCCGCTTGTCTCTCCTTCTCGCCTTTTATATGGTGATAAGTAGCTACTGAGATTGCCCAGTCGAAGGTTTCATCCTGATAGGGAAGGTGGCTAGCATCAGCTAGAGACAGATTTACCGTAAAATTGAATTTCTGGGAATATTTTTGAGCAAACCTTAGCATCTCGGTGGAAAAATCCACTCCGTATAGGTCAAAGCTCAGCTTGAAGGGTAAGAAGTCTGGTCCGTGGGCGCAGCCAACGTTAAGTAACTTTCCCCTCTGCCACCGCTGCGCCAGCACTTCCAGCTCGTTGCTAAATCTAGACCAGTGCCTGAAGTTATACCAGCTCGGGGCAATCTCAGTAAATATATCTCTGGTCATCCTATCCCCTTTGTCCCCTTCAGGGAGAACCCTTCAGGGGAAGATAATTTATTTAGAAGGCTAACGCCCTCTAAAACTCCCTGACTACTGCCCTATAATAAGGAGAATTGGTTATTTGAGAGAGGCGAAGTCTCTCTTGACGCTCCTCTAGTATTTATCTTTATAAGGAGAAAAATAATTCTGGAGGGACTTTGTCCCTCTTAAACTCCTCACTAAGATTAGGATTTTTTGTTGGCATAAGCCGAAATCTGCTAAACTGTCTATGTAGGAAGTATACTATGAAAAAATCCACTAGGACAATATCTGGGGTTACTCCAGTAGCAGTTATGGCCTTACCCTTGAAATGCCCGGGGCAATGCATATATTGTCCCACTTACTCAGCTATACCCCAAAGCTATACCCCTGAGTCACCAGCCGCGTTACGGGCGAGGCGGTGCGACTATGATGCCAAGAGGCAGATTAAGCTAAGATTAAAGGTTCTTTCAGAGATGGGGCACCCCACGGATAAGATTGAGCTGATAGTAATGGGTGGCACCTTCCTGGCTTATCCTGAGGATTATCAATACCAGTTTATCAAGGACTGCTATGATGCCTTAAATGGTGAGGAGTCAGCCACCTTGGCCGAGGCGAAGCGATTTAATGAAACAGCTAGCCATCGCTGTACCGGGCTATGCATTGAGACCAGACCTGATTGGTGTGGGCAGGAGGAAATAGACAGGATGCTCGACTTTGGTACCACTAGAGTAGAGCTCGGAGTTCAGACCTTAGATGATGAAATCTACCGGCTAGTAAGAAGAGGGCACAGGGTGGAGGATGTGGTTAAGGCAACCACACTGCTCAGGGAGCATGGTTTTAAGGTGCACTATCACTGGATGCCGGGACTACCCGGGTCGACC
>SDBU01008412.1_pt1 | contig 11740 bp, 9 predicted proteins | sample 2277071 | NCBI WGS metagenome assembly SDBU01 (sample SAMN10397929, study PRJNA504765) | marine sediment metagenome | isolation source: marine sediment core GS08_GC12, 126 cmbsf | place: Arctic Ocean: Gakkel Ridge, Loki's castle | collected 2008 | reverse complement strand
GCCATACCCTATCGCCTGCTCGCCTCGAAATAATAAGGGGTCAAGCAGGTCGGAGATGCTTTGAACATTCAATTGTAAAAGGATCCCATCGACGATGCGATGCTGGAGAAGTATATCACGCTTCAGGAGTTGTTGTCAAATCGAAGCTGTGCGGTATCCAAGACAGCCTCTCTTCTCCCTTCTTTCGGTTGCCTTCCGCAGGCCAACCTTATAGAATCAGCCCCGTCGTTTAAAGCACTCGACACGAACGCGAGGTCACCCAAAGAAGAACTCATGGTCGACATACCGAAAATCCATCGGGCCCCCGCCGAATCTCGCCCGGCCCAGACCTATCAGGAAGCTCTGGCTTACCTCTACAGCTACGCCAACTACGAGCAGAAATCGATCACCGCCGAGACGCTTCAGACATTCGACCTGGCCCGGGTGAAGCGGCTTCTGGGAGAAGCCCACGGCCCATCCCTGCCCTATCTCACCATCCACGTGGCGGGAACAAAAGGCAAAGGTTCCACCTCGGCCATGGTGGAGTCCATCCTGCGATCGGCGGGCCATCGGACTGGCCTCTTCACCTCGCCCCACCTTCACTCCTTTCGAGAACGCATCCAGGTAAACGGAGCCATGATAGCCCCGGAGGACCTCGTCGCCGGCGTCAATCGTCTGGCTCCCACCGTCCGCCGCATCCCTGGCCTGACCACCTTCGAGATCGCCACCGTGCTGGCCCTCGCGCATTTCGCCCAAGAGGAGATCGACATAGCCGTCGTGGAAGTCGGACTGGGCGGCAGGCTGGATGCCACCAACATTATCGAGCCACTGGTGGCGGCGATCACATCCATCAGCTACGATCACACCCAGGTCTTGGGAAACAGCCTCCAGGACATCGCGCAGGAGAAGGCAGGGATCATCAAGCGAGGCGCTCAGGTCGTGAGCGCGCCTCAGCGCCCCGAAGTCATGGAGGTCATCCGCGAGGTTTGCGGCGAGCGGGGCGCGACCCTCCGCGTGGTGGGCCAGGACTGGACATGGGATCCTCACGGCTTTGACCTCCACGGGCAAACCCTGTCGGTCCACTCGCTGTTGGCCGACGAGCCCCACTACGAGAACCTGTGGATCCCTCTCCTGGGGGAACCCCAACTGATCAATGCCGCCACCGCCGTGGCCATAACCGAGCTGATCGCCAGGCAGGGCGTTCGCGTCCCCAGGGACAGCGTCTCACGGGGCTTGAGGTCGGTGCGATGGCCCGGCCGGATGGAGATCCTCTCTCGCGAACCTTTATTCGTCGTCGACGGCGCTCACAACGGGCATTCCGCCCGCCAACTGACCGCCTCTCTGCGCCGGCACTTCGGCCATCGCCCCATCGTCCTGATCTTCGGTGCCTCGGCCGGAAAGGACATCTCAGGCATGTTCGAAGCCCTCCTCCCCGAGGCCCACCGAGTCATCATCACCCGGTCCCACAACCAGCGGGCGGTCCAGCCCAAGCGCCTCAGGGAGCTGGCCGAGGGATGGAACGTCCCCGTGGAGTTCACCCCTTCGGTGGAAGAGGCGGTGAAACTTGCCGCCAGGGACGATAGAGAGGAGAAGGTCATCTGCGCGACCGGCTCCCTCTTCCTGGTGGGTGAGGTCAGGGAGGTCTGGCTGCGGATGACGGGCCAGTCGCTGCCCTACATCGATCCTCCCGTCGAGGCAGGCTGATCCAGACGTGTTCGCCGCCCTGTTCTGCACCAATCCGGTGGGAGTTCCCATCGTGGCCGTGCTCATCGAGGGGCTATGGGAACAGGAGGCCAATGCCCCGTGGGCTCATGAGCGGACGCGCCGCCCGCATCATCGCCGACTATCTGACTGAGCGGGGCCCAGATCTCGCGCCACTTCGCTGAAGATATTGATCGCCCGCTCAATGTCCTCTGGGGTGATGCCGAAGTGGGTAACCATTCGGATCAACGCCCTGCCGGTAAGCGAGACCCGCACCCCCCGCTCTTTGAGGGCATCCGCCACCGCCTCGGCACCGGCCCCAAGCGCGGACACATCGACCTTGACGATGTCGGTTTGAACGCCCTCCACATCTATGCCCAGGCCGGGAATCTCCGCCAGGCCCCGCGCCAGCGTTCGAGCGTTCTCGGTATCCTCCTTCATCCGGTCAACCATAGTCTCCAGCGCCACGATCCCCGCCGCCGCGATCACCCCTGCTTTCCGCATCCCTCCGCCCAGCGTGTAGCGCAGCCGCCTGGCCTTCTCGATCAACTCGCCATCGCCGGCGAGGAGAGAGCCGACCGGCGCCCCCAGACCCTTGGACAGGCAGAACATCACCGTGTTGGTCCAGCGCGCGTACTCCCGGGCCGGGATTCCGGTAGATGCGGCGGCATTGAATATCCTGGCGCCGTCGAGGTGGATAGAGACGCCTCTGGGCCAGGCCACTTCCGCGATGGCCTTCATCTCTTCAGGTGGAAGGATCGCGCCCCCGCCGAAGTTATGAGGGTTCTCCAGGGTTATCAGGCCTAAGGGGATCCAGTTGACCCCATCCAGCTGCTCGCGGATCTGGTCGGCGGTCAGAAGCCCCCGCTCGCCTTCGATAGGGATGGGGGTGCGACCCACCGTGCCGATGATCCCGAACCTGTATAGATGGGCGTTCATCTCGGTGAGCACGGCCTGCCCGGGTTCGCTCTGGGTCATAACGCCCAGCAGATTGGCCATCATCCCTCCCGGCGTCAGCGCCGCCGCCTCTTTGCCCAACATCTCGGCGGCCATCTCCTCCAGTCGACGCACCGTGGGACAATCGCCGGCGACGGCATCGCCCAGCGGCGCATCCCGCATGGCATCGTACATCCTCTTGGTCGGCGCGCTTACCGTGTCGCTGTACAGATCGATCACTTCAATCCTCCTAGGAATTCGCCCCAGTGCGGCTCCGCCAGAGCGCGAGCGCTATCCGGAACGGTGTCATCATCCAAGGCCGCGCTAGGCGGAGGCCAGGCCATGCGCCGCCTCCCGGAAGGCCTCGATCGCCCGCTCGATGTCCTCCTTCGTGATTCCGAAGTGGGCGACCATGCGCACCGCGTGCCTCAGCGTTTGAGAGACCCTGACTCCCCTCTCCCCCAGAGCGGTTTTTACCGCTTTCGCATCGGGGACGAGTCCCGAGACATCGACCATGACGATATTGGTCTGGACCGCATCCATGTCGATGCTAACGCCTGGAATCCCTGACAGCCCCTCGGCAAGCGCCCGTGCATTCTCGTGATCTTCCGCCAGCCGATCCACCATGGTCTCCAAGGCCACGATTCCCGCCGCCGCCGCCAGCCCCGCCTTCCGCACCCCTCCTCCCATCCTGTACCGGATCGCGCGAGCCCGCTCGATGGTGGCCGCATCTCCCACCAGCAGCGATCCCATCGGCGCCGCCAGGCCCTTGGTCAGACAGAACATCACTGAGTTGGTCCACCGGCCGAATTCCCTGGCTGGGACACCCGAAGCCACCGCCGCATTGAATATCCTGGCGCCGTCGAGATGGATGGAGACGCCTCTGGACCAGGCCACCTCCGCGATGGCCTTCATCTCCTCCAACGGGAGGATCGTGCCCCCCGCGTAGTTGTGGGTGTTCTCCACGGTTATCAAATCGATGGGCGTCTGGTTCACCGCATCCAGCTGCTCCCGGACCTGCTCGGCGGTTATAAGCCCTCGCTCCCCTCGTATGGAAATGGACGTCCTGCCCACCGAGCCCACGATGCCGTAACGATACAGGTGGGCAAGCGATTCCGAGATGACCGCATGTCCCGGCTGGCTCTGCACCCTGACCGCCAGCTGATTGGCCATCATTCCTCCCGGCGCGAGGAGTGCCGCCTCTTTCCCCAAACGTTCCGCCGCCATCTCCTCCAGACGACGCACCGTGGGGCAATTCCCGATGACAGCATCCCCCAAGGGCGCCGCCCTCATAGCGTCGTACATCTCATCCGTCGGCTGGGTCACGGTGTCGCTGTACAGATCGATCACTTCGCTCCTCCCAATAAAATCGCTCCGGCGCTGGCCGGAGCGCAAGAATCAGCCTCAAAGGGCTCCCGCCCCACATCTCTTCTCTCAGTGGCGATACTGGTCGAAGAAAAGAGTGTCATAGATCAGGACACCCATGTAGCAAACCAGCAGAAAGACCCCGGCGGGCACCTGAAAGTAGGTGAACCAGCGCGGGGTGAACCAGGGCAGGGGCGCGAACATGATTATCAGGGCCACCACCACCCCGATGACGACCCTCACCAGGAAATCTCGCCACTTCTTGCTCATACGTAACTCCTCAGCTTTCAGAAGAGGTGAGATTCGAGGTATTGCACCCCTTCGCCGGGACCACACACGATGCACCGCTCCACCATCTCGATCTGCATCAGGGACTCGCGGATGGCCTCCGCGAAGGGCGGCACGGTCAGCACGTGAACGTTGGGCCCCGCGTCCATGGTGAAATAGGCCTCGACCCCCTCTCGGCGCCAGCGCCGGACCGCCTCCATGACCTCGACCGTGCCCGCGTTCCAATAGAGCAGACTAGGGCACGACGTGAGCATCACGCCGTGCATGGATAACGCCTCGCGCTCGGCTATCGTTCCCAGAACCGTGAAATCTCGATTCAGGATCGCCCCTCGGATGGCGGGGAGATCATCCTGCAACTGCGCCAGCCTCGCGGTGTAGAAAGGGCTGGTGCGCGCCAGCGAGTGCCCCTCGGTGGAGCCCACCTCCTTGTGGCCGGCGGAGACGATGGCGATGACGTCGACCAGGTGCCAGTGCTCCGGCGGCGCCAGGGGGAACGCGTACGAGTCCAGATGCCGCGCTCCCGCTACCCATTCCACGAAACCGCCGAAGATAGACCTACAGGCCGAGCCGGAGCCCAGCCGCGCCAGGATGCTCAGCTCCCTGTCCGAGAGCCGCAGGCCCAGGGCCTTCGTCGCCGCCGCCGCCAGCGCCGCGAAACCGGAGGCCGAAGAGGCGATCCCCGCCCCTTTGGGGAAGCTATTGCGGGAAACCACCCGCGCGGGCAGATCGGTATCGGCCATCTCCCGCACCCGATCCAGGAACTTCGAGACCCGCTCGCGGGCCGCTCCCTGCACCGCCTCCCCGTCGATGGAAACCTGATCTTCTTCGTATGTCTGATCGAAGGCCACGCTAGTGGTGGTGCGTGCGATATCCAGCGTCATCGAGATGCTGCCGTTCATGGGCAGCCGCAGCTCATCATCCCTATTGCCCCAGTACTTGATCAGGGCAATGTTCGACCCCGCGTTCGCCGTCGACTTTACATCTTCCACGCGATGAATACCGCCTCTAGTTGTTTTCTATGGCAAGTTTACATGACGGTCGCTAACTCGCAAGATTGCTAGTAGCTGAGGGCAACCAACAAAAAAGGCGCTGTTTTCTTCCACGCCATCCTCTGCACCATATCTCTGGTAGCAACACGTAGCAAGTGCGTTAACTCACCCTCTCACTAGCGACCTAGAATCTCCTCTATCACTGCTAGTAAGGGTTCAAATCCTCTGAAATCCGAAGCGTCAAGAGTAGGCACTATTTCAAATGCGAATGCCTTCTTTCCGTCAGTGATGCTTACCAACCCGTCAAGCGGATGCTCGATTTCTCCAGCTTCCACTTTTACTTTTCTATTGTTGGCAATTATCGCGCATACCACAGGTTCCTGTAGAACGAGGCCCAGATTCTCCGCAGTGCGGCATTGTATTGCAGAGTCAGGAAACAGAAACTCAATCAATAGATTTTGATTCTCTGAGTATTTTTCCCGTCCCGGAGGTACTGGCAACAGCAAGGCGAAGGCGAGGCCATTCACGTGTGCTTTTACGCCCTCTCTCCCTTCCCACAGCTCGAAGTTTCTGGAGAGCTTCTTGAATTTCCTAATTCCCTCTTGATCCCGATCGAAAACTCCGATTGCTTGTCTGCTCTCCTCCGGATGTATCGATTCGATCATTCTCGATAAAGAATCACTTCCACCAGCACCACCAGCTGGCACGCCTTCTGCGGGATCAGCGGCCCTAACAATAAACGGTAATTCTATGCCAGGATGACACTTCGTCCAAGCTATCTCCAGAATTTTCTTGTCAGTTTTTCCCTCCACAAGAACTAACGGCTTTTTAGTATCATTGATCTCGCACTCCAGTTGGCGTACTCTATTTTGCGCATTTCTGAGTCGCTCACTCTGCTCGACATACTGTGCATGGAGACCTTCCTGAATCTTCATGAAACCCATCTCGGCAGTAAGCCGTGCTCGTTCTGGCAGCCCACCAGTCCCTGGCCAGACCCGCTCTATCTCTGATTGACCATCCTTTAGAAAGACTCGGTAGCACGTATTGTCCCCATGTTGCAGCGCAGTGAAGGCCGGGGAATGTGTAGTCACGAATATCTGTGCCCTCGTTGAATACAGCTTTAAAAAATCATCAGCCAGGTCAACTACGTATGAGTATTCGAGTGAGTTCTCAGGCTCCTCGAATCCCCACACGAAGAAGTCACTGCTATTCTCACATATATACTGCAAAACTGACGAGACATACCGAGCTTGAATGCCATCACCTCTCAATGCTAGAGGAACTTTACCATATCCCGAGCCAGTAGAAACCTTGAAAGATTGAAATAGGGCTGCGAATTCGCTCGGTGGTTCAACAAACGATTGGATGCCAGTCGCTCTTTCAAAGTCATCTTTCAGACTGACTAGCTTGCCTTGGATATGCGTTGCAAGATTGTCAGCTGTCTCAGAGACCATTGTATCAGCTTTGGTTGGAATACCTAGGAGTGCCTTCTGCAACCTGGTCACCAAATGATCAAAATATGCCCTATCTTTAACGGCCGGAACATACTCAAAATGCACACGGTTCAACAGCATCGCGAGAAAGCGCCTTGCGGTGGTTAGGTCGCTTGGCAGACGATCAGCCTTATCGAGAGCCTCTAGATCATTAGTATCAGTGTATTTGTTACTATCACGATGCCAAGTGCGTTTTACCTTAAACTTTAATGGGAGGCTTCCTTCATATCTCTTAGGACGATTGAATTCGACAACAATAGAGATGAACTGCTTACCCTTGACAGACTCCTTGCGCACCTGCTCTAGACGTTTGTGAGAGAAATCGCGGTAGAAATCCAGGTCCCTTTGCCAAGCTGTCTTATTGTTGAAGAACAGATTCATTGCCTTTAAAACATTTGATTTCCCTGTATCATTACGGCCTGACAAGACATTAAGCGCAACCAAATCTTTAAGATTAGCGCGGTGGATTGAACGGAAGTAATTTATCTCTATGTTTCTGATGATGTTCACTCGCTATGTCGCTCCCTATGACTATCCAGGGTTTGCCAGATCAGAGTCTTTCAGTCAATAGCCCTGGCTTCCGTTACCCTTATAACAGTATATAGCAAAATCTCTCCTAATTCAAATCTGGAGCTGACGTACTAACAGGATCGAGTAGGAGTCTCTGAATCAGTTCGCTCGCTGTTGCCCCAGTTCCATGGTAGAATGAACCGACAACATTCCACAGACCACTTCGGAGAGACACCATGACAGATAGAGTCTTGGTCTGCGTCGCCTAGCCCTACGCTAACGGAGATCTTCACCTCGGCCACATCGCCGGCGCCTATCTCCCACCAGACATCTTCGTCCGCTATCGTCTAGAAGGCTCGTGCCCTACTAACGAACTCGACCGCTCCTAAAGAGCTTATGGTCGCTCTCTGGGCATCAGTACTACAAACGCCACACAGAAAAGCGCAGTCAGGACGCCCGAAACCCAGACGAACCAACTCGTAACCCCCGTTGTCAAGCCCAGGACGATGATGGTCAGCGTGACCAACGCGTTATCAGCGACGCCGAACCTCACGATCGCCGCGTTCTTCACCGGGTCCCGGTAGGCGTACCAGTAGGCCACCGCCGCAGCGGTCGCCAGAGCGCCGAACAGTCGAAGGAATATAGGATCCTGGGGCGCAGCCAAACCAAAGACGGAAAGAAGTTCCATCGTCCCTATCAGTGCCGGCAGTCCCCACACCAAGAGAGTCACGATCACCTTGGCCAGGAGCACGCGCCTCAACCACTGCAGTCGGTGCGAAGCTTCCATGCCCATGTCTCTCCCTCCTTCGTATACCACTTCGATTTCGGGCGCCCCCCGTATCGACGTATCTTCCATGCAGCCACCGTCGGCTAACGGGCTGAGGCTCAGTCACCTGCCGGTCTGCCCACCGCCCCCTGACTTCACTCGAACAGGTCTCGTTTGCGCAAGGGAGCGAAAAGAAAACGACCTATCGATTTCCTTCTGGTCAGCCACTCTATGCGGGCGCCAGTCTTGTCGTTCGCCAGAACCTTCCTGGCCAACCAAGGCGTGACGGTCTCCACGCGGTCCCCCAGAATGTTGAAAATGCGCTTCGCGCTCTCCCAATCTTCCGGACGCTCCTCATACTGTTGCGTCAACAAGTCGGTCACAACCATCCCCGGCCTAAGTGCGCCCACCACCACCGGCGTTCCTTGCGTCTCCTGGACCAAGGCGTCGGTCAGGTACCGCAGGCCAGCTTTCGTGCTGGCATAGAGAGTCAAACCTTCTACTTTCCGCCCGTCACTCCCTAGCCCTTCCATATTGTAGAAGCTCCCAAAGCCTTGCTCCAGCATACCACCCAGTGCAACTCGTGCGCCATACATCGCGCCCACCAGGTTGGTCTCCACCACTGCCGTTATCTGTTCCGGCTCATGCTCCCAGAAATCGGCCTGGGAGTGACCGATGCCCGCGTTATTGATCCAGATGTCAATCTTGCCGAAGCGGCTTCTGGCTGCATCCCATAGAGCCTGCACCTGTTCGAATCGAGTCACGTCGCAAGGGTGACCGAAGGCGCTCTCCGTCTCGTGTTTCGATGATAACCTTGCTACGGCCTGTTCCACACCTGCTAAGGTACGCCCGCTGACTGTGACGCCACAGTCCAGAGCCAGGAACGAATCAGCGAGACCATAGCCGATGCCACGAGTGCTGCCAGTGATAACGATGCTCTTCACAGCCATTCTCCTCCATTTAGAAGTGCGCGACAATCAGAGTGAGCTTACTACTATCCTTTTCACACAATGTCCCAATGACGAGTATTATGCGGACCTCGCCGGACCGTTTCCCGCACCGACAGTATTATAGCAGCAAACCCTCATCATCAGATCAACTTGGAGCGAGGCCCTGACCATAACGCTCCAGGCAGGTGCCAAAGCCTTTCGCTCATCATCACTCTTATGGTAGAATGAGTCACAAACATCCCTCACCATCACGGAGATGCCTCATGACAGATAGAGTCCTGGTCTGCGTCGCCTGGCCCTACGCCAACGGAGACCTTCACCTCGGCCACATCGCCGGCGCCTATCTCCCACCAGACATCTTCGCCCGCTACCAGCGAATGCGCGGGAAGAAGACCGTCATGGTGTCGGGCAGCGACATCCACGGCACTCCCATCACCGTAAGAGCCAATGCGGAAGGCATCTCCCCACGGGAGGTGGTGGACCGTTTCCATCCTCGCTTCATCGAGACCTTCCTCAAGCTGGGGATCACCTTCGACCTTTTCACCGAAACCGGAACCGAGAACCACTACGCGGTGACCCAGGATATGTTCTTGAAGCTCCTGGAAAAGGGCTGCATCTACAAGGACACCATGAAGGCCCTCTACTGCTCCCACTGCGACAGGTATCTTCCGGACCGCTACGTGGAAGGCACCTGTCCCTATCCCGATTGCGGCTACTCCGACGCCCGGGGCGATCAATGCGACGATTGCGGACGGACGCTGGACGCGGTTGAGCTGATCGATCCCCGGTGCAAGTTCTGCAGCCATGAGCCTGAGGTCCGAGAGACCGAGCACTTCTTCCTGGATCTGGCCCAGTTTAACCACCAGCTGCTGACATGGATAGAAATGGATAAGGAGCACTGGAGGCCAAACGTCCTCAACTTCACCCTGAAGACGTTACAAAGCGGCGAACTGCGTGGGCGTCCCATCACTCGCGACATCCATTGGGGCGTCCCCGTTCCCGTCGAGGGTTACGAGGACAAGCGAATCTACGTCTGGTTCGACGCGGTGATCGGCTATCTGTCAGCCACCCAGGAATGGGGCTCCTTGATCGGGGATCCGGAGGCCTGGCTACAATTCTGGCAAGAACCTGCCCTCATCTACAATTTCATCGGCAAGGACAACATCCCATTCCATGCCATCATCTGGCCCGCCATGCTGATGGGCTACGGGGGGTTGAACCTCCCCTACGACGTCCCCGCCAACGAGTACCTGACGATGGAGGGCAGGCAGCTATCCAAGAGCCGCCACTGGGTGATCGAGGCTCTGAACTTCCTCCAGCGCTACGACCCAGATCCGCTGAGATACGTGCTCACCATCAACGCCCCCGAGACCCGAGACACGAACTTCTCCTGGGAGAAGTTCGTGCGCCGCAACAACGATGAGCTGGTCGCCACCTACGGAAACCTGGCCAACCGGGTGCTCGCCTTCGCCTATAAGAACTTCGACGGCAAGGTCCCGACGCCCGGAGAACTGGACGAGCGAGATCGAGCCCTGCTGAAACGGATCGAGGACGCCTTCGAGCCCATCGGGGAGCTCATCAACGCCTGCAAGTTCAAGCAAGCCATCACCGAGACCATGGACCTGGCACACGAGGTCAACCGCTACTTGGACGAGAAGGCCCCCTGGTTCCAGATAAAGGAGGACCGCCTGGCCGCCGCCACCACCCTCTACGTGGGATTGCGCGTCATCGATTCCCTCAAGGCCTTATTCTATCCCTTTCTGCCTTTCTCCTCCCAGAAGCTGCATGGTTATCTGGGCTATTCAGGTGATCTCATGGGGAAGCAATATCAGGAAGAGGAGCCCGAGGACAGCAGAAAGCACCTGGTCCTGCGCTACGACGGGTCCGACTCCGAAGCGAAATGGGAGCCGAGCCAGCTGGAGCCCGGACAGGCGCTTTCCAAGCCCGCTCCGCTCTTCAAGAAGCTGGACGAGAGCGTCGTCGCCGATGAGGTGGCGCGGATGGAGCGGATGGCCAGCTAGGAGCTTCGGCCCCGCCGCGAATCCAACTCCACGACCTCCGAGCAAAAGAACTCGATGGCGCGGCGTGCCTTTCCTCAAGGGTCTCAGGCAGGCCACGCTCTCACCATGGGGGGCTTACATATCTTCACCTTGACCTGGAAGCGAGCTCTATTAGCTCTGGTAGTGAGCGTCTACGCTGCACTGGGAACCGCCTACGCCGTGTGGACTCCCACCTGGCAGACACCCGACGAGCCCGCCCACTTCAACTACATCCGCCACCTGGCCCAGACGTGTGCCTTACCGGTTCTCGAGCAGGGGGACTACCCCCACGACTATTTGGAGGAGTTAAAGGCCGAAGGATTTCCTCCACATATGTCCGTCGACCCCATCCGCTACGAATCCTGGCAGCCCCCTCTGTACTACCTACTAGCCACGCCCATCTATCACGCCAGTTCCGCCCTGCCGCTTGCCCAGCAAGTCATCGCCTTGAGGCTGTTCTCCGTCTTGATGGGATGCATCCTCCTGGTTGTCACCTATCAGGTCATCGATCGGATCTTCCCCGAGCGCCCCGCCCTGAGCCTCTGCGCGGTCGCCTTTATCGCCACCGTCCCCATGCACATCGCCATGACCGCCGCCATCAACAACGACACATTGGCGGAACTGATCCTGGCCCTGATTCTTTGGCAATTGGTCCGCCAACTCACCCTACCCTCCCCGGGGATACGGCCCCACTTGATCATCGGGTTCCTGATAGGAATTGGCC
>SDBU01008411.1_pt1 | contig 11740 bp, 26 predicted proteins | sample 2277071 | NCBI WGS metagenome assembly SDBU01 (sample SAMN10397929, study PRJNA504765) | marine sediment metagenome | isolation source: marine sediment core GS08_GC12, 126 cmbsf | place: Arctic Ocean: Gakkel Ridge, Loki's castle | collected 2008 | reverse complement strand
CCAAACACTACCTCAGACAAATAACGCTTTACGATTGTCATTCACCCTCCTAGTTGACAAGGTGTATTTGATGTGGTATACTTCATACTATGAAAGGGGGCATGATGGCCAAAATAACAACATATGTAGAAGCTATGGAAGTATATGTAGAAGCTATGGAATTATATTGTGAGAAACTCCTAGCTCAATTGACTGTATTCCAGGAAGAAGCAGTCTGTGATCACTGGGATGCCCGGGAAAGAGCAAGGCGAGCCATCGCCAAGGCAAAGGGTTAAGTCACCTATCCTTATAGGGGGATAAGGGGTGATGATGGTTTCATGTTGATACCTTCCGTGCCCACATCTACGTTGTCTATAGTTTCGGGGTCAAATGGAGGTTCTACCCAATATATCGCCAAATCACGTTCAGCTTCAAGCCATTTCTGTATATAATCCTGAATGTCATCAACCTCATACATGCCTATCCCTCCTGTTTCACTCAGGGTATGTGTTGACCCCAAGGCCGACCAATATCTTCTCTATGGTTTCGGCCTCTGGGAGGCTCTTTAATTTGACCCCTTCGCTTACTGCAAGCAAATCCACCCCTACTACTTTTCCAGGATTTAGAGTGAAGTCAACGAGACGATTATCATCGAGTTCCTCAGTATATCCTACAGGTTCATCTAGCAACTGAATATAGATGGCATCCGCTGTTGAGTCAATCTCTACACGTAACATTTTATCCTCCACCCCCTATACAGGTAGCCAGATACACCTGCACTGAACATGGAGCGGAAGCACCCCGTGGCTGTTCGCTAGGTTCATAATCTCACCATGCATGTCAGGGCATATCCCCGTAGGGCATTGCTGTGGAGTGGGGAAAGCCGTATAAACCTCCACCTTCTCAACCACCCCTGACTTCTCATACCCTATCAGTGTACCCTCATTCGATGCCGTAAGCACCTCAGTGCGCGCGATCTTCATTGACCGTGCTTTACTTGACTGATCAAATACCACATTCACGCGCTTGGCAAGCTCGCGCATGTCCTCACCCGCCGTCATGCCAGTTCGCAGTGTGCTCGCCAGTAGTTCCGCAGTCTCCTCGCCAACCTCGGCGGCTGCCCACCCTATGCGGGTATCAATCCAATCCAGTGTCTCCTGGTTTAGTGGCTCATTTGCCTTGTGCGGGTTGGTGGGCTTGATTAGATTCGCGCCGTCTGCCACGGCTTCAGCCATAGTGTCAAACATAACAGGCGTCACGGCGTTCTTATAGCCTCTCTTGGCTACACGCTTGTCAAGGATAGTGTTAATGTTCACGCCGGGCTTGAGTTTGGCCAGCACTTGCGCCTCTTGTTCGCCGAACATCTCGGCAAGGCGTGGAATTAGCACCTTTTCGTAGTTTTCGGCCTTATCGACGTAGACTTTCCAGTAAAGCTCCCTATCGTCGTCTGTTTTGAGTGATCTATGGACACGTTCCAATGATGTGTCCAAGGATTCACGCTTTTTGCCCTCATCTGGCCCCTCTGGTTCTGGCTTCGGCATGGTCATATCACCCGTAGTAGGTTGTGGGGCCATGTTTACGGGCACCAGAAGCACGTTGCCAGACCCTATTTTGTCGTATCCGAGAGCTTGCCGTGCCTCATTTATGGTCAAAAACCCTGTTTTAACCCCAACTTCTGACTGCTTTATCAACATCTCCTTGGTTTGGGGTACGGGCTCGTCGAAATCAAGCTCTAGGTTCGGCCCGAACTTGGGCACCAATTGCTCGTTCATCTTTTCGCGCAACTTGACAAGTCTCGGCCTGACTACCCACCGAGTAAACAGGAACTCGCCCGCCTCAGCATTTGCGCGGTTGACATTCTCGGATATCCCCATGACACTGAGGGGCATACCCAAGGCTAGCAGCAATCTATCGCGGTTAGCCTTATCAGAGCGCCAGAAGTCCATTTCGCGCGGTGTGGTGCCTATGCGCTCGTATTTTATTTCCTCATTAACGAAGGCGGTCTTCCTCGCGTTGTGCATACCGCCGAACTTCTTTTTCCATGACTCTTCAAAGAGTTTCAGGTCATCTTCATCGACACCGGGAATGGACAAGATGCCCTGTGGCTCGGCGTTGTTGTAGAAAAAGCGCTCCTGCCATGTGCGCGTAAACCGCTCGACGTTAATATCCTTATGTGCGGCCTGGGCTGGACCTAAACCCCTATACCTATTGGCAGGATCAGGGTATTTGAAGAAAATAACCTCATTTGTAGTCAGTGACTGCCCTTCCGAGCCATGCCTATAGGTGTATCCCTTAATGTAGAGCTCTGGGTCAGGAACAACAGTCATCCGATGAGGTTCGGCTACCCATATCTCGGCAGGTACGCCTCCTTTGGTGAAGTTGAGCACCCAAAACGCCTCACCCACGAGGTCAAGCGTTATTTGGGACATCTCGAACAGTTCATTGCCCGTGTCGAACTTATTAACGTAGGTAAGCAGCTTCAGAAGCGGGTGATCGGTGATTTCCTTGCGCCGGCCACTCTTAGTAGAGTACAATCGCCACTTGCTTTCGCCCACGGCGGTTGCGATGCGCGATACAACAGCGTGCAGGGTGCCCACAGTGCGATATGCCTGCAGGTATCCCTCTCCTGACTCCTGGGGTGGCACTTCCCAGAAACCACTTGTGCCCATATAGTTGAGTTTGGGCGACTTAATGAGCCAGGATGCCAGTCTGTCCTTTAACCCCATATAATAATATCCTACAGTTGTACAGGTGTACTTCGATATAGTTCTGCATTTTTCTTGTTGCGCTCTGCTTTCACAGGGTCAAGACGTGCGTTCTTAAGAAACTTGTTATAGAATTCCTCGGCATCTTTGCCACGGAGAATCGGATCGGCTTTAATTGGTTTCGCCATTGTTATTTTCCTCTTTTGAGTTACTTTTACTAGCCCTGGTTTGGGCCTAGAGTGAATTGAGGAATATCCATAAAATGCAGAAAGCCGCCCGAAGGCGGCCCTTGCACTCCCTACCATCGAAACGGTAGGGGCGGTAACGTGTGGGAGAGGCCAGACCGCCATGTTTCAGGCAATCCGCCTCTCCCATAGATTAGCAATGTGGATGTGGGGGCCTCACACTATCCACGGAGTGCTCTATCGGACCCCCACCACAATCTGGATAATTCGGTAGGGGCAAGCACATTAAACTCTCACCCCCACCATAATAATGTGGCACCCAACACCCGTCGATGCCGTAAAATGCCACTGCTAGCCAATTAAGGGAGGTCAGAGCCGCATATAGACCGGTTGCCTGCCTCCCCCTCTAATCAATATGGGAGCAAGGGCGCTCCCCCAACCTACTCTTACATTATACCATAAATGGCGGTGTTTGTCAAATGGGTGATTGGCTATTAGCCCATATTAACGCCTCCGCGATTTATCCTCCCATTCAGTTATTTGTTGGGGTTATTATGGCCTAACGGCCTTTTAGGATGATAATTGGATCATCATCATCAGGAGGAGGATCAGGAGGACCATCCATGTCCAGTCCCTCCGCGAAATCTTTGCGGGCGGCGTCGGCCCCCTCTTGGAATAGTTGATGGGCTAGTGTACCCTCTCGATATGGGTTACTCAGCATTGCTCCCCCTTTCCTTCATTACCCCCATCCAAATGACAACTTCTTTTTCTTCTCCATGAAGCACAGCGCCAGCATATCGGCCCTATCGGGAGAGCGCTGGCCTTCTTTTTTCGCATCCTTCTTGGCCTGCATTTTGATCCGGCCTGTGCCTTCCTCAATGTCGTACTTCAGACCTGATAGTTGCGCCACCAACTTATCGTCGTTGGGTATCTCAATCTCGCCCCGCTCGAATCGCTTTCGCAGGTTCCAGAATATCTCAGCACGCAGGTTGATATACTTGTCTTCGGCCTTAGCCTTATCGCCCACGTTGATGCCCTTGATCTTGTGGCCCATTTCTTTGAGCCTGTCTACCACGCCCGACCCTATCCCGATAACGTCAATCATTACCTGATCAAGTGTCTCAGCCCGAAGGGTGGGATTCAACCAGTTCGCGGTCTTCATCGTATCCCATTTGTTCCATGCCTGCATCGAGACAAGGCGATTACCTTGCCGGATACCGTACACCGTTTCATCGTCACCAAAGCGGGCAACGTCCACACCCATGATGCGCGGGCCTTCCAGTTGGGCCTTCTCATTGTCGGCATAGCGTTTCACAGCCTGGTTGATCCACTGCAAATTGATTAGGGTATCAATGCCCTGATCGGCAAACTCGCCCAGGACTTTGATGCGGAATAGTGGGTTGTCTGAACCCCAGTCCTCTTCTTTCTCCCTAATCCACTTGGGTGTTGCCAGCCCGATGATAACCGTCTTATCCTGTACAACATTCGGGCTGTCGTACCCTGAGATATGAATTTGATGGAAGTGCTGTGCCTTGCGCGGGTCCAGGTGCGAATCTCGGTAGTACCCCACCATTGATAGGGGATTGCCTATCAGCAGCAACTTCGCATTTCCGCCCGCTAGGATGCCCTCAATGCCCTCGAATATGGCCTCATCAATACCACTAGGCTCATCGGCGATAATCAGGATATTCTCAGAGTGATACCCCTGGAAGCGATCGGCCTTGTCGGATGCGAAGCCGAGCGCGTACCAATTTGACTCAAGCTCAAAGCGCGTGGTCTTCTGGAAGAACTCGCCCCCGACTATCTCCGAACCTCCACCCTTGTAGTACATGGTCGCCATCTCACGCCAGATGATGTTCTTCACCTGGCGGTCCGTGGGTGCGGTGGTTATGACAACACTGGGATGGTGGGTCAAGAGGAACCACATCGCCGCGCCCGCCGCGACGTAGCTCTTGCCGAGCGCGTTGCCCGAGCGAACGGTGGTGCGGTCATTATCGCGTATGGAGAACAGGATTTCCTTCTGTTTCTCCCATAGGGTAACACCGAACTTATCATATAGAAAGGCATCTGGGTTATCTGCGTAGTTCAGTCGTCCTCTTTCTTGATTACCCATTCGGTACAGGGTACTCTCATTATCAATCCGGCAACAAGTCGAAGCATAAAGAACTCCCAATATCCTGGCCTAGGCCAATCATATCCCATCATAGAAACAAAGGCTCCCCATGCCATCATTGCAAGAGCGGGAACAACAAACCAGTTCTTAATTCCCATCCCCAGGGCCTGGATTCCAGGTGGCTTAATCTTCATCATCCCTCCATTGCCAGAGTTCAAAGTCAAACCAGTAATGACCGCCTCTTTGTGATTTCTGCCAGTGCATCATCCAGAATATAATATTTCCCTGCAATGCACCAATAAGGCTTTCGTTACCCGACCATCCCCAAGTATGAAGCACCAGTTTAACTATAGGTTTTCGGAAAGAGTGGCTCTTGGTTCTGTAGACCCTGCACCCGCGATCCCCATACCACCATAGAGATAGTACATAATCAACGAGGTTCTTAAGCCCTTGCTTAGATGTATCCCAGCTTTTGATTGTCTCTAGTTCTTTCTCTGTGGGATAGCCATCATCATCCATCACTCCCCCTGTTGCCCGTCTGTCTCGCACGTAAAGCCATGTCCATAAGGCAATCGCCCTGTGCCATCACACGCAGGGCAAACATCATCGCGCACACTATGCACGGGGCACGCAGGCCCATCGTCGATGTGGCATGTGCAAGTGGCCATAGCCTTATATCCCTCTTCCATTGCTTTGTCCTCCCCTATAAGCCAATCAATTGCTTCTTGGGCATTAGGAAAGGTTATACCCTGCCCGTTAGCCAGCGCTCGTCGGGTTTCCTCTGAGCCAGCTTCCCAGATAGCATCGGCCTCTGCCTCTATGGGCTTTCTCCATTCCCTGTTCGCCTTGCAGGACCAGCACTGGCAATGCTTGGGGGTTAGTTGAATATCCACCCCTGCCTTATCCCGAAATTCCTTGGCATAGCCATCCCTACCCTTAATGCAATCGTGGCATATTTTCTTCTCATCAGGCTTTAGATATTTCCCCCACCACTCAGACATGTCAGAGTAACCCTCCACCATCTTGCCACAGCAGTCACACTTTATGGGAATAATGCTGAAATAACCAGTCTCCATCAGTTCACCCTCCTGCGCCATAGGTCTGCCCGCAACGCGCGTAACTCTTGAATGAAATAGAATAGCACTACAATCCGAATGTTGATCTCGGCGATGCGCTCACGGGTGGTCATTACAGTTCTCCACGGCATCCATGAGTCCACACCTGAAACGCCTATAGGCACTGGGACTATACCGACTATCAACGAACAATACTAGGGCTATCGCCTCAAGCATGGCATCCGCACCCATCTCGTAAATATCTGGGCCAATAAGATTTGCACACACATCTGGCTTGTTCTCTTCCCAATCATCAGGTCGCCACCTCATCACGCCAACCCCTCGCCGCAGTGCGGGCAATACTTCCATTCGCGCAGAGGCTCCTCATATTCGCAACCACAATGGTCAACCTCTGTCCCTGGTGTTTCGGGATGCGAGTTAATGACCACGTGGCTTGCCATACATGCCTCACAATATGCTGAATTGGTAATACCTGAAAGCGTAACGCCACAGTCTAAACATTCACTCATACTTCACCTCGTATTCTACTATCACCATGCCCTCTGCATCAGTGCCCCAGGTTTCCTTTGTAATACGACCAACTAGAACGCCATCAACATAGACGGGGGTGCCAACCCTGGAGGGATCGCCTATCTTCTCAAGTGTGCCACTGACTACTTCCATAAAACGCTCTGCACCATGCGCTTGGCGGCTATCTCGCTGTATTCTTCTGCTATCTCTATGCCTATGAACTTGCGCCCTAGTTGCTGGCAGGCCACTCCGGTTGTTCCAGTCCCCATGAACGGGTCTAGCACGGTGTCACCAGGACGGCTACCCATTGTCACTAGATAGGCCATGAGTCTGACGGGCTTAACCGTAGGGTGGGGGTTCCTTAGTTTGTTGCTGCCCGCAGTTATTGCAACCTTTTTGCCCCCACCTGTTCTATCGCCACTGATGCCAGTTAAACCACCACCCATCGTAGGACGTTCTTTTTCTGGCAATCCCTCACACCCCTTGTTCTTCTCACTCTTGCTGGCCTTCGGTGTGATAAGGAAGGGCAGGGTGTCTGCCCACTTGTCAAGGTCGAAATAGCGGGAGAAGGAGCCAGAGTCAGTATATCTAGTCAATTCAATCCCCCCCTTCGCTTTACCACCCACAAACTCATCTTGGAATCCTGCTCCCGTTGAGCTTCCAGTACAGGCTTTCCTCACCTTCCCATCATTCAGCACATCATCGGAGACTAGCAGGTTGGCGGGAAAGCGGCCTTGAGGATTAGCTGGGTTACACGTTAAATTTGTACCCTTACCGCCACCATATATTTGGTTTGGTTTACGATCTTTATACTCTGGAACTTCCCCCTCAAACGGTATCCGCCCATCATCCAGCCAGGTAATCCCCCTCCCGTTCTTCATGGCCTGATCCACATAGGTCTTTTCAGAGAGGGGCTTCATGGCTACTATGATGACCTCCACCGCTGGCTTGGGCTGGAAGCCTGCATAGCTACCGTCTAGAGCACGGGCTTGAGGGGTTGCGGGAAGGGTAAAATCAACTTCCTTTCTATTTCCATAATATTCACCCCAACAAATTGCTGATTTTTGCTTCCCTTCCACCTCAATCACTTCCCTCTCAGCCTCTTCTATACTTTCAAAGGGAAGGTTGAAATGGCGACAAATGGTAGTAAATTCTTCTGGTGTCGGCACATTAAATCCAAGCTCCCAATTAGCCACACAGCCAGTCAGCCCGCCTGTCTTACTAGGAAATAGTTTGGCGATTTCCTTTTGCGGAATATTGTTCTTTGTTCGCCATTCTTTCAACCATTTGCCGAACCAAGAAACAGAGACGCCACCCCTCTTATCCACAGCTTTCCCGATATTCTGCGCCTTGGGAAACCCGCTGGCATAAGCCCAGTACAGGCTAGTGAATCCTGTCTCAAACCCCGCATCCTGGAGGTTGCATATCATCCTGGCTAGGCAGTCCTGCCTCGGTATGCACATGACAAAGGCAAATGCCCCAGGCTTCAACACTCTCAGGCACTCTTTCCATATTGCCACACTCGGCACAGCCTTATCCCAGTCCTTGCCCATGAACGATAGGCCATACGGCGGGTCCGTCACGAGACAGTCAATGGACTCAAGGGCGGGCAACGCCTCGCGGCAATCCCCGTGGTATATCGTTACAGCGCTGTCTTCAAAATAAGGCTTCATACTGTGCCCCCCCATGATATATCATCTCAATGTCTCAGACACCCACCATGACAGTCAGTAAAGCTACATGAAAATATGTGCTGCTCTAGCCGGCCAGTTTCCCCGAAGGTTAGAATTCCCACCCTGCGAGGGTCGTCGGGCTTTACTATGATCCCCTTACCATCACATACCCTGCATGGTTCTAGTGTGCGGTTCGACGAATCATAATCCCTGCTAAAATAACCTCCACTCCCTACCCCATTGCATACCGGACAACTTTGCCATTCACTCATCGTACCCCCTTCTCTAGTCACAACCATCACCATTATACGAGTGTGTTATGTCTACTCCAAGTGCTCTGATTATGTAAACCCCGCGTGCCTGAAAAGCAACATCGCCCACCGTACCAGGATTTGTGCCGTCTCATTTATCTGTCCCTTGTGACCTACCCAGCTTCTGGACTGCGGATTGGAATGCCCTCCAGGGGCTCATGCTCGGCAAGGGGGTGGGTGGGCCACATACATGATAGCCAATCCTCTCACACTCCGACTGCTCAGTGATAGCCGCCAGTCTCGTTTCCAAAGCCACAATGCGTTCTTCGATTGTCTCCATGTTATGCCCCCTATCTGTGGCTACGAGGCCACCAGATGCGTTTTTTAGCCTGTTCGATTGCTTGCCTTAGTGGTAGCACCAGAAGAGCCAGAATTAGCACAAAAACAATGGCCAGCACAAGCCAGATGCCCCTGGCAGGATCGCCGGAATAGCAGCCCTGAACCTCCTTGGGGAAATGGATAGTCATTTTCTACTCCCTTCCTTTATTGGGATACCGTGCTCCTTAGCTGTTTTGAGGGCGGCTTCCATATCCTTCGCTGGTGCTACCTGTCGCCTTGGCGATCGCTTAGCATCTTGATTGCCTCTTCCAGATAGGCTATGGCACAATCGGGACAAAGGTCTGTAGTAAAGCTGTCGTTGTCACCAATTTTAACGAACAACCTTGATCCCTTCAATGCACTAACTTCTACCTTTCCACAAGACTCCTTTGCCAATACTTCACATCTTTCACAACAATATGCTTGACTCATTTCGCCCTCCTTTCGCTGCGTTGATGGTGCATGAAAAAGCATTTAAGCTGCGTGTGCGCCGGAGGTTTTGGATTTCTCCCCTATCATCCCTTCGCCCCTACCTTCGGCTCGCAGGGCGGGGGCTTCGCTGGCCACTTCTCAGTACCGGAGCCTGTGGATTCGGCACCATTCAGGCCCTCCAGGATTTCCTTGATGTCCTGTAGTACCTGAGCGTTCGCTTTTGGATATGCACTCTCCTCAGTATGCATGATCCTGACGTTCGTGACAATCAACTTGTCACCCAATCCAATTCCTATGTCCGTCTCGATTGTTCTCCCCATTGTTGTCCTCCTTATAGATTGTGCGCCCGCTTCATATTCTGCATTAACAAGTATTCGGCCTCCTCGATAGCCATCTCTGCATCAGTGCGCCAAACGCCTACGCCCCTGTGGTGTTTCCGGCATTGAAATTGGATCGCTAGCTCGGCCTGTGGCTTCTTGAGTTTCAAATATGGCATCAGCGCATCAAGCATTACCACGGATGCGTGCGCCCCGAGATACCATTGCCACAGGGGTTGCCACTTCCATGAATCCTTCGACGTTCGACCTACCTGATAAACGGACCCTCCCCACACCATCTGGAAATACCAGCATAACCACTCGTCTGTAGAACCAACCGTCACCGATAAAGTATACTTGCTATGCTTGCCACCAGTGGGCCTCTTTTTCTGTATCAGGATACATCCCTCACCGTCAAGGATACCCGCCATATATGCTAAATCAGTGTTCTTCACTATCACTCCATTGCGGTACACGCAGGTGCACGATTATACGTTTAGGTTATACGTACGCGTAAGGGGTATACCCCCTCAAGAACGGGTAAGTACCGTTTGATTATTGACCCCATACCCCCTGATTACTTGACATACCGTTGTTATCCGTGACTGACTGCGTATAATGGCTCTTATACTCAGTTGACATAACCTTTAGGCGCTGATGTGATAATGCTTGGGTAAATATACTATACCCCAGTATGGTATGCGGCATCATACTTCAGTCTGTCTATCTCGGAGCACAACATTGCAATCATTGTTAAAACCTTGGTAGCGGCATCTTTCTCCTTGTCACCCAACCCTTCAACCAACTCAACTGCGGCTCGCCCAATAATAGCCGCCTTATCATACTTGTCTCCCTGTGTTCTCATTTCTCCTCCTTATACCTTGCTCCTCCATAGTTGTATGCTAACCCAGACCCCAATTACCATTAGCACCACACTTGGCAGGGCAATGCCTATAATAACAAGTAACTCATTTTCTTTCATTGCTCTGGCTCCTTTGGTTTATAAGCATAATAACAATGATTAATAGTAGAAGCCCATTTGCAGCAAAGGCAACACTGACCCAAGACTCAACTCCTTGCCTTATGAGTTTACCAAGGGCAAAGCCCCATGCCCAGCAGTAGAAGGCCCAGGGTATCAGTAGTAGTAACTTCATTCTCCCTCCTTACCCGTATGGTATGCGTCATCGTCCCAGCCCTACGAACACTACCAATGCCCCGATACATAAACCAACTGCTACTCCGAGCCCTAGCCAATCAACTCGATCCATAACCCCTCCTTACGATACCCCCGTCATCATACGTTAGCCCACCATTGGCATGTCCTGACTACTGGCTCCATGTCCTGCACCTTCTCATTGTCTACACGCTCCTTGAGACACTGCAACTCCTCTTCAAGCGCCCTGATGCGTTCTTCTGCCCGGCAACAGTTATCAGGATAGTAGTCGTGCAGTATATTGTGTTGGTTCACATTCAATGCCTTTGCTGACATGCCCCCTCCTCTATAGGGTGTTCTTTCATTGTTCTTCTATATTGCTTTGGGTAGATAGCGCTAGCTGGTATTCGGTGGCATGAAACAATGCTATCCCTGACAGTATTCATTAGTTCGCGCAGTAGCCGATCGTCTTCTGATAGAACTATTGGTCGGAATAGGTCAGAGTCGCGCGCTTCCTCCAACATTCGTACTGTCTGCCAGTAGCCCATCATACCTTCTTCCTATACAGCCGTGCCGGAATATAGAATACCCACTGACGTAGAATCTTTCGGCGCAACCATGCCATTAAGCGCCCATGTGTAATATACACCTTCTTGCGCTGAACCTTGCAGCTTATCTTGATCCCGAGATCGTCTATCATGCACTCCCTCACAATGACACCGCATCACTCAGCACAGGTCCGCGCTAGGCCAGTGTCTACTTTCAGACCATAGGAGTATTCGCCAGATCGCCTGCCCTGGCCAGCACCCTTTATACCACCATGCGCCAATTTCTAGCAAGTCCCACTCACTCATCATGGCCCCCTAGTAGCACCTTGCAGTCGTGCATGTCCTTGCTTGTGCAAGGCTCGTCTGCATGGGGGCCATTGTGGAGATCGCAATAATAGTCGCGTACCTTATAGACACTAC
>SDBU01008410.1_pt1 | contig 11741 bp, 11 predicted proteins | sample 2277071 | NCBI WGS metagenome assembly SDBU01 (sample SAMN10397929, study PRJNA504765) | marine sediment metagenome | isolation source: marine sediment core GS08_GC12, 126 cmbsf | place: Arctic Ocean: Gakkel Ridge, Loki's castle | collected 2008 | reverse complement strand
GTGACCGCCGACGGCGAGCTCGTCTTCCTGACCACAGCCGCGAACATCCGCTCCCGCCTCGCCGCGCGCCTCGCCGCCCCGCAGCCCGATCGCCGGAAAAAAACCGCCGACCTCCGAGGTATCACACGCGCGATCCTCTGGAAGCTTACCACCAGCCACTTCGAGACGGAGTTGGCCTTCTTCGAGCGCGCGGCGGCGATCTGGCCTAAGCGGTACACCTCGCTGGTGGCCTGGAAGCCGGCCTGGTTCGTCCACGTGGACCCCGCCGTCGTGGGCAAAAGCCTTGGCACCGACGAAGGGCGTGTCAAGTTTCGGCCTCAATCCCCCGGCTCTCTGGGCCATCTCGCTGATTTCGGTCAGCTTCTCGAGCTTTATTGCCCTGGGCAGCTTGTATTTAGTCTTCAGGCCGATGTTGGCGAGGACGGAGCAGAGGTTGGCATTGCCGATTCGTTCGCCGATACCGTTTATTGTGCCCTGGACATGGGTGACACCGCAGCGAAGGGCCTCGAGGGTGTTCGCCACGGCGAGCTCGCTGTCGTTATGGGTGTGGATGCCGAGCTCCACTTCCCGACCCCTCAATGCGCGGACTATGTCGTTTTCCTTCTCGAGGTATCGTTTGAGGTCGCAGAGTATCTCGGCCACTTCCCACGGAAGGCATCCCCCGTTCGTTTCACAGGGCACGACGATATCCGCCCCGCCGAGTATCGCGTATTTAACGGTCTTGAGCGCGTAATCGGGATCGCTCTTGTAGCCGTCGAAGAAATGCTCGGCGTCGTAGATCACCTCTTCGAATCTGTGTTTTCTGTTGTTCTTCAAATAAGAGACGGTCTCGAAAATCAGCTTCAGGTTTTCTTCCGGGGTTGTTTTTAGCTGATATGTCACATGGTCGATCCACGTTTTGCCGAAGACTGTTACGACGGGTGCCTTTGAGTCGATCAGCGCTTTTATGAGGGCATCATCGGCAACCTTCACTCCACGCCTTTTGGTTGAGCCAAAAGCGGCGACCTTGGCGTGTTTCAGTTTCATTTTCGATGCTCTTCTGTATACTTCCTCGTCGAGAGAGCCCGCCCGCGGCCATCCCGCCTCGATGTAGTTGATGCCGAAATCGTCGAGCTGAGTGATGAGTTTCAGCTTCTCCTCGATAGTGAAGTTTATGTCCAGCGCCTGGCTCCCGTCGCGCAATGTGGTGTCGTATATTTTCAGCGTCTGCATTTTCATCAATTTCTTCCTCCAGTTATCTCGATATGTCTTTTCGACGACGTTTCGTATTCTACACCGACCATCTGTGTTGAGTGAAGCCGTTTCTGCCAATACTCCGGGATAGGAAGAGGCTCGGCTCTGAGGTGTCGAAATGTTTTCCTGCATTTTGAGTTCCCGAAGCCGTGCTGAATTTGTTGAGAAGGCGGATATTCCGGCGTGAAGTTCCTCGATGAATACGTCATTCGTTTTGCGTTATTCGGAAAAGAGATTTTTCGCAGATTTTGCGAAAAAGTGCGAAAAAGTGAACTTCTTGGATTTCCGTAAGTAGTTAAGGAATAGCAGGTTACTACGAAATCGGGAAGCGATTTTTTCGCAAAAACGATGCTCTTTGTACGATTTGGGTGCTGTTGATTTCTTGTCATTTTTCTCGTTGTTGCTGTAGAGGACAGGCGAGATCTCACCACGAAAGTCTGCATGATTTGCAGACTCTTACAGACTTTTGCAGACTTTTTGGACGGTGGTTCTTGACGTAATCCGCTGCAACTGTGTTTCTTAGCTTTTTCCTGCTGTGGAAAAGTCTGTAAATTCGGCATATGTTTTCCCTTTATAGGGCGGATACTCGGTATCCTACTATTATGGAAGCTATATAACATAACATAGACATATTGTCAAGCATGAAATTGATCTTTTGTTGGGATAACGAGATTAACAGGATTGGCCGCAGATGAACACGGATAATGCAGTGATTCATTCCTGTCGAGGGCCGGGCCTGACGGCTGGAATACATTGACAAACAATATAGCAGGGGCGAGGAATGCCGGGAAAAAGAAAGGAACGAAACAGGAAATAAGTATGGTGGCCGCGGAATCGCAGGTTCAGTCTATTTGTTTGCTCGGCGTATAGCCGCCCCACAGGCCATCTATGGTAATTCTTTTCTCTTCTGCAGTCCCCTTTGTTCTGAGTCCTATTTCCATTAGCCAATCTTCGGTCATTAGTCCGCCCAGATATTGTTGGAGCTTCTTGACCATTGTCTCTAAAATCTCAATCACTTTTCGTGCATGGCTGGCAGTGAGCTCGAAAGGGTTTTTAGGTATCTTAGTCTGTGGCCAACGCTGCCCTTCGAGAGTATCGACCCATGGAAACTGGTCGCCAGTATCGATGTCTGTTATTGTTTCTCCGGGAGTGTGTTTGGCTTCAATGAACTGCTCGACCTTGGGGTGCACCAACCAATTCCTGACCCTTATTAGTTCAGCGAAGCTCTGAAACGGCTCGGCTGAGTTATCGAAAGCTTTTGGTTTATGTGGATGTTTGGCGCAAACCCGTGCCGCTATTCTCCACTTGTCGGTTATGCTGAGCTTCTCGAGAATGTCTCTTATCGACGTGGGAGTAGAGAACTCAGCAAGCACACGGTTAATGAGAGCCTCACTGGCAAATACCACTGAGAGAATTGCGTGCCTTGCATAGAGACTCTTGAGTTTGGACTGTTCTTTCTCAGCCATTTCCGCGAATTTCCGGGCGTCGTTATAGTGCATATAATAGAAGCTTAGCTCTACTTCGTGTGTGGCCTCCTCGGTCATTTCCCTACACTCCTTTCTTTCTGGAAGTACAGAGCCAGAATAGCGCGACACAACCCGGACAAACCGAGAAGAAGGAGCGTGCCAGGTTCGGGGATAGGTTTCCATAACACGGCACCGCCACTATCGTGGCCAATTATCCACCCGTTGTTGTTGATCTCCAAGGGGGTACCAGGCCCAATGTCTTGGAAAACTCCGTCCTCCCAGAGAAATACTTCATTGATACCGGCAGTCTGCGCATATCCAACAATCTGACCTAGGTCATTAATGTCTACGGCAAGGCCGTGTTCGTAGCCTGACAGCGTCTCAAGGTCGGTCATGACATCATTTTCCCATAGAAAGGCGTGGAAGTATTGATCGGAAGTAAACGAATGACCTACTATTTGCCGTGCATTGTTAATGCTGCTTGCGTGGCTCAGGTCTCCGCCCAGTGTTCCGAGATCTGTCATGATACCATTCTGCCAGAGGAACGCATGACTGTCTCCCTCGGTTGTCTCGGAGTATCCCACGATTTGGCCGGCATTGTTGATGCAGGTGGCAACGCTTCTGCTGCCCCCAAGCATGCCCAGGTCGCTCATTTGCCCGCTTTGCCAAAGGAAGGCATGACTCTCCTCCGAGACAATGTTAGACAGGCCAACCACTTGCCCCTGGTCATTAATGCTGTACGCGCTGGTTTGAGTGCCACCCAGGGTCCCCAGCAGAGTGAACTGACCATTTCTCCACAGATAACCATCGGCTATGTGGCCTTCGCTCATCCAGGCGTGTCCAACCACGTTTCCACCATCATTGATACCGTTGGCGTAGATTTGACTGTAACCGGCGAGCGCACCAATATCCGTTATGGCCCCGTTTTCCCAGATGAGACCGCGGGGCATGTCGTCGGGCCAATATGTACCCACGACCTGTCCACAGTTGTTGATACCACTGGCCGTAAAAGTGCCAATCCTTATCATTTGGTATTCCACCCCACAGGCTGGCTGTCGGAGAACCAACATAAGTATTAGCATTACAGCAAGGAAAACAGATTGCCTTTTCATTTCCCCTTCTCCTTAAAAAGAAGCTTCATGAGTATTATTATATTATGGTATAATTTTCTTTGTCTCAAGTCAAGCAAAAAGGATAACTTTGAATGCCAGTTCCGGCTAGAGCAATCTTGGATTCTGTGAGTCACTTCTTGATGCTTAAAGCCCGGAAAACGAGAAGCCCCGCTGAAGCGGGCTAAGAGGCAAAAGCGGGGTATGGGATTTGATCCACCCCGGCTGAAGCCGGGTGCAAAGAGGTACGATCTGAAGAGCGCTTACTAAATTCAGGATAAAAGAAGAAAAATGAAAAGTGAAAAATGCAGGATAGTCGTTTTTCATAATTCATACGTCAGTGCAGGCGCTCTTCTTCGGTAAAAGTTACCCCCCACTATTTCGACGTTATTAATATTCAGATGTGGATTTGGTAGGAAGTCCTCAATACAGGTGTTCGACGAAACAGGCTGTCAGGCTCACCCAACGGTTATATCAGCGGCGAGGTGAGATACCCAGGCCAATCAGCGTTGGCGCGAGGTGTGGCGGCGCATGGCACGAGGAAGGCCCAGTATTTCACGAAGAACTATGGCATCGCGGAGGGTCTCACGTGATTCGAAGAGACTGGAGAAATCGACTGCTTTTGGAGCAGGAGCCGTTGGGATCACCTCGACAGGTTTTTCATAGCGTTTGCGGAGTTCAGCTCCTAAGTCGGTCTTCTTCTTACCCGATATGCGAACACGTTCACCTGGTTTCCTTCTCTGTTCTCTTTCTCGACGACCGCGTTCTCTCAGTTCCCTGGTCCTTTGCTCGGCTTTTTCTCTCTCGGCCCTGATACGTATCTCATCTTCGCCGATCACAAGGCGTTTTGTCGGCTCGCGACCCGGTGGCCGGCGGACCTGTCCGACGGGTTTGAGCCTGGGCACGACAGGCGTTCGGACCCTTGGCTGCTGTTGCGGGCCCTGTCGCGGCTGGCTGAAGAAAGCAGGCGGCTTTTCGGGCCTCGTGGGCGCTGGAGGTTTTTCTTCACCGTCTTCGGCCATTCTCCTGACCTGTTCTATCAGGTCCATAAAGCGCCTGCGAGGGGGCAGAGTGCCCGGTGGACCAGTTGGAGGTTTCGGGCCGCTCTGTGACAGCTTCTTCACGATGTTGGACAATAGACTTATGGCGACAAAAATCAGTATAACCCACGGGATGAAGCTGCCTTGATATGTTTGCAGGAAGCAGATCATATTCCTATCCGATATCCAACTAAGCCGAAGTTATCTGGTTTATAATGTTCTATCCCCTACCTTCGGGTCCCTCCTTCTTCGGCTTGGGCTCGCCCGATATGGAGTCTCTCATTTTCGTATCAGCCATGATGTTTTTCATGGAGTAGTAATCCATTATGCCGAGGTTACCCTTTCTGAAAGCCTCGGCCATTGCTTTGGGCACTTCAGCCTCGGCCTCGACGACCTTCGCGCGCATCTCCTCTATCTTGGCCTTCATCTCCTGTTCCTGCGCGACGGCCATGGCGCGCCTGCCTTCCGCCCGCGCCTGAGCGATACGTTTATCCGCCTCAGCCTGGTCGGTCTGGAGTTTCGCGCCGATATTCTCTCCCACGTCGATATCGGCGATATCAATTGAAAGGATCTCGAAAGCCGTACCCGAATCCAGTCCTTTCTCGAGGACCACCTTCGATATTCTGTCGGGATTCTCGATAACTTTCTTATAGCTCTCGGAGGAACCGATTGTGGTGACGATACCTTCGCCCACGCGCGCGATGATGGTTTCCTCGGTGGCGCCGCCGACGAGGCGGTCGATGTTGGCCCGCACAGTCACTCTTGCCTTTGCTTTGACCTGGATGCCGTCGACGGCCACCGCCGCTATCGTATCAGCGCCCTTTGCAGGATCAGGGCAGTCGATGACCTTGGGGTTGACGCTCGTCTGCACTGCATCGAGGACGTCACGTCCAGCGAGGTCGATAGCAGTCGCCCGCTGCCAGCCCAGGTCGATATTGGCTTTTCCGGCTGCGATCAGGGCCATGATGACCTTGTTCACGTTGCCACCTGCGAGAAAGTGGGTTTCCAATTCATTTGTGGAGATATCGATGCCGGCTTTTACCGCCATGATCTTGCAGTCGACGATTAAGAGCGGCGGCACTTTCCTCAGTTTCATACCGATGAGGCTGCCGAGGGTCACACGTGCGCCCGACATCAGCGCTCGTACCCATACCTTCGCGAAGTACAGAAAAATCATCAGAAAAATAAAAACAATTACTGCGCCAATAATAAAGGCAATCATCCCGGGGCTGATTGCATCACCGCCGCTTGTCTGAGCAAAAACACTTAGCCAGTCCATCATCTTCTCCTATGGTTGATGTTCCTAATCATCAGTGACTTCACTATAATGGATTATAAGGTAATCATTTCCTGAATCAAGCCAAAACATTATGGGAACCTGCTCGATCGCCGTCAACGCAGGCTTAGCTCTCTTCCGTGCTTGAGGCCCCTTCCACAAGAAGCTGGTTGCTGCGAATACCCGTGACAACGATATTACTGCCTTTCTCGAGGAACTCGCCCTCGCTAACGGCATCGTACCTGTCGCCATCGATGTCAACCTTGCCGGTTGGCCTGAGTGCGGATTCCGTAACTCCGGACTTGCCGACGAGTTTTTCCAGTTCATCCTTGCGTGTGTCGTATCCCTTCTGTGTCTTGGTCAGAAAAAGGTCTCTGCCGATAGAGGTCCTGGGGAGGACTTTGAGCGCCGTCAGCCAGGCAAGGACTGCCGTCGATATCAGGACGACGGCGGAGACCGCAAGGCCGGTCATGCCGAAGCTGCGAAATGCGAAGTATATCGAGCCGCCGATGCAGCAAAAACCGAGAAAACCGAGGACACCGCCTGGCAGGAATACCTCGACAATTATGAGAATGATACCAGCAATAGCGAGAGCAATTACAACCGCCACGTGAATTCTCCTCAGCTTGATTTATCAGCTTTCTTGACTACGATATGATTCCCTCTCACAGCGATAATCTTGATTGTCTCATCCTTTCCGATCATGTCCCCTTCGGTGACCACGTCGTAAAGCTTCCCGTTGAAAACAGCCTTGCCCGCGGGTCTCAGGAATGAGTGGCTTATTCCTACCTTCCCGATAAGGTTCTCTGCCTGTTCAAGCGGGGTACCCTCGGAAGCGTGGAACCCCTTGGTCTTGTCCTGTGTATCCGTGAGGACAATTCTGCCGTAAACCGGCGTGTGGGGAAGCACGAAGCGGAAGAGAATCAGGATGATGAAGAATGTCGCGACTATATACATGGCCAACCGCATCAGGGCGGCGCCGAATGCGACAGTCGGGATGGGCAGGTCGGGTATGGGTTTTTTGAGGATGGACATGAATATCCCTATCAGCATAAGGATAATGCCTGATATCCCCACGACACCAAACCCCGGTATGACAAACAACTCGATCGCGAGCAGCATAAGACCACAAACGAAAAGGGCGACATTCACCCAGTCTGCCATTGTATATCCGTAGTTGGCAAAGAAGAAAAGCGCAAGGCAGAGAATTCCCAGGATACCCGGCGCCCCGAAACCCGGGACCTTCAACTCGGTCGCTATTCCGATAATTCCACCGATCAAGAAGAGGCCGCTCAGTGGGATAAGAACCTTGGCAAGGCTTTCGGACCAGGACATGGGGAATTCAACTATCCTCGCCCCCTTGAGGTGTTTGTACTTCTCGATCTCGAAGATTTCGCGGATACGGTTCACTTCGCCGAGCGCCATCTTGAGGTCAATCGCCTGTTTCCAATTGCACGTGTAAGACATTCCCTCCATCGTTATGAACCACTTGTCGCCGAGGTCATCCCGCCAGTCACGCTCGCGCGGTCTTACTCTGTATTCCCTTTCATCTTTCCTTTCGGTAGAATCTTCGGGCCAGAAACCGATTCTGAAAGGCGGGGTAGAGGGAGGAGGGTTGACAGAGGAAGTAATGCCTTTCTTTCTGTTCCATTCTGCCTCGTTTTTCGCCTGCATCTCACGATACTTTTTCAATTTCTCCGGGATATCGTCGATATCGAGGCCCTTCTCTTTCAAGACCTCCTTGTTCTCATCGGCCCATTCCCAGTACTCGAGGTATGATACCTCAATATTCTTGTCGGTCATGGCCTCAGCAAGTTTTGGATTGATTCCGTTCGCTTCGGCCGCGGCAGCCATGTGCTCCCGTATATATGATACATACTTCTGCCCAAGCTCAATGGGCCCTGTCGGAGAGAGTATGACCGGCACGACGGCGCCGAACTCACTTCCTCTCGCAACTACAAGATTATTACATGCTACGACCGTTGCTCCTCCGGCGGACGCGGCACGTTTATTCACCCACCCAATAGTGGGGATATATGAACTCAGAAGGGCATCGTTTATTTGAAATTCGCTATCTATTCTTCCTCCAGGGGTATCGAGCTCGATGACAATCAGGCCGGCGCCTTCTTTCTTCGCCTCTTCCACCCCGCGTGTGATGTAATTGGCCATGATCGGGTCGTACTCGGAATCGAGCTTGAGATGGTAGACGATCTCGCTGGACAGGCTTTCTTCTTCCGAATGACCGATCTGATATGAGATGATGGAGAAGAGCATCAAGGACAAGCCGATCCAGAGGAAATACTTTTTTCTCGGCAGCCTTCGCTTCAAAATCGTGCTCATATCTCTATAGTCCTCCTTCATTGATTCAGCGGAATTATAGCACATAAGGTGCCACGTAAAGAGATTTAAGTGGATGAAAGTGAAATCGAGAACGGGAGCTGGGAGGGTAATCCGGCGGCGTTTCTTTCCACGCTGAAGAAGCCATAATTATGGTGGAGAATACCGGGCTCGAACCGGTGACCTTCTGGCTGCCAGCCAGACGCTCTAGCCAACTGAGCTAATTCCCCACCGTCGGCATCATTTCCTTGGTTGCGAACACGCGAAAACCGACACGTGTTAATAACCGTATATTATCTACATTGCAGCGGGATCGGTGTCAACAAGATTTCGGGCGTTCATTTCGGGGAGATCTTTGAAAACGGGAGAGAGATCGGATCTCGCAGGGCGGCAGATTATGAGCGATCCTATTATTCTGCGCGGCTGCTTTCCGCGTTTCCCAAGGCGAAGTCTGTATGGTGCAGTCTTTCTTGACGACAACTCCCGTCGGAAAGAAGGATGTATGCATCGGGATTTTCACTCGGGATGATGAGGACGTGATTTGGCTCCGCCCCGTCGCCAGATGGCACATCCATTACCCGCTCTCCGCTCAGATAAAGGCCGTCGGGTCTGAGGACGTACACCTCCGAATTATGCATGCAGAAGTCGATTGTGTCCTCAGGCAGAACCATGAACAGTTGGTCATCGCGGTACAATTCGCCGCCTACCTTGAGCGTGTAGATTCTTCCCTCGGATAGACGAACCTGTGCAGTTTCCAATAGATCGAATTCCGACGGCAAGTATGCTGTGCCGCCGATCTTCACCCGGGTGTATCTCGAACTGACCAGGAGCATTGGCACTATGAAGAGGATAAAGACTAATGTGATGCCTATGGATGGCCTGTTCATTCCGAGTCTCCGGATTTTCTGTTCCTCTCGTCTGGAACAATTTCCGTGCCAGAATCCACGCAGGCACATTAGGAGAGTGCTTTTGGAATGAAAAGAGGCGTGCGGTTCAAGAACTGCTTCAGAAAATCAGATTATCCAAACTTGTACACCTTGCGGATTCTCTCAATAACCGTCCAGGTGCACTTGAGGCCTTCCGGGAATTCGACGAGGTCGCCCTTGTTGATTTCCACCTCATCTGTAGGTGTCTTGACCTTGACTTTGCCCTCAAAGACATAGGCGGTCTCTTTGTCGGAGTACTCCCAATCGAAAGTGCTGGGCTCGCATTCCCAGGTGCTCCACGAATCTATGCCGAGCCTTTTTAGCTCCTCCTCATCAGGACAGGTGATCTTTATCTCGCTCATGCTGAATCCTCCCTGCATTCCTCGTTGCGTCTATGACGGGCCATTAGCAATGAGTTGCCTTGTTCAGCGTATTTCACTTCATCCATGAACTCGCGGATAAGGCATACGCCTCTTCCGCCGGTGCGCATGATGTTATCCGGTTTGGTGCAATCGTCGACTCTCGTGTAATCAAAGCCGTCACCCTCGTCGGTGACTTCGATGTGGATCTTGTCCCGGTAGACGGCGTAGTCTATACGGGCCTTTTTTTCAGGGTCTTCTTTGTTTCCGTGGATGATGGCGTTGGTAAGGGCCTCCCCGACGGCGAGACGAACGGCGAATTGGTCCTTCTCACCATAATTGAACTGCTTGACGGCACGGACGATATCATCACATGCCTGGCGCACTTCCATTTTGCTCGATAGACTGATTACGCCGGTGACTTCCGGAGTCTCATCGCACATGTTCGCCGGTCCCCTTCATTTTCGGGCGAGTTACTGACTTTCGTCAAGACGGGCCTTAAAGATCAGCGACGGCCTCGTCGAGACTGGGTTTGATTGAAAAAATGGTGTCCAGTTTCGTTATGCTGAACACCTCGAGGATTGTCTCCTTGATGTTGCACAGGCGCAGTTCGCCATTTTGCGCATCCACTCTCCTCTTCAGCGTTATCAGCTTCCCGAGCGCTGTGCTGGAGAGGTACTCGACGCCTTTGAAATCGACGACGAGTTTGATCCCGGGGGCTGACTCAACGACCTTGTTCATCTCGTCCCCGATCTCCTGGATATTGATCTGATCGAGTATGTCCGATTCCTTAAATCTGATGATCGATATGTCGCCCCGTTTCTCGAGGATTATCGTGTTAAGCTCCTCACTCATTCGCTTCCTCCTTTTGTACTGGAAATGCTCAACTATCTCAAATGCTCCGTGATTGTAAGGGCACATTTGTCTTCTGTCAACTTCGTATCGAATAGAGCCAATTACGATCTTCGTATTCTGCGTGTCCCTGAATCGTGCCGTCGCATGGCAAACGTTCTCTACCACAACTACTTTTCACAATCTATTCTTCATCTTTCCTTCGTGATCTTCGTAGTTCTGTCCGCCGTCATAGCCCCAAAGGGAGTGACGAAATAAAAGTTGGGTAGCGGTGTGTCCCGAATGGGACCTGCGCAAGCAATCACGCGCCTTGCGCGATTCGTAAGGCGAACCGAAGGGGAGCCCTAAGAAATCTTACTTCTTACGCCGTTTAAGGAAGGACATCGAAAAGACGATCCCGGACAAAACCATCGCAATTACCGACGGCTCGGGGATCATCGCTGTGGCGTAGAATATCTGGCCTACTTGCCGTTCCCATTCCTGGTCAGGATAGTACCTCACCCAGGCGATCTGAATTTGATTGCCGGAAATATAAAGTGAAGGGTAGCGGTCATAATAGCCTTGAGTAACCTGATAGAAATCGTCGCCATCCCAGAAAGTAATATTGCCCCTCGTATTGAAACCGGGACTATCGTTAGAAACATAAGCCATCATTCCATTAAAAAGCGAGGGCTCAAGATCGCGATTCGGGCTCGTCGTTATCTGGCGCTTCACCCCATCTTCCCAGATATAAATGTCCGAATCCTCCCATTGATCATCAACTTCTGCCCACGCTATCATTCCATCGTATAGCGATTGTCTCCACATCTGCGAGTGCGCGGGTATTATGATTGTCTCCCAGCCGTCATAATAGTAGATGTCGTAATGATAGCGGCTCTCGTCACCACCAAGCCACATTATGGTGTCTTCGTACTGAACGGGATAGAAATTATAGATCTCTTCCTCCGATATCTGCTGAGTATTCTCACCATCCCATCGAAATACCTGCCAGTTCGCGTGCGAAAGCTCCCGAGAGTAGACTACATTCCCCTTCCACAGGTTTGGAAGGCCTTTTTTAGTTGGATCGTTCGCAACAACAAACGTGTCGTTTCCGTCCCAGAAGCTTAGAGTATATTTTTCACCTGAAAAACCTGACCTCCAGAC
>SDBU01008409.1_pt1 | contig 11741 bp, 11 predicted proteins | sample 2277071 | NCBI WGS metagenome assembly SDBU01 (sample SAMN10397929, study PRJNA504765) | marine sediment metagenome | isolation source: marine sediment core GS08_GC12, 126 cmbsf | place: Arctic Ocean: Gakkel Ridge, Loki's castle | collected 2008 | reverse complement strand
CTATTCAAGTGCCTCCGAAGGACGTTGAGGGTGATAGCATCATGCATCATCTCCTCCCGAGTGTCGTAGTGGCGGATCTCCATTGGAAGATCCCCGGGATAACGCCCTAACTCACTCCAGACCTTCTGTCGTTGGTGTCCATCCACGATGATGCCATCATCAGAAACGATGATAGGAACCTTCACACCGTTCTCTTCAATGTCCCTCTTGAGCTCGTCGTACTCCCATCCTTTCAGTATCTTGAAGAGGGATGAAAGCTCTGGGTCGATTCTGAGAATGATTGGTTTATCACTCATTTTTCTTTTCTCCATTGCGCTCGCGAACTATTCCGTTATGGGTCGGGCGAGGTAGAATACAGGGCAGTCTCGTTCGAGTGGGAAGCAGGATATTTCTTCGTTTCTTGGATGTTGCAGGGGAAACATTTTGACTATTAAGCCGTACGGGCAGAAACCGCATTTATGGCATGGTTTTTCTCGGGGGGGTTTATCGGTTTCCCACGTCCATTCCTTTTTTGGCTTTTTGGTCAGACTTTCCTTTATCCAAGTTGAGGAAAGCATATAGACCTTCCAGCTTTCCCCTTCCGGCTTGCATTTCTGCAGGCGCTCAAACTCTTTGTTCGTAAACTTCACATTTACCGATGGCATGAATGACTAAGTAGATTACTAAGTTATAAACTATGTGTGTGACTGAGTGGTCCCTCTTGTTCAGGGCAAACTTTAAGGATTCAGCCTCCTCCACTCTAATCGGTGGCAAGAAGGCAATGTATGCTCTTGAGCCTCTACCGATGATCGTCCCCCAGAACTTCCCCGGGGATAGAGATTACACCCTGGAGGCCCTCAAGGAGGAGCTCGCCCTGATGGAGCGCCATCTCAGGGACGGCTCCTGGCGACTCTGCCGCTGCAACCCGGAGAAGCATCTCCCCCTTTTAGCAGGCCTCTCAAGCGAGGGCTTTGGTTTCGCCGATGATCCTGAGGAAAGGAAGTTCATGCGGGAGATCAGGGACAGGTCACGAGTCTGGAGGGCTAAGATTCAGGAGGGGAAGTTCACCGACGAGGATGCTGACCAGCTTAGGGCGTGGGCTAGGCAGCTGAGGCATCGTATAGAGTTCAGGAACTGGAGTGGGCCTCTTGAGGAGACGCCTGAGATCGTTGAGGTCGTCGAGGAGATTAACGCTTTATCTGGGGGGTTGAGGGAGCTTGAGGAGCATCATGTAGACGAGATACTCACCAAACTCGCCAAGAAACACGGAATCAAGAAGCCCCCGTACAGATTCATTAACAACTGCAACCCCATGACAGACGCATGGCAAACGGGAAGCGACCTAGTCCTCAAGACAGACGATGGTGGCATGCTACGCGTCCCCATCATAAGCACCGATGAGCTGGTTTTCTGCAGAGGAGGCGCCAGCCCCTACGCCGTGGCCCACGAGTTCTGCCATCATCTTGCGCGGGTGAAAGAAGGGTCTACCAATGAGAACTCTGCCACGAACTGCGGTTTAAACGAAGTCGGGAACACCCTACACAGAATTGAGCACAAACTAACAGTAGCCCCGGTGAGGGAGTCCTTAAATAGTCTGAGTCTCAAAAGGAATAGTGGTGGCAAGATGGCCGAAAAAGAAACTCTTATGGATTACGTTCCACTAATAGCCGGAGTCTTTGCTGGCGAGCTCATCGACGAGATGGGCTACGTAGAGACGTTCACAGGCGCAATAGCACCAGGCTTTGAGGGACTCATCAAGGCTGGACTCGGTGTAGGTATCGCCTTCCTCGGCATTACCAAAGCTGAGGGTGCCGCGAAGGACTTCATGATCGGCATGGGTGCTCCCCTCGTCATAGCGGGGATCAAGCAGCAGTTCATGCCCACACTCGGGGCCAGACCTGCACTCAGGGCGCCAGTGGTTGTAGCCCCTGCACAGCTGACTCCCTACGCTAGGCCCACCGGCCTATACCAGGGACACCCCACAATCCAAGTGCCCATGATTCCCCCGAGGCCAGGCATACTCGCTCCTCCTCAGCCGACGATGTACCAGCATATGCAGGAGCCTGCGCTCGGTGTCAAGTGGATGCTGGGTGGATCTAGAAGGTAGCTCTGGCTAACTGATAGCGTAAGTAATCCCGTATTCTCCGTGGCGCGTGGGCGCCTCTCTTAATTATTTTTATGTATGTCTAGCGATTACGCCATTTTTCCTCTTTGGTAGGTGGTGGATAGCTCGCGGGGGCTTATGAAGTATCTTCCTTCTATTTCATACCAGAACACGTTGTGGCCGTCTTGTAGTCCCAGTTGTCTTCTGATCTGAACGGGGACTTGAACGCGTCCGTTGCTATGCATAGTGTTCATACCTATTAGGTTGCCCTTGGCCCCTCCGAAGGGCGGAGCGGGGGTGCCTGCAACCTTTTCCTGGAAGGTGTGGTCGCGACCACCCGTGGTGAGGTCTTTTATCCGCTTGAGGGCAATCTCCTGCTCCTGCTTGGTGCCCACGGGGTAGCCAAGCCTCTTGGCGAGTTGAAGATCGGGAATCTTCCCCGCTGACCAGTCCTTCCACGCCACGTGGAGCGCCTCACAGGCTGTGGCTTCTGGTTTTTTCTTATAGGATGCTCCGCATAAATCACAGAACCACGTTCTCTGGCTACGATCATAGGTCGGCATGAACAAATCCCTACGGATAATACGGCTAATTCTCCGCAATCAATTATATTCAAGGGGGTATATAATTCTAACTGGTGGCAAAATAACATGAGCGGCGTAATGCGGCACTGGCAGCAACCAGAGTGGTCTGCCAGAGCCCTATGGGACTTCGCTTATTCAGTGCTATCTAAGACCTACGAGTACAACCCATCCGTTGACGACTGGCGACTCATCAGACCCGAGGACATCCCGGGAGGCACCGCAGGACTCTGGCTAAACCCCAGAGCCACTGGGGCGGTCTACGCGGACATGACCCCCGGGGTCGGAGGCTTCAGAGTACCCCAAGGCGTAGGCTTTGGCTTCTACGGCTTCTGGATCCAGGGACCAGACCTTGGACTCGGCGCAGGCTACAGACTGATGGTCAACTTCGTCAAACGGATCGAGTGCCCCATCCATGAGTTCATGAGCGACTCTAAGGGAGCCAACAAGCTCCTTGCATCTGCGGCCACGGGCTTCATCTTCTGGTTCCACGTCCACTACCTGCACCTCGAACAAATGGTGTTCTGCAGGGAGAACGACGTAGTCCAGTACCAGCTAAAGGGAGCCAACATCCAACTCGCCAACACCTTCGAGTTCTTCCCGCTGATCATCATCGCAGGCTACAGCAAGCAGCTACTGACGAACGCGTAGTATGAGGTTGATGAAAATGGGAAAGAAATGTTTCTGGGTCAAGGGACATACAAGGAAGGTCAAGGGCAAGCGGATACGTGTCAAGAGACACAGGGTATGCAGGTGATTGTGGATGGGTAGACGTAAAGGGCCTACGAGGGCGGCTTCCCGCAAGGGTGGCAAGATCGCCGGCAGAGCCTCTAGGTACTGCAAGGGCAAGAAGGGAAGAGCCTTCCAAGCTTGCCGAAGGGCCTACTTCCGAAGTCACTAGCTACTGTAGATAGTCCCAAAGACCGAATCGAGGACTTCCCCCCTTTTTCTTTTTAATAAGACCTCAACCGGGGTCTGACGAGGTATCGGTCGATGTTTATGATAGGAAGATCCCGTATGTCAAGAGGGGTTCTGCTGGAATATCCGTGCCAGCCACAGGAACCGCAGACTAGCGAAGCCTTGCCAGCTATCTGGATGTCATAAACTTCCCCCACAGCAGAGCAGCTAGGGCATCTTAACCACTGCATGGATAATAAACGAAGAAAAGACTTGATAAAGGCTATGTCGGGGTGGGAGGGCGGAGCCGTGTTCCCTCGGGCTTAACCGCGACGGGTGCCAACCAGAAGTAGTTGTTGGTGGCAAATACGGCCTGTTGGCATGAGCGGCGCAGCGTGGCCTTTATGAGGGGTTTCTGGCTCCGATTCCTCCCGTGTCATAGGGTGTTAGGCGTGTTTAAAAGGGTTGCTCTTTGGGCTCTAGAGCCTGTTTAAATGGCTTGTAATCAGTCCTAGGATTATCTGAGAGGCGTTTCCAAGGCCAAAGTCCTCGATGCGACCTGTTTTAGTCTCAGGCCATTCCGTTGTTTCTCTCAGTATTATTAGGGGTTTACCCGACCAGAAGACCTCTTTTTGGAGTCCTCCTGAGTCAGTTGCTACTGCTTTTGAGTGTTTCACGAGTTTAAGTATCTCTACGTAGTTAACTGGGTTTACCGCCTTGATGTTCGAGGGTAACGTGATTTTGAATTTTCTAAGCCGTTCTCTTGTTCTTGGGTGAACGAGGAAGATGATCTCTCCCTGGGTTTTTAGTTCATCCAGTCTCAATGCAAGCCTCTCTGGGTCATCTACGTTCTCGGGTCTATGAAGCGTGAGTAGGGTGTATCCCTCCTCTTCTAAGCCCATATCCTCGACGATGTTGCACTCCTCGATTTTTTCCTTGATGTCATAGAACAGGTCCAGCATTGTATCGCCGGTCCTGAAGACATCCCCTCTCACCTTTTCGTCTAGTAGGTTTTTTCTACAGTTTACTGTTGGTGCGAATAGGAGGTCGGAGCAGTGGTCTATGATTCTTCGGTTGACTTCCTCTGGCATTTCCATGTTGTAGGATCTAGCTCCCGCTTCTATGTGGGCTAGGGGTATGCTCCGTTTAGAGGCGACGAGGGCCGCTGCCAGCGCAGAGTTTGTGTCCCCCGGGACAATCATGAGGTCTGGGGGCGTTTCTATTGCCTTGTTCAGCCTTGTCATTATGCGTGTTATCTGCTCGATGGCTGGGTGGCTTCCAACCTCAAGGTTCGCATCGGGGGCGGGTAGGTCAAACGTCTCGAACAGGGAGGCGGTCATCTCGTAGTCGTAGTGCTGACCTGTGTGTATTATCGAGAGGTCTATTTTTTCGTCTCCGCTTGCAAGTTTGATGAAGGGGATGGATTTTATTATCTGCGGTCTAGTTCCGAGGACTAGGAGCAGGTTAACAGACATTTATGCGTCGCCTTCCAGAACAGTGAGTATTCTATCAACTGTTTTCTCCCAGCTATGCTCCAAGGCCTTCTCTCTGATAGCCCTAGCACTGAGTGGCTTCTCAAGGATTTTAATCAAGTCCTCCTCAGTCGTCCATACTCTGCGTTCAAGACTTGAAATAATCCTCAGCTTGGAGAATGCCTCTGGAACTACCAGCAGGGCCCCTCCCGTCGCAGCCTCTATTCTAGATATGCCCCCTTCCCCTGGCTGGGTGAGGCAGTAGAAGTGCGCTGCCCGGACCAGTTTCTGGTGTCGTAGCCAGCCCAGTCTCTGCACTCCGCGGTATACGGGGATGGGGTGAATGAGTTTAATGTCTGGGCGGGGGAGTACGTTCTGGTATATGTCGTAGATGTAGTCGTATTTGCCTTTGTAGTATCCGTGCATCAGGCAGTCGAGGTAAACGGCTTTCTCATCTTTCTCAGGGTAGCAGTGTTCAGGGTCGGCTCCCCAGCCCACGTAAACATATTTTTCGGGGCGATTGGGAAAAGGATGTACTTGAGTGAGAATATAGTCAAAATATTTCACTCGATCCTTGGACATCCCTGTATAATGATCGGAGCAAAGATAGTTGACGATTTTATCTCCTGTGAGCTTCCTAAGTTTCTCGTAGTATCCAGGCATGTTCAGGATCAGGTGGTATCCCCGATAAGAGGTGACTATCGTATGATCGGCTATTTGCGGGTAGTACCCCGCTCTCTTGAGCTGCCTAGCATTCACGGGTTTGTAAAAGTTGTCCATCACTAATCGGCTGTCAATCCCCCTCTTTCTGAACCATTTATTCAGGAACCAGGCATAAACCGCGTTAGGCCTAAAGATGTTCTTGAGTTCAGCGTCTGGTCTGAGTTCGCTCATGATATTTATACTTGTCAACTCAATTCTACCTACGAAAGTGTATGGAACGCATATTAATTCTCACCCCCTTCAGGAACGAAGATCACTCAATCCCCCAGTACCTAGCAGCCATCAAGAAACTCAGGTATCCCCCTGAGCTGATTGACCTTTACTGGCTGGAGAACGACTCCAGCGACAACACTCTAGCCCTGTTGAAGGAGGCTCAACCCACGATGCCCTTCAACTCGACGACACTAGAATCTATGACGCTTCACGGCCCAGTCAAAAAGAAGAAGCCAGGAATCCATGGTAAGGACATGGGCTACGGTCCTGTTCGGTGTGCCTCGTGGCTCATCATCTGGAACAAGTATTTCACGCCCCTCATACAGAAGAGTAAAGCCGATTACGTGCTATGCTACTGGGCAGACGCAATTCCCCCCAGAAACGTTATCACGTACTATTTGAGGGTCTACAAGAAGTATCCTGATGCGGGTTGGGTTGGGGGTAAGATGTACCGCAGGTATCCTAAGCATAATGTCATTTTGAGTCCTTGGCCTGAGGACCTGTTTGACTCCACAGAGATAGTCAAGTGTAAGATGACGGGGCATGTCTGGATGATGCCTAGGGAACAGGTGGCGAAATGCCATTTCTACCGTAAGGGCAGGGATATGCATATGTCGCTGGTGCTAGCTATGAAGAAGCTGGGGCTACAGTCCTACTTCGAGCCAAAGGTTTTCATACACCACATATCCACCGATGGAAAAGTCTGGTTCGCCGATGAGAATCCTTAATGTCTGCATCAGGGATTACGCAGGTCTAACCATTCGGCTGACTGAAGCAGTCAACAAGCACACGGAGCACGAGTGCAGACAGCTTATTATGGCGAAGCATAAGTGGGGCTATCCTTACGACATATTCACCACGGACGGCGATGAGATCAGGAAGTGGATTGAGTGGGCTGATGTAGTTAACTGTTGGGGGCAGAGCTATCCTCTACGCGTGGCAGGGAAAATCCCTGATAAGTTGATAATCACCCATGTTGGCTCGTATTTCAGGGGAAGCCCTGAGAAGAGACATAAAGAGGCTCTTGGGCTGGGGGCGAAGGAGCTCGTATGCACGCCCGACCTCTTAATATTTCCCGAGTTGAAGTGGCTGCCGAACGTTGCTCCCGTAGATGAATGGGCTAAACTGAAGAGGGAGCATAGCGGAAAGCCCATTGTATGTCAGTCGCCTAGTAGCCAGAAAAGGAAGAACACTCAGGAGATAAGGAGGCAGCTACGCCACCGAGAGGACATAACGCTTGAGATCATCAGGTTGGTTCCGTGGGAGGAGTGTATGCGACGCAAGGCTGTGGCAGACATTTACCTAGGTGCTTTCAAGATTGGCTACGGGATGTCCTCGCTTGAGGCGTGGGCTATGAGTATTCCCGTGATCAGCTACATAGAAAGCCCGCATAGGGAGCTGAATCTACGGGAGATAGGGTATCTACCTTTCTACGAATCACCCATCGAGAAGCTGTCTGAGGCGGTTGACGCTCTTCTGGAAGATAGATTATTGTACGAGAAATATGCGAAGCTTGGATACGAATACGTTAAGAACTTCCACGATTATCCTGTCGTCGCCAATAGATTCACTTCATACTGTGAGGAACTAGCCCCAGCTCCCTGAACCGAGTGAGAGCCATTCTATGTGCCTCCGCTATGTCCTGGGCGTTCATCTCCTCCGTCTCGATAACGACGTTCCCCGTCATGTCAGGACCAACGGCTGCATATTCGCTTACATCCCTAGTCAGTATCTTCATGCCGAAAGCATCAGGATCAGCCCATACACGGCTGCCCGGGTAGGGGGTGAAGATGCACAGGATCGCCTCATCAGGCATAATCGCCTCCATCATATCAACGGTATCCTGAACCGTCTCCCATGTCTCCTCCGGGCTACCCACGATCACCGCAGCCTTAGCCCTTATTCCCGCCTCCTTGGTGAGTCTTATGGCCTCGAAGTTCTGCTCGACTGTGGTTCCCTTGCCTAGGTTGTCGAGTATCTGCTGGTTTCCAGATTCCAATCCGTAGACGATCTGCACGCAGCCAGCGTCCCTCATCGCCCCTAATGTTTCCTTGTCTACTTGGTCTACGCGGGTGAGGCATCGCCAGAAGATGTCCAGTTTCTTGAAGCCGTCGAGGATTTCAAAGAGGCGTTTCCTGTTCAGCGTGAATGTGTCGTCTCTTATGCTGAAGGCATGTATGTCGTATCGGTCTATGCACTCTTTTACTTCGCCTATGATGTTCTCTGGGCTTCTGAACCTGACGGTTTTACCCCATACCTTGCTACAGAAGGCACAGGATGCGGGACAGCCCCTGGCAGTGATTATCCCTGTTGAATGTAACCCGTTGACCCTTCTGTGGTATTCTTTGATTGGAATTAGATGCCTAGCGGGATAGGGTATTGTATCCAAGTCCTCTATGGGTGGACTTTGAGCTAGTTTGCCAACGAATTTTCCTTCCAGGATTTCAATTATCGCTTTTTCTCCTTCTCCGATTATGACTTTATCGAAGTGCTCAACAAGGTCCCCGGGGACACAGGTTGCGTGGGGGCCTCCAACCATCCTTATCGCATCAGGATGTTTCTCTTTCAGGAAGCTGTTCACGGCTAGAGCCGACTTTATCAGAGGGCTTGAGCAGTACACCCCATAGAACTCTGCATCCGAGTTCTCAAGAACCGTTAGATCATCGTAGAAGTTCAGGTCCACCACCTCTGCCTCTACTCCGTATTCTTCGAGAACCGCCCCTAGGTAGAGTAGACCTAGGGGTTCATCCCAGCACGCATCCGCTACAACAGGATCAGGAGGGTTAATCAGCACTATTTTGGTCATAATAAATTCTCCTTGAGTCTTTCAGCGTATAGTTTTATTCCCTTTTCTAGGCTGTGTTTTGGCTTCCAGAAGGGCGATATTTTGTCGATGTTGAGGCTTCGTTGCGTCAGATTATCAATGCCCCTAGGCTGAATGATCCGCGTTTCAACTTTCTTGGATAGGGCTTTACCGATTAGAGGCGGTATGTCCTCGATGAGGGTTTCGACTCCAGTTGCCACGTTAAACACGTTGAACCCCTCCATGTCCAGCATGATCACAGTAGCCTCGACAACATCATCTATGAAGGTGAAGTCTCTGCTCTGTCCCCCAATGACCGTAAGTGGCTTGTCCTGTAGGGCTTGCTCCATGAATATTCGCATAACGTCCTTCTTGCCAGGATAGAACTTGTTCTCGATGTAGGTTAAGTCTCCGAAGCAGTTGCTGTACCTGAGAATGGTGACATCCAACCCGTATTTACTATGGTAAAACTCTGCGTATCGCTCTTCGTTGATCTTCCCGATGGCGTAGAGGCACATCGGGTTGAACGGGTCTGATTCCTTGAAGTTCAATCCGTTGCCGTAGACGCTGCACGAGCTGGAAAGTATCAGCTTTGCCCCTGTCTTTCTGATCAATTCGAGAACCTTAAGCATTGATGCGAAGTTGACCACTTCATACATGGCGTTCTCGTTCACCCGTTCAATGCTTACCACGGCTAGGTGAACCACGACATCGACATCAGGAAGGCTTGAGGCGTTGATCTTCGATAGGTCATAGTTGAGGTACGGTATTTCCTCTGGGAGGTTCGACCGTTCACGGCTGGTTAAATAATCCAGTGCAATTACTTCATAATTCTCAGCCAGCAGGGGAATGAGGTTGCTCCCGACAAATCCTTCTGCGCCCGTGCATAAAATACGCAAGTTTCATCCCTCTTTTGATATGTTCACGCCTTGGGCTATATAATGGTCGATTAGCGAGGCCGTAGACCAGTGAACCCAGAAGGGGTCATGCTTCAGAAGAGGCTGTACCTCTAGCCCTTGTCGAATGTTTCTGCCATACCATGAGGCGTCATAGTCCCTTTTAATCTGTTTTAAATATTTCTTAGGGATTAATTGACCCGTTGGAATGCGCACTCGGGGAATATCCGCCAGTTCTGGGTTAAGCCTTTTGGCGATTCTCTGTCGCAACCCCTTCGGAGGTACGAAATTGGATTCTATAATATGCTTCATGGGTTCCCAGCCGTCAAGGGGGCTGACGACCTTGCAGGGCATCGATGAGAGATAGTTTGTAGCCAGATCGTAATAATTCCTGTCCAAAAACTCCGATATAGTATTTTCTTTTCTTCCCACAAGCTCTTGAAACACGATGTTAAAGTGATGTGCAAACCAGAGCTCTGTTTCCTCATTGCTTGCTGTTACCTTTCCTTTGCGTCTTAGAATGTCTAAAGCCCAGTATATCTCATTCAAGGGAAACGAGGAGGGACCGTTGAGATATTTACACGCGTTCTGGTAGTCAAAGAAATAGGAGTAATACCCCTCGTCGAACTGGGATAGCAACAGGTAGTCGATTCTATTCCATCCTTTAAGCCTCATTATCTTTCTGAACTCTGGGATCTCCTCTCCCCAGCATACGAAGACAAATCTTCCAAAGCCCTCTCTTCCCCGTTTCTCGTATAGCTCCCGTAGAACCGCTGATAAGATTCTGCTGTCCCATCCTGAGGAGTGAAGTACGAAGTGGAACTTATCTGGGGTCCAGGTTTTATCAATGAACTTCATTAGCGCATTCTTGAATCCATCCATGAAGCCGTCTAGCGTGACCTTCTTCGTCCTCGGCTTCACCTTCATCAGGTCGAACCAGTAAGCTGGCAGAACCTCTTCGTATGGTACTATGGTTATTTCCTTGAATGGGGTCTGAAGGCTGGCTCCAGAGACACAGTAACAATATTTGTTGTTGAATGTCAGTTCATCTACGTCGGTGAAATCATAGATTTTGTCGCTGACCTGCCCCGTAATGCTGTTCCGATAGAGCCTCCGATAGTCACGCATCACCTTTCCACTTCTTCAAACGCTCTATCCCAGTCTTTGACGATTATCTCCCAGGAATAGTTTTCGATGATGAATGCTCTGTTGGCTTCACCTACTTGCGCCAGTAAGCCTCGATCACTGTCTAGTAGCTTCAACCTCTTGTTCGCTTCCCTTACGGCTATGTCGTCTGGCTCGCTTGGAATAAGCCAGCGTACTGGTACGGCTTTAGAGGTGCTGCAAATATCCGTCGCAACCACAGGCAAGGCACAGCTCATGGCCTCCAAGACCGTTCTTCCTACGCCATGAGCGCCGTTCTCCTTCATCAAGGTGAGATACACGTCTAAGCTATTGTAGAAGCGTATCATCGGCTCGATTTCACGACCCTTAACCCTGAACTTCACGTCATGATCCGCCATCGTTTTCACTGGGTAGTTCAGCCGTTCAAGGAGATACGCTCGTTTATACTTGCTTTTCCTGTTACCCGCCCAGCCCACGCGTAGTTCGTTTGAAGGTGTTTTACTGGCTGGCTTGTAGACCTCTGGGTTGACGCCTTCTCTCAGTAACACAGCGTTTTCTATGCCTAGCGCCCTCGCCTTCCTTAGCAGTCTCTCCGTGCAGACAGCGTACAAGTCCACAGGAGTGGGGGGAGGGGCGAAGCTGCTTCCGCAGCACCACATGATAAGGGGTTTCGCGCTGATCAGTTCTTGGATATGTGGTCTGAATGCGTTCCAGATTGTTCGGCTGAAGCAGAAAATGAGGTCATGGCTGTTTATGAGTTTGGGGGTTAACCCGTCTTTTGGATAGCCTGCGCAGATGGTAATGTCGTGTTTTGAGTAGGCTTTTACGCCACGTGAGTAGTTATCGTAGGCCCAGCCGAATGAATCGGGTATGAGCAGAACCCGCATTACGCCACCAACAGGTAAATAGGTCTGATTCCATACCGGGTATCTTTGACCTTCATACCCG
>SDBU01008408.1_pt1 | contig 11743 bp, 10 predicted proteins | sample 2277071 | NCBI WGS metagenome assembly SDBU01 (sample SAMN10397929, study PRJNA504765) | marine sediment metagenome | isolation source: marine sediment core GS08_GC12, 126 cmbsf | place: Arctic Ocean: Gakkel Ridge, Loki's castle | collected 2008 | reverse complement strand
CTATCATCCTCTACATGTAATTCATATTTTTCTTGATATGCTCTAATCATTTGTAATTGTCTCATGGTTGGTACTAAAGGCTGAACTCCCTCATTGGGAAGATATTTATAAGCAGAGCCTAATAAACGAAAGGTCACTGGTATAAAGAACTCATCATTATTATCTTCTAATTCTTTTTTACTTTGAACCGGAAACAAGGTGTAACCCTCGGGTTTCTCCTTAGGCGAAACCGTTTTGGGCCAGCGCAGTTGGGCTTCAATATTCCAATCTAACACACTTATCTCATTGATATCTTCAGTCTGATTATCAAAAGCAGCTTTATATTTGGTTAATTTTCGATTGATAGTGTCATAATGTTCTGTTTTTGGAATATGGGATAATTGACTATCAATGCTATCGGCTAGCAAATTAAAACATTCATTCTCAAATTGGTCCCAATCTATATCATATGTAAATCCTCCTAATTTCGTGGTATACGCGAAAAACTTGTTTTTCAAATCATCCATATAGAAATAGGATAGGTTTGAATTAAACCTCCAAATTATATATTTTAAATCAATTTTAATATATATAAATATAATTATATAGAGAAATATTGTCCCTGTAAAAAATAACCATGTCCTCCTCATCCCCAGAAAATGTTATCTCCTCAGAAAATAATACTTCTCCCTACAAATATGTCTTATTAATTATTCATTCCGTCCGTTGTGCTCATTGTCAATTTTTCAAAGCACAACAGATGGAATCGGAATTATTGGACATAGTCAAGAAACATGGACCAGCAGAATTTATTGAATATACCCATTATGAAGTAGGAAAGATTGATTTAGAGAAGACTATTACCCATCGAGAAGAAGTCAGAGCCCATAATAGGGCTACTTTCATTGAATTATGGGAGAATCATTGCCGGGCTGTATCAACCACTCCCGAAAAATTATTGGAACATAATAAGAAATTGTTAGGCGAGGATTATGATCCTTACCAGTTGGATGATATGGTCGCAATGCCTGATTTATCCAAATTTCATCCCCAAATTGTCAATATGGTGGGTTGGTTTCCAACATTTATTTTATGTAATGCTAGTTGGTATGATCATGACAAAGATTTACAATGTGTTGTATTTAATGGTCGGATAGTAGATGGTCAAATCGAAATGGATACCCATGAGGCCTGTAAGATACCCCAAGCTACCAAGAAAAATCTGATGGGTTGGTTAGAAAAGGAATTGACTGGTAACGATATATTTAAGTAATGGATAGAAATATTCCTCTGATGAGGAATATTTTATTTAATGACTAATATCATTACTATTGGCCAAATCTAATAGCTTTAAGAAAACCTGATCAACATTTTTCCTCTTTTAGCCGAAGTTTCGAAATATGGTACATCTCTCTTTTCTGCCATTTCTTTAGCGAGTTCGGCAAATTTTGGTTTAATATAAATAAATATATGATAATCAATTTTATTTAGAATTTAATTGTATAATAAAAAATAATTATATAATAAAAAAATATTTTTGTTTATAAAATACTACTAAACTAAAATTATGGGCGATATATTTAATGATATACGTTGGGATATTCACAATAGCCAACCAACAGATGACAGAGGCAATATTATACCAAATCAGGATATAGATTGGACCAAATCAGCTTTAAAGCCTGATGGCACCCTTGTTTTATAGTATGATGTTTCCAGTGCTAAATTTGACAGAAAATATACTATTCAATCTATATCAAATTTGTATTCTTTGATGGGAGCTATAAATACCTTTTATAATCAACCAGTAGCTAGTGTTGAAGAAGCTAAAAGCATAGATGCTCACACCAGTTTTTTTACCTCCAGAGTCGCGTACGAATGCTGCCGATAAAATGCGTAGGGGTATACCATTAAAATATGGTGACTTAGTAGGAGATTTTAAGTGGTTTGCTGGATTATCTGTTACTTCCCATGATAGAGGGACATATCCTGTAATACTGCGGAAATAAATGAAAATTGCCGATTATTTAATTTTTCTTTATTTGAAGGGAAATTACCTATACATACAATATCACATTTTTTTGTTTTTAACAACAACATAAAAATTGAAATATTTTTATGTTTTTATTAGTAGTATAACATACTTATATTATAGTGACTAATAACACCTAAGTGCGAAATAAATTGACATAACTAACATATCAATGGATTATTTTGAAGACATATTTACTTTTACTTACCGTATCCTGGAAGAAGATTTAAATAATCCGTTGGCAGTATTTGGTGAATATGTATCAGATGTTTTATTGAATGGTAGATACTTAAGAACCTGTAAATATCAACATGTACAAACAATAATTGAAAAATTAGGTGGATACTTTCACCGCATAGGCTATCAACCCTGGAAATCTAACCATTGCTGGACAAATGAGAAAGTGACTGTCAAAGTATATCGTCAACAGAGTTGGTTCGCCCATGAAGTAAAAATATATTTGTTATTGAAGGACTCGTCTATCAAAATCCCTATTCTATATGAAGTACTTGAGCATAAGTCAGATGATAACAATATCATAGGAGAAGGAGAATTTATATTAATAATGGAAAATGTAGGTCAATCTATAGCTGATCTCTATTATACTAAAGAAGAAAAAGAAGACTATACTGCATTGGACTGTGGTATTTTAGACGAGAAAGTCCCTAAAAACATATTGAACAAGATAAACGAATATTTAACAGAATTAGATAGACTTGGTTATGAACACAATGATAAACATGCTGGAAATTTTACTATCAAAAATGGTGACGTGTACATGATAGATTTGAAATTAATCGAGAGAAAAGATACCTTTCCAGATTCGTCTTAGAACAGATATCATTATAATTGGATAGATCAAGTAAATACACATGTTAATTTTATTCATTTTGATTTTCTTTTAGTACAACAAAGAGTCCAATATAGATATCATGGAATTATGAACCCCGAATCTTCAGTCAATTGGTCTTGGTGGATAGTTATCCTAATAATAATTTTAATTTTAACTATATTTATCCATGAAGCCAACAAAGATCCACACACATCTAACAGCAAAGAAGATATACGAGAAATAGATCGCTTAGAACGGAATTTCTTGGCTTGGATCACGGTGGCTTCTATTTTCTTGGCGGCAGCAATTATTATCAAAAATTTTCTGAATTCTGGATCATATTATTCTATTGTATTTTTTATTATTGTTATATTATTATTGACTATCACCAATGCCGACTATTTACAAGAACGGAAGAGTTTGGCTCAGAAAGGTATTAAAGTTTTTCCCAGATTAGATTATTTATTTTTAATTGTTGTAGCAGTTATAATTATTTGTGTTATAATTATATATAATATAATTGCAGAAGGATGATTTTATAAAAATTGATTTTTTTAATTATCTTTTTTATTAGCTAAAGGCTTAAACCGTATGTCTAAATATTTGCTTGTTAAGGCGGTGGAGCATGGTACAGATGAAGAATTTCAAGCATTGCTGCATGAGAAATATCCCTCAGATCGTGCTTTAAGCCGAGCCTTACAATGTGGTAAAATAGATCGAGCTCAAGCGTTGTTCGATAATGGTTATCAATTGAGGGATTGTCCTTGCCCAGTGTTTAATTTACCAGCTATGCAATGGGCTTATAAAAATGGATTTACATTTGGTTCACAATCCTTAGATGATATAATATGGTTATGGAATGGCACCGATCAATTAGAGAGAATCGTTTTTCTTATCGAAACTGCGAGTTATCCCGTTCCATCTGTAAAAGAATTAGCGAAAATGTGTTATGCTATTAGAGATGATATCGCTGCTTACTTGGTCAAATATATGGGTGATTCAGAATTAAATGCATTCATGGATATCTTTGCTAAACAAGGAAAACTAGAGGCTGTTCGGATCTTGGTTGATCGAGGAATTCTTTTCGCCCGCCAGAATTTTGAGATGGCCTTATCCGTAGCAGATATTAAAAATATTACTTCTTTTTGCAATTTGGCTGGTGTTCCTCTGGAATGTAGTTTTAAGTCGGTTATGACTAATATAGATGATGATGATTTAGCTTTGGAGCTTTTGGCCATGTATCGGGAACAATTGCGAGACCAAAAAGTTTTTGAATTAGCTACAACTTGCAATTTGTACGACAAAGAATCTTATTTCACTGATTTTAGTCTTGAGTTAGGTAAATTATATGAGAAGTTTGGAAAGACTGTCAGCTATGCTGGACTTTTTAGTGTGGATCTTGACCGTATTTCCGAAAATCATGAGGGTACTAAATGTTATATACGTTGGATGCGTGATAGTCTTGAAACATTTAGAAATAAGAAAGTTCCAGATGTAGATAAATTTTTTGAAAAATACCCCGGAGTATTAGAGACAATTTCTTCAAAAATTGATGATAATACCTTAACTGATATGGAAATAGAAGAATTTTGTGATAAATTAGAGGATGTTTTTAATTAGACGATTGTGATAAAATAATATTTGAGTCTTGTTCATAATATATAAATATAATAATATAAATATAATAATATATATATTAAAAATTCCATATATATGGAATTTTTATTTAAAACTTATTTTATCCTACGTTTAACTACATACTTGGCTATTAAATTTCTGTTAAATACAAAGAAAAAAGTATTATCTTTACCTGGTATGACCTCTTGTAAAGATAATGGTTTTTGACCGTTATCTTTAGTTGGCAAAGGCTGCATATCCACAATATCCGGTTCTTCCTCCACAGGACTTAGGTCAAAAGCATAAATTTGTGGATTCTGTTTAGCCGTCCATTCTTTCTGAGGAAAATTTTCCCTATCTATTGTAATCAGAAATCTCTCACCAATTGCTACTGGCATAGTGGTTAAATGAATTGTTTGATCTACCTTTGCAGTTTTAACAAAGATAATTCGTACTATATAACCTACGACATTATATTTACGTCCTCGACCATAGGTTGTAACCTCTGCTATATAATCTCCTGAACCAGAAAATAACAAGTATGTACTATTATTCATATAATGATTTGGTACATTGGAGCTTGGCTTAATAAGTATACGTATTGGTAGTATAGGTCGAGGTTGAACAAAAACATTACCTATCCTTTTATCGACGGTAATTTTCCCATCATCTGTATTTACGTTGTAGGATTCTAATTTCACTGAAAATTTAAAATTAGATGTGTGAACCCAATACGTATAGGGATCTTTATTAAAATTTTGAAAAATAACTACACTTTGGTTAGGAGCAGGCGCTAGGACCATATCAAAACTCCTAATTTTCCCAATTGATGTTATTGAGAGTGGTAGTAATGATTTATCTATGTCAATATCACCCCCAGATACAAGAGTTTTTTTATTCATATCAATTACCCTATATAATAATTGAGGATCAATTGAGGCCTCATAATAAGATTGACCGTATGTACTTAATAGTAAAGTATTTTTATCTAATGAATATTGCGTATGTATAAGTTGCTTATGTATAAGTTGCTTATGTATAAGTACGTTCTCAATAAAGGGCTCGGAACTACGAACTATTAATTTTTGCGAATGGTCATTAGTGACAAATAATTGATATAATTGAGCATTATCGTCAATAGCTATTGATAGCAAATAGTTATCTTTTTGGCTGATTTTCAAAGTTGACCAGTGTTTACCGTACATGTATAATAAAATCGATCTATTATATCCTTTATGGCCTGGTAATAATGCAGCCAAAAATATGTTTGAGGGGCTGACTGCTACTTTGTCTATAACCTGTGGTGTTGTTGGATCGCGGAATTGGGAATCCAGATCAATGGTGTACTCCATTTTATAATATATTTTCTTTATAGTATTTAAATAATCATTTTTATTTTACAATTCTTTTATGTATTTAATTAAGTGGCCATAATATCATTAATATCATCATCAGCATTATCATCAATATCATCAATATCAGCAATAGTATTACCATCATTTCGTTGTTGAGGACAAAATCTCTTATTATGAGAATCAGATCCTTCCGCACCACAACATTCACATTTATGATCTGAGGTATCATGCTCACGTCCACATATAGTACATCTTTCAGGACAATACTTAGTCATATGAGATTCAGCACCAAACTTACCACAACAATCGCACTTATGCTCGGCAGTTATATGAGCATTTCCGCATATGGTACATCTAATAGGACAATACTTCGTAATGTGAGAGCCAGCACCGACTTTATCGCAATAATCACACGTATGCTCAGCAGTTATATGTAAGCGTCCGCAAATAATACATTTATCAGGGCAATACATGGTATTATGTGAATCGATGCCTGCTTTATGACAAAAATTACATTTATGGTTTTTATTACTGTGATGTCCTCCGCAAATAGTGCATATGGCATTAATATCTTCAGGTTTCCTATCCGGACAATCTTTAAAATTATGACCTTCTTTATCGCAAATCTTACATTTACGTTTCTTCCTATCTGGGCAATTTCTAGAATTATGATCTTCTCTATCACAAATCTTGCATTTACGCTTCTTCCTATCTGGACAATCTCTGGAATTATGATCTTCTTTATCACAAATCCCACATTTACGCTTCTTCTTATCTGGACAATTTCTGGAATTATGATCTTCTTTATCGCAAATCGTACATTTATGCTTCTTTTTCTGAATCTTATCCGGACAATCTTGGGTATTGTGTGAATTAATACCCTGTTTACCACAAGTCTTACATTTGTGTTCACTAATAGTATGATGAGCTGTACAAAGAGTACATTTTTCGGGACAATCTTTAAAATTGTGCGGGTCGGAACCTCCTTTACCACAAGTTTTACATTTGTGATCACTAATAGTATGATGAAGCCCACAAAAGATACATTTTTCGGGACAATCTTGGGTATTGTGTGAATCATTTCCCCGTTTACCACAGCATTTACATTCATGATTAGCAACCTCGTGATACCTACTACAAAATGGACATTTGTCAGGACAATCTATTATATTTTTTGATTCATGACCCCTTTTTCCACAACATTTACACATATGGTTAATTGTATCGTGATGCGCCCCACATATATCACACGTATAAGCATAAGTTCTGTCCATTTTATAAATAAAATATTATAGATAATAGATAGAATGATTTGTAAAATTTATATAATACATTTATTTATCAATTTTTATTTTAAAATGTTTATAACCGAAATTAATCACTAACTACCATATTTTTATTAGATATTTTTACAACATATATTTTTTTCAAATAAATCAACATTACCTATATATATTCTCACATATTTTATCATTAGTATGTCCCTCAAGAGAACGTTCACAAAAAATTGAAATTTTATTATTTACACATTATAAGTGTAAACCACTTATATCCAAAATGACTCATAATTATAAAATATTATTAGTTGGGGATAGTGAAACGGGTAAAACTACTTTCGTCAATCGACACCGTATGGGATCATTTATTACTCAGCATAACACCACTTTAGGCGCGGATATTAAATCCCTCACCTTTCATACCAACTATGGTTCTATAAAATTTGATATATGGGATTGTACTGGCAAACAGCGATACAAACAATATGTAGATGGTTTTTATCCAGATAAACAAGCAGCATTAGTATTTTTTGATGTAAATAATATTACTAGTTATAATAATGTAAGACAGTGGGCTAATAGTATTCATAACATAATACCCACAGCGCCAATAGTCATTTGTGGTAATAAATGTGATAAGAAAAACAGAAAAGTCCTACCTAACCAAATAGATATTCATAGAATATTAAGCACAGAATGGGATACAAATGTACATTATTATGACATTTCTGCTAAAACCAACTATGATTTTGAGAAACCATTTCTGTTTATAGCTAGGCAACTTACAGGTAAAGAAGATTTGCAATTTGTGGCTGCTCCTGGAATTGTACCACCTGCGGTATCTATCCTGCCATTGTGCTACCTACAATCCCTATCTTCTAAATTATAAATATTTTCAAAATTAGTGCTCTATAGAGCACTAATTAGATTTCCATATAATATCCATTATGTAATATCTGTATTAAAAAATGAATATAATATAATTTCCATAAAAGAAAGGCAAATACTCCCATATGGCTAACAATCCTCCGACTTATGAAGGCGCTCGAAGACTAGTCGATCGTTTGCCTATCGAAATAACTGGAGCTGTACCGGGAGATTATCTATTGGGAGTACAAAAGGCTGTTCAAAACGCACTTATTAAATTGTATGCTACACCCATTCCACCCTATAGGCAGGCATTAGATAGAATTAAAGCTTTTCCTGACTTATGGCGTGAATTTATGGTCAAATTACGGGCTATTCCTCGTTTTAACACCATGTCAGATTTACAAAAGGAACGGTGGTTATATGATAAAGCTGATACTAAGGATATGTATATGCACGAAATTCCTAATACTCAAATACAAATTATTTCTGTAGGACAGAAAGCTAAGACTAAAGCCAGCCAAAATGTATTTTATGCTAAATTAAGCACTGAACAAATTAATGAATTATCAGCCGATCCTGATAAGGTATGGAACACAGTTGATGTTATGGATATGTTTCCCCGTAAACCGGGCAGTAGGGCCAAGCGCCATGTACTTATATTTAATTTATATTTTTGGAAAATAAATTTAACATATGAGGAAAATGATCAGTTTGCTGGTCCAATATTAGATATTTATAAAGGACGTATAGTTAATAACCCGACTGTTTCCGACCAACAGAAAATAATAGTTATTTCAGAATTGGATAATAACACCCTAGGATTCTTAGTGCCTAAAACAGCCAATTATAATTCGGAAGATGTTTTGCAATTGGTATTACAAATGTATCCTGTGTATACTAGGCAGCATATAGAAGAAATAATTATTGCTACTAAATATTTTACACCGGCTGGATATAAATCGTTATTACAGAAAATTATTAGATTTAAGCCGCAAACAGTGCAATTTGGTCAAAATAATTTTGATGCTGGGTTTTCTATTGTAACTGTCATCGCTTTGTTGTTAATTAATCCTGGTTCTTTTGTACCCGATATTCAACGCTATGTATCAGGTATTGAATCAGCAGCCAAAAGATTAGCTGTTACTATTTTTGAGGATAGTTATAGTGCTGATCATCCTCTATTAGTGTCATTGTTAGCTGGAGCGTTATTAAAGCAGCGCATTAAATCTTGGAAACCTTCCTTAGATTTAATAACAAAATGGTTAACGGCCGCTTATCAAGCTTGGTCAGAAACACAATATTATCAATATGATCTACATACTGGACCCCAACATACTGCTATACCATTTCAAAATAATATGTCCTCTTTATCCCTGAGTTCTTTTCTATTAGACCAATTGCGTAGTTTTCTGACTGATCTTATTATGGTCAGACAAATAGCTCATAATAATGGTGTAGGATTAGCGGCTACTAACACTGTTTATCCTCCAATTATGAATTTGGAACACAGTATTGATCAACATTGGTTACCGGCCATAGCCTACTATTATAATCCTACTCAATTAGAATCCTTGGTTGCCACAGGCAGTAAAACTTTTGCTCCTCTATTTATTAATTTATTTAGAAAAGTGACAGGAGTTAATAGTAGGAAAAAAGTTTTAAGTGATGAGCCTTTCGTCAAGCAAACCCAAGCTGCCCAACGATTAGCCTATGATGCCCTGCATATTAATCAACAAGTATTATCTCCTACCGAACACCAACCGACTAATTTCCAATTTTCTATTGATCCTTCTTGGATAGCCGGTTTATTGGGACCGATAGAAATAAGTGGTAATCCTACTGCTCTAGTCACTATGGATCCACATAATTTACAACGCTTAATAGCCATTAGGCGACCTTCTAGAGGAATGAAGGATTCTCAATTATCACTAGAAAGACAGGAAGTAGCCATAACCCGAGCTAAAGTATTATTGAAAGGTGGTCTACCTTTGGATAAAGCCAAATCTCCTATTGAAATGTTAAAGGGAGCTATTATTATTTTGAATGAGGATGATAGTTATAGCATTAAAACGCCCAGTGGAATATATTCTATCTACCAATTATCCAAATTGGGTGCTCCTGTCAGCGCGGTACAAACTTTCGATCCTTTTGATGGTCAACATGTATTACATGCTATTCAATACAAAGGCAATGGTATGTCTGCTACTGCTCCACAACAATTACAACAATTAATTACTACCACCAATCCCAATTATGTTAAGCGGGCTTTAATCTATCTTTCTCATTTCAGGACAGAATTTGATATGAATCCTATTTCCAGAGATGGCTCTGGCACACAACAAGCTGTAACTTTGGATGATGTGGGTGCTTTTCATTTCTTGTGCCAACTTGCTATCATTTATCCTATAGCGTTACAAAAAGTTCAACACAAGGCTATGGCCTTTAATATTCCTTTTCCACCTTTAATGTGGACTATTCGGGCTTATATCGCTCAAACCGTTAATAGAACGAGTGCTATCGATAGCACTAAATGGGGTAATATCACGGACACTTCCGGACGCAAACCGGAAGATTATCAATTGGCCAGCATAAAAGAGATGATTGATAGGCATAACCAACATAAGAGAGGCAATTTTATTTGGATTAGACAGGGGTTAGGTAAGACTTTAATTGTCTTGAGCTACCTACAATATTTACAACAACACAATTTATTACCTCCCCATGTTATTTACATTTTACCTGAGTCAGCCATAGCCAGTATTATCAAAGAAGTACAATTTTTTAACTTTAATGTGGAACTATTGTGGCCCATTAGGAAAGAAATTCCTGAACAATTCCGAAATGTAGCTAAAAGAGGTTGCCAACCGACACTTTATCACATTTCCTTAATTGAACATGATAAGTTTAAAAGCGAAGAGTGTATGACTATTCTATCAAAGATAGCACCCAATAGTATTTTTATAGATGATGAAGTGCATAAAACGTTAAACGATACTATTCGAACTACTAGTGCTTTGCAGCTGGCCCATTTAGCTCAAGATTTTATAGCTCTGACTGGTACACCAGTAATAGATGATAAAATATATAAACTAATTTATTGGTTGGAACAAATAGTTGATTTTGAGGTCAATACTCGAAATTTCTTTGTAGCTGTTAATAGCATGATTGCTAAAACGGTTGAAACTGGTATAGAGGTTTTTCGACATGAAATAGAAGCTTCATTTACTGCCCAGGAGTTGAATATATACAAAACTTTAGTGTCACCGCATTTGGGAGGTACTAATTTGACTGGTACTGACGTTGCTAAAGCCTTACAAATTTGTTATGATGCCACTACGAGGTATATGGTCCAAATGGTTCTTGGATATTTAAAACAAAATATTGGTATTATGTTAATAGCCCGCAATAATGCTCATCAGCAGCAATTGTATAGTATGTTAATATCCAATGGTGTCAGTAACCAAGACATATTCCTCATAATGACTGGTCAGAGTATCTTTTTTACTGATCAAGAAGTTGAAACAGGAAAAGTCCCGGATTATAAGGTGGTCATAACTACTATGAGGCATGTCTTAGGTTATACGCTGACCAGATTGCATGTTATGATTAGAAGTGTTTATCCTAGTAATAATGCCGATCGGGAACAATTAGAAGGCCGAATTAATCGCTTGGGTCAAAATAGTCCCAGGGTTGATTACATTACAGTCCATCTGGGGTTATTAACCAATATTATGCGTAATTATGATGAAGTCAGGAATTTGAGTGAAGTATTGCGTAATTT
>SDBU01008407.1_pt1 | contig 11745 bp, 14 predicted proteins | sample 2277071 | NCBI WGS metagenome assembly SDBU01 (sample SAMN10397929, study PRJNA504765) | marine sediment metagenome | isolation source: marine sediment core GS08_GC12, 126 cmbsf | place: Arctic Ocean: Gakkel Ridge, Loki's castle | collected 2008 | reverse complement strand
CATGTCAGTTGGCCTATAGCAGTCCCACGAAATCTCTGCCTATCTGAAGCGATTGGAACTGCAACTCATGCTCCTTTCTTTAGAAAGGAGTAATTGACTCCATAATACTTAGAATTAAATCACTCACTATTTATCAAGAAAAAAAAGTATTAAAACAAAAAAAAATTCCTAAAAAAGAAGAGCCATCTGGTGTATATCTCCCAGAGAGTCAAAAAACGCAGAGACTTTATGAAGCTGGAAGTCTATTTTTTCTTTGGATTTTAACTCTTTTTATAGGTGTTTTTTTACTTCTTTTACTCGAGCCTCAAAAAAAGATAGTAGATATATTTTTTGATGTAACATCGGCTCTTAGCAACGTTGGCTTGTCTACAGGCGTTGCAATCGAGTCTTTAAAATCTTTTTCTAAAATTGTTTTCATTCTACTCATGTGGCTTGGAAGACTAGAGATCATTCCAATTTTAGTTCTTATAATTAGCTTTTTTTATAGTTTCCCAAAAGCTACTCACAAAAAAAAGTAAAAAAAAGTCTTTTCAAGAACTCTACTCTTCAATAAATTAATGAAAGATCAAAACTTAAGAGGTTTTTATGGCTAAACTATACTTTCGTTACGGAACTGTAAGTTCTGCTAAGACTCTAAACTTACTAGCTGTAGCTCATAACTACAGAAATCAAGGTAAAAAAATATCTCTTCTAAAACCTGAGTTAGATACTCGCTTTGGTAAAGATAAGATTAAATCAAGAGCAGGCTTAGAAAAAGATGCTGATATTTTAGTTAAACCAGATACTGAATTAGATTTTAATAAGTTTGCGAATGTCAGTTGCATTTTAGTTGATGAAGCCCAATTTTTATCTGAATATCTAATAAATCAACTAAGAGAGATCACTGTAGTTTTACATATTCCAGTTATCTGCTATGGGCTTAGAGCTGATTTCAAATCAAAGCTTTTTGAAGCCTCGAAAAGGCTAATGGAAGTAGCAGACACTATAGAAGAGATAAAATGCACATGCAATTTTTGTAATAAAAAGTCCGTTATGAACTTAAAACATGTAGATGGTAGGGCCACTGTAGAAGGTCCTAGCGTACAGCTAGGCTGCGAAGAGCTCTATTTCCCTGTTTGTTTTAATTGCTATAAAAAACAAATTGATGATGCTAAAAAAGTCAACACAAGAGAAGAAGCTTTAACTACTTAATATTTTAGGATTTTTTGTTATACGCTCAATATGCTCGTATTACAAATACTATCAAAGAGTCTTGATTGGAGCATTATAAAGAGTTTATTTTCAAAAATTTTTCTTTCCAATAGTAATTATCTAAAAGACCTGATGCATCTCTTTTTGTTATCAAATAAGCCAAATACAAAGCTTCTATAGAGGCGAGACCTCTTATTGGATCTGGACAAAGAGTCTGTTTTCTTGGATATGCTGTTAAATAATTTTTAGGCAAAGATCTTTTTTCAATATTCTCGGGCAGAATTTTTAAAATTCGATCTACATATTTCCAGGTTGAGTCTATCAGTAAAAGTCCCTTATTTTGGTCCTCTTTTGTAAGCTCTTTTGCATTCATTTCAAGTAAAACATAGTTTGTAAGATCTAAAGAGGGAAAACTCTTTGAATAGGTAGAAAGGGGATAAGTGAAAAAAGAGATATCTTCTCTTTTTTCAAGTCCTTTGAGTGAGCATTTTTTTAAATTCTCTTTTTTATGTCTGATGATAATTGTTTTTTGCATGACTAGTATTTTATCCAAAAAAAATCTATCCTTCAAGGACCAAAAAAATAGAGGGGTATTTTAAATTAATTTTTATATATAAAAAATATCTTAATTAATTATTTTTATAAAATTAAAATTTTAAAAATAAAAACGAATAATATTGAGATTTATTTAAATTAATGATAATATAGTTATATTAAAAATTAATAAAATGTAATTAAATTATTTTAAAATAGGGAAATTAAGATGAGTGTAAGAGGTCCTATAACAATAGAAAGAGCTGAAGATTATATGCCTGCTTTTTTTGTAAATGGGGATGGCAATGCAGCTCATAGAGTCTATACGCATCCACCTTGCAAAAAGAGCGCTTCTTATTCCACCCTTCAATTTGCAAGAGAATATGATAATAATAAATGTCCTATGTGTCTGTATAAAGGTTTTACGGTTAATGCCACTAATATCATTCCAAACGAAGGTTTAAGTAAATCTATTTCTAATTTCTTACAAAATTTCAATTTAAGAAACGATGATGATGGTAAAAGTAGCTATGATCTAGCTAGGCATCTCTTTACAGCAGAAGACTTTGAATATGTCATTAAAATCTGCATTAGAGCTTTAGGTTTAGAACCAAAAGATCCAATTCTTAATGAACATTTAAGAATTATTTTAGATAGAGTAAATCAAGAATTTAATAAAGTTCTTGTAAAAGAGCAAGGTGATATCGAAAGTGTAGAATCTCAACCAGATCTCAAAAAAATGTTAGAAGGAATAAAAGCTTTGGAGATTGATTTAGATCATTGTCTTAGTAAATTGAAAAACCCTGAAGAAGAAAATAAAACATACTTAATACATTTCGTAGCACAGTTTTATAATGCCATTGGTGAAGAAAAAGATAAAGTAGCTAGAGTTTTTCTAGAAAATAATTTAAATCAAAAAGCAATTGATTATTTTAAAGAAGCTGTAGAATCATTTAATAAAGGGCTTGAATATGTTCAAGAAGTTCCTTTAAGAGAGATAATAATTATAAATCTTGCTTCCTCTTTAGCTCATATTGGTGATTTTTTTGAAATTATTAAAGATCATTTTCAAGCAAGTGAATCTTATGAAAAAGCAATGAAGATATTAAAAGCGAATGAAGAACTCTATATTGATCCTGAATCAGAAAATAAAAAAACATATTTGATATCTTTAGATAGGTGTTATTTAAAACTTAGTTTGTCTTGTATTGCTTTCGCAGATCAAATTAATTTACAAAAAGGAAAATTAGAAAAAACACAGTACTCTTCAGCTATAGAGTATTATGAAAAAGCAAAACAAGCTATTGAGCAAATTAATAAAAAGACAGATCAAATTAATGAAATTTTACATGATTTAGATAACAAGCTACGATTAGCTAGAATTAATGAAAAAATGGCTGTTTGAATGTTAAAATAATTGCATTAAAAATTAATAATTATAATTAACTTATTTTAAATAAGGAATAAGAGATGAGCGCAAATGGTACTGTTTCTATTAGTATGGTTCAAGAAGCTCTAAAAGAGTATATTCCTCAAGCTTTTCTAGATGCTGAAGGATCAATAGCTAAAAGAATATATACACATGCATATTGTTCAAAAAGCGCTTCATATCAAACCTTTGAACTGTCTAAAGATGAAAATGGTTTCATATGTCCAATGTGTTCATCTAGAGAGAATAGAGTTACTCCAAATATAGAGTTAAACGCAGTAATCTCAGGATTTATAAAAAACTTCAATTTAAGAAACTCAGAAGATACTAAAAGTAGTTACGATCTAGCGGAACATCTTTTTAAAGAAAAGAAGTTTGAATATGTTACTAAAATATGTAGAAGAGCTTTTGGCTTTCTATCAGACCCTGTAATAAATAAAAAAATAGGAACTCTTTTAAAAAAAGCTGAAGAGAATATTGCTCAAAAACAAAGAGCTCATAGAGTTCAAAAAGAGAGTGTTGTTTTAGAATCCCAGCTAGATTTCACAAAAAATTTAAATAAAATACAATCTTTAGAAAATGATCTAAATGCCTGTTTAGAAAGATTAAAGAGTTCAGATAATGATATAGAAATATCATGTTTAAAGTCGTTTGTAGAAATATATTTCAGAGAGATTGCAAATGAAAAAAAATTCATTGCTCTAATTTATTTTGATAATCATATGCACCTAAGAGCTATAGATACTTTTGAAGAAGCCATTAATGTGTATAAAAACTGCTTGGAATTAGATATCGAGGATAGTGCTTTAAGAATTTCAATATTTATAAATCTCGCTAGCTATTTAGCGGAATTTGGGGATTTTTTTGTGTCTTTAAATAACTTTTCAAGAGCAATTAAAAAGTATCAAGAATCGATAGAAAATCTCAACAAAGCTATTAGTCTTTGTGAAAAAGAATCAGAACAAAAAGACCTTCTGAGTAAGCTTGATAAGTGCTATTTTAAACTCGGCTCAGCTTATCGTAATTTAGCTGATGAATACAGTGTACAAAAAGAAGATTTTCAGGCTATTGAAAATTATAATAAAGCTAAAGAGGCTATTGAAAATATAAAAAATAGAGAAAATGAAGAAATTAAACAGATTTTAGATTATATATCTCGCCAACTAACTTCTATTGAGCTCAACCAAGGAATTGATTTGATGATAAAACAGGTAGCAGATATGCAAAATTAAAAACAAAATAATTTGAAGGATAAAAAATGAGAGAAACTCAAGAAAATATAAAAGAAAAAGACGAAGAAATTACAATATTTTTAAATCAAATAGTTGGAAAAATAGAGATTTTTGAGTTAAAGACTATTTTTTAATAGAAGAGATTAAATTCAAAAAATCTTTTTCTAGATCTTGATATTTTAGGTCTTTTGAAATTTTTTTTGAAATAACTAGAATTTCTATATTTTTATTTAGCTTTTGTTGATTTAGTCTAAATATTTCTCTAATTTGTCTTTTAAATTTATTTCTTATATGAGCTTTTGCGATTTTAGATCTGATGGCGATACCCAGCTTTGGGTTAGATATGCTTTCATTGAACCTATAATCTATGATTAAAAAAGAGCCTTTAAGCCTGTTTTTTGAGCTATGAAAAGCTTTAAATTCATTTTTTTTCCGAATCTTCAAAGATTTAGGAAATAAAAACCTAAGCTGTGAGTCTTTTTCTACCGATTCTTCTTCTTCTTTTAATGATGTTTCTTCCATCTTTTGTTTTGTTTCTTGCTCTAAATCCAAATTTTTTCTTTCTTCTTTTCTTTGAGGGTTGATATGTACGTTTCATTTGTTAGCCTTAATTTTTAATTTAAGGTACTATGATATGGAAAATAAATAAATTCTTCAAGAAGATTGAAAAGAAAATCGAAATAAAATAAAATGGTATACCAATTTATGTTAAGGAAGTTTTATGAAAGTAAAAGCATCAGTGAAAGCCGACCCTTCGAAAGGCGATAAGCTAGTTAGAAGAAGAGGAAGACTATACGTTTTAAACAAAAGAGATCCAAATAGAAAACAAAGACAAAAGGGCCCTGCTCGTAAAAAATAATTTTAAAGGAAAAATATGGCAAAAAAATCATCTGTAGAAAAACAAAAGAAAAAAGAAAGATTAGTAGCTAAAAAAAAGGATAAAAGAGCTGAGCTCAAAAAAATTATTGTCGATATGACAAAATCTGATGAAGATAGAATGGCAGCTGTTTATGCTCTAAATGCTCTTCCAAAAAATTCTTCAAAAATAAGACTTAGAAATCGTTGCCTTAGAACTGGTAGAAGTAGAGGATACTTAAGAAAGTTTAAGCTATCTAGACTATGTTTTAGGGAGCTTGCATCTAGTGGATTTATTCCAGGTGTTTTTAAAGCTAGCTGGTAGATTTTTTTAAGATTTTCGATAGAGAAGATATCTCTGTTAGTTTCTTCCAATTATCCATTGTGTCGTTCCATACATATGTATAATTTGAAATTTTTTCTTTCAAATAAAAATCATATAACTTTTCTAAGCTCATAGGACCTATTTGTTTTCTCTCTTTATCCAAATAATACCAATAATTATTATCATTTTTTAAGACAGTGAAGTGATTGATTAAAGGTTTAGTAGAAATTCTTTGAGTATTTTTTTTAAGATTTTTTAAGGGTTTTAAAAAATAGATTATAGCTAAGGCAACAATTCCAAAAAACAGCCCTAAAAGAAACCAAGTTTGAGTATCTCTATTTTTTTTATATGCTAATTTTGAGCTATTTATAGCGCAAAATAGCCAGCAAATCACTGGAAAAACAGTGTTAAAAATAGCTTTAATAGTTGGGCTCATAAACAATTATTTTGATTGGTTTTTCTTGGGTTTAATTTTCATATATTTCGAAATAAAAGAAAAGTAGTTTTAAGAAAATTCAAATTAAACTAAAATGGAGAATAGAATTTTTTAAGAGGTATTTATATGAATGATAATTTTAAAGAAATGGATACAAAAGAGATCCAACTTCCAGAGACAACCTTTTCAAGGGATATTGAAACTAAGGTATTTCAATCAATCGTTTTTAAAGCTTTAAATAAGATTGAGGGGATTCATTTAGTTTCTAAGGGTCTTATAGATTCCTTGCTCGGTAGAGACGCTCAAGAGAGTTTTTCAGCAATACATATAGAGCAAGATCAAAAGCAGCATTCAGTGTCTGTAAAACTCGAAGTAAATATTAAGTTTGGAATAGCAATTCCTGAAAAATCAGATGAGATTCAGTCAAAAATAATTGAAGATATCTCAAAATATACAGGACTTCATGTAAGCTCTGTACATGTTATTTTCAAAAATCTTTTATCTGAAATCACAAAAGTAGAAGAAGAAGATGATGATGATGATGAGCTTGAGACTATTGTAAGTAATGAAGAAGAATACGAAGGATTTTAAATGAGAGCTATTGAAGTTCTCATATCAGCTATTCATTTAGTTTTTATGATGCTGATATTATCGGTAGGTTCATTTTTTGTTATGTTATATTATAAACCACAGTTTATAGAGTTTTTTATAAACTATATGTTAGAGAACCCAGAAATAGTTTTAAAAATTGGACTTTTTACTTTAGCTGCAGCTTTTATCTTATTTATCTCATTTTATCAACTTCACAAAAAACAATATCTAAAAGTTTTAATGAAAAAAAATAAAACTGATGTAGATACAAAACTCATTCGAAACTATATTGAAAAATACTTTGAGAGCATCTATCCAGATAAAAAAAATAGATTTCAAGTAAATGTAGATGTAAAAGATAAACTAGAGATTATCGCAAGGATAGATAGTTTAGATGATAAAAAAGAGTTTTTATTAAATATCGAAGAGAAGATTGGAAAGCTGCTTTTAGAGCACTTGGATTACGATAAAGAATTTATTTTTACTCTGAAAGAGAAGTAGATAATTTTTTGTAAGTTGGCTAAATAAAGTTTAAAGCTATATTTCTATTTAAATCTCTTTTTAGATCCATTTTGTCTATGAAACAAGATTTATAAAAAATAGTTATGGCTGCATATAAAAAATTATATGCAGCCATAACTCTTAAAAATAAGATTAAAATTTTAAGATTTTTTCGATATCTTTCGAATTCAAAATTTTTAGTTCTTCGAGATCTTTTTTCTTGGCTTTTTTTAAGTTTTCAATACTTTTAAATGTTTTTAAAAGTATAAGAGTTTTTTTATTACCGATTCCTGGGATTTTTATTAGTTTTGTAGTTATTGTTTTTTTAGCTCTTGTTTTTTTATGAAATGTTATAGCTGCTCTATGAGCTTCATCTCTAATTTTTTGGAGTAAAAATAAAGTGGGAGATGTTGGGTTTATAAAAATAGGCTCTTTTAAATGTGGGATAAAAACTTTTTCTTTAGTTAAAGCTTTTGTGTGTTTAGCAGACTCTTTAGAGATAGATATAACATCGACATTTGCTATGTTTAATTTATTTAAAACTTTTATAGCGATATTTAAATGAGCTTTTCCTCCATCTAAAACTAAAAGATCAGGGAGAATTTTTATTTTTGAAAAGTGGCGATATAAAATTTCTTCAAAAGCTGCGATATCACCTTTTTTTGAAGTTCTTATTTTAAAAAGTTTCATTTTTGATTTTTCTTTTTCTCCATCTATAAAAGTTACCATGGCAGCTACTTTAGAGGTTTCTGATATGTTAGAGGTATCAAAACAAATGATGTGATGAGGGAAATTAGTTAGTTTTAAGCTCTCTTGGAGCTGAAGTAATTTTTTCTCATTTAAAGATTTTTGATCTTTTTGTTGATTAAATAGTGCTTTAGCATTCTCAAAGCTTAGCTTTATAAGTTCCTTTTTCTTCCCTTTTATTGGGTGGATTATTTTAATTTTTTTATGGTCTTTAGATAGGATTTTTTCGATGTTTTTCATATTTTTTAATTTCAGAGGAATTATTACTTCTTTAGATGTTGTTGTTTTTGAGTAATGCTGAAGTAAAAATGTTTCTAAAATCTCTTCTTTTGGAGAAAAAATTTCAAAAAATGAAAAGTGCTCAGACGTAGTTAGCCTACCATTTAAAAAAATGAGTTTTACAATCATAACAAAGTGACTTTCTACATAAATACCTAAAACATCAGAGTTTTTAGCAGCTAAAATATCTACGAATTGATTTAGTCTTATATGTTTTATCTGTTTTATAAGATTTAAAAAATCGTTTGCTTTTTCATACTCTAAATTTTTAGAGGCTAGTTTCATTTTGCTTTTAAGGTTTTTTAAAATAGTAGGGTCTTTACCTTTTAAAAACTGGACTACATTTTCAACCAAAATATCGTATTCTTTTTTTGTGCATTTATTAACGCAAGGAGCTATACACTTACCAATATCGTATAATATGCAAGGTCTTGTTCTATTTTGAATTTCACTATTAGAACATTGCCGAAGAGGAAAAAGTTTAAGAAGTAAATCTTTTACAGATCTTGCTGCTTTTATGTTGGTATACGGTCCAAAATATAGATTTTTGTCTTTAGGTTGAGTTTTTAATCTAACGAGTTTGATCATTGGCCATTTGTGAGAGGTATTTATCATTATGCTCACATATGTTTTATCATCTTTAAGTAGAATGTTGTATTTGGGTTGATGTTTTTTTATGAGGGTATTTTCTAAAATTAGAGCTTCTTTATCATTTGAAACTATGATGGTGTCAATAGAAAAAATTTGATCTACTAAAAATGAGACGCTAGCTCTGGTGTCTTTCCCTAGAAAATACTGTTTTATTCTATTTTTTAAATTTTTGGCCTTTCCAACATATAAAACTCTATTAGAAAAATCTTTCATGATATAAACACCGCATTTTTTTGGCATTTTATCTAAAAGATTTTTGTTAAATGTCATGAAAAAACCTTTTTTTGTCTATTTCCAAGCTCTAGTTTTGTTTATCTATTTTCTTTTTTAAACTATAAATCTTTTGAAGAGCCTCTATTGGAGTTAACCTATCTGTGTCTATCTCTTTTATCTCTTTTATAATATTTTCAATTTTTTGATTTAGTTTATCTTTTATATCGAAGAGCATGAACTGATCAGTACTTTTTGTTTTTTTTATCTTAGCTGAATTTTCATTGTCTGAGTTTTTCTCTAAATTATGTAAAATCTTTTTTGCTTTATCTATGACAACATCTGGCATGTTAGCTAGTTTTGCTACATGTATCCCATAGCTTTTGTCTGCAAAACCTTTTATTATTTTTCTTAAAAAAACTATTTCTGTATCTGTCTCTTTTATAGCAATGTTGTAGTTGGTAACTCCTTTTAAAATGTTTTCAAGCTCTGTTAGCTCAAAATAGTGGGTTGCAAAAAGAGTTTTTGCTTTTTTATTTTCTGTATTAATTAAATATTCGACAACTGCCCAAGCGATAGATATTCCATCATAGGTAGACGTACCTCTTCCGATTTCATCTAAAATGATAAGAGATTTATTTGTAGTATTGTTTAAAATATTTGCAGTCTCTATCATTTCAACCATGAAAGTTGATTGACCTCTTGCTAAATCATCAGACGCACCAATTCTAGAAAAGACTCTATCAACAATACCAATTTTAGCTGCTTTAGCTGGGATAAATGAGCCTATTTGCGCCATTACAACTAAAATAGCTACTTGTCTAATGTAGGTTGATTTTCCAGCCATATTAGGCCCTGTAATTAAATATAGCTGATTGTTTTCATTATCTAAAAAAGTATCGTTTGCAATAAATTCTCCAGTGGCAAGAGCATCTTCAATAATTGGATGGCGACCATCTTTGATATCTAATATATTTGAGTTATTTATCTCAGGCATTATAAAATTTTTAGCTTTTGCTGTTTTTGTAAAAGAGATTAAAACATCTAAATTAGCTATGGCCTCAGATATTTTTTCTAAATCAGATGAGAATTTTAAAACTTTTTCTCTTAGATCTAAAAAAAGAGAATTTTCTAAAGTTTTAATTTTACCTTCAGAAGATAATATTTTTTCTTCAAAAACTTTTAGTTTTTCAGATATGAATCTCTCTGAGTTGACAAGTGTTTGTTTTCTTATAAAATCATTTGGAACATTCCCTGCTTGAGCTTTTGAAACATCTATAAAATATCCAAAGATTTTATTGTATTTAACTTTTAGAGTTTTGATCTTTGTTTTCTCTTTTAGTTCATTTTGATAGTTGTTTAGCCAGCTAAAACCATTTTCAGAGATTTGTTTTAGCTCATCTAATTCTTTGTTATATCCGGGTTTAAAAACATTGCCATCTGATAGCCTAATAGGGGGAAGCTCTTGAAGCGCATCATCTAAAAGAGCTAAAAGATCTTTTATATCTTTTAGATTTTCTTCATTCTCTTTTATTAGATCTTGATTAAAGGTTTTAAGTAGGTTTTTTATATCAGGGATTTTTCTAATCGATTCTCTTAAGTTTGTTAAGTCTCTTGGCGATGCACTCTTATTTATTATTCTAATTAAAAGTCTTTGAAGATCTTTGATGGTTTCAAAAAAAGTAGATATTTTTAGAGTTATTTCAAAATTATCTAAAAATTCTTGAACAGAGTTTTGTCTTTTCTTGATCTCATTAATATTTATTAAAGGAAGCTTTAGCCATTTTTTTATAAGTCTTCCTCCCATTGCGGTATTTGTTTTATCTAATAGATTTAAAAGCGTGCTATTTTCATTTAAAGTAGAGGAACTAGTAATTTGAAGATTTTTCTCAGTTGCATAATCGATCATCATATAAGATGATAAATTCTCAGTTTTAATGGTTTTTATATGCTCTAGATTTAAAGATAGATCTTCAGTTAAATAAGCAATAATAGCTCCTGCGGCATTTATAGCAGAGCTCATACCCTTTAGCCCAAAGCTATCTAAACTAAATGTATTAAAATGGTTTAATAAAATATCTAGTGCCATCTCATTCTCAAAATACCAATTATCTTTTTCAGTTAATAAAAATTTTAGATCGATAAAAAGCTTATCAAAAAGATTTTGATTAGAATCTTTGAATTTTGTAGATACTAATATTTCAGATGGTTTTAGCTTATATATCTCATTTATTAACTCTTTTTCATCATCGATTTCTATTGCACTAAATTCAGAAGTTGATAAATCGATTATAGCAAGACCATAGACAGAACCGATTTGAGATAGAGATATAAAAAAATTATTTGATTTGTCTTTTAAAAGGTTTGAATTAAATATCACCCCAGGAGATAAAATTTTAGTGATCTCTCTTTTAACTATACCTTTAGCTTTTTTGGGATCTTCTACTTGCTCAGCTATTGCTACTTTAAAACCTTTTGCTATTAACCTATCGATATAAATATCCCCCGCATGATGAGGAACTCCGCACATAGCGATATTTTGTCTTTTGGTTAAAGTAAGATCTAGCTCTTTAGAAATTATATATGCATCTTCTAAAAAAGCTTCGTAAAAATCTCCTAACCTAAATAGTAAAAGTGCATCTTTTTTCTTATCTTTTAAAGATTGCCACTGCTTCATCATTGGAGTTGAAAAGCTCATTTTTAATCCTTTTTATTTTTTTAATCTATTTTAGCTAGAATAAAAAAAAAGAGCTATTTTTCTTTT
>SDBU01008406.1_pt1 | contig 11745 bp, 6 predicted proteins | sample 2277071 | NCBI WGS metagenome assembly SDBU01 (sample SAMN10397929, study PRJNA504765) | marine sediment metagenome | isolation source: marine sediment core GS08_GC12, 126 cmbsf | place: Arctic Ocean: Gakkel Ridge, Loki's castle | collected 2008 | reverse complement strand
CATCACAAGAGATGAATTGGGAGATAGCGCGGTTTGGGCTATATACCGTGCCCCGGACAGTGTGATGTGGATCGGGACAGCGGGTAGCGGCATCTTCCGTTACGATGGACAGAAATTTATCAATCTTACCACAAAAGATGGGTTGGTCCATGACAGGATCAGTATTGATGCTATCCACCGCGATCCAGATGGTGTAATGTGGTTCGGAACGTATGGTGGCGGTGTCTCCCGCTATGATGGAGAGACATTTGTCAACTTTACCATAGAAGACGGATTGGCTCATAACAGAGTTCGGGCTATCCACCGCGATCCCGGTGGCATAATGTGGTTTGGGACGGATGGTGGACTCTCTCGTTACGATGGGAAGACATTTGTCAACTTTACCATAGAAGACGGATTGGCGGATAACAAAGTTCGGACTATCCATCGTGATCCCGATGGCATCATGTGGTTTGCGACAAATGGCGGCGTTTCCAGGTACGATGGGAATACGTTCGTCAACTTCACCACACAAGATGGATTGGCATACACTCCGGTTTATACCATCCATCGTGACCCGGATGGTATAATGTGGTTTGGAACACAGGGTGGCGTTTCTCGCTATGATGCGAAATCATTCGTTAACTTGACCACAAAAGATGGGTTGGTGCATGACTCGGTCATTAGCATTAATGGTGACAAGAATGGAGTTATATGGTTTGGCACGCATCAGGGCGCATCTCGTTACGATAGCAAGGGGCGGGGGCACAATTTCGCCAACTTCACCACACAAGACGGGTTGGCCCATAACCAGGTTAGTGCCATATATCGTGATCCGGATGGTATGATGTGGTTTGGGACACAAGATGGTGTCTCCCGCTATGATGGAAAAGATTTCGTCAGTTTTGCTGTAAAGGACGGATTGCCGGCTGACGAGATCTGGACTATCCACCGTGCCCAGGATGGGGCTATGTGGTTCGGAGGACGGCGGAGGGCCTCTCGCTACGATGGGCGGGAGTTTGTCAACTTCACCAGAGAAAGCGGGCTGGGGGTCAGCTCGGCCAAGGCTATCCACAGTGGCGCAGATGGGGTGATGTGGTTTGCGACAAATGGCGGCGTCTCTCGCTACGATGGGCGAGAGTTCATCAAACTTACTACAGAAAATGGGTTGACCGATAACAATGTTAACGTCATCCATAGCGACTCGAACGGTTTGATATGGTTTGGGACCGAAGGCGGCGGCGTCTCTCGCTACGATGGAAATGAGTTTGTCAATTTTACCACAGAAGATGGACTGGCACATAATACAGTTCGTGCCATTTACAGTAGCCTGGATGGTATTATATGGTTCGGAACGCGGGGCGGTGGCGTTTCTTGTTACGATGGTTTCGCATGGATGTCGCTGGATACCCGGGATGGCTTGCCAGATAACAAGGTTTCATCAATTTACCAAGATTCGGATGAAGTTATGTGGTTTGCTACAGATAAAGGTGCTGTACGCTATCAGCGAGGTACCACATCGCCGAAAATCCATGTTGTCGCTGTCACTGCTGATCAGACCTATCGCGACCTCTCTGCCATTCCTGCCTTCAAACCTGATACGCGTATTACTATCGAGTATGATGCCATAGACCTCAAAACCATTTTCGAGAAGCGACAGTATCGATATCGTATTAAGGAAATAGATCCAAGTTGGCGCAAGCCCACAAAGTCAAGATCCTTTGATTTTGTTTTCAGAGATCAAGGTATTCATACTTTTGAGGTGCAGGCAATAGACCGCGATCTTAACTACTCCGAACCGGCGAGTGTGGAGATCAAGATTCTGTCCCCACTATTCTACACCCGTGTTTGGTTCATCATTGGTACGATCCTGGCGGCTTTCCTTATTCCTACGATTATATATGCCATACTGCTCACGCGACAGAGGAAGCAGGAGTTTGAGCCTATCCAGAATCCCTACATCGTGGGGAATCCTATTCGGTCAAAGGATATGTTCTTCGGCAGAAAGAGCGACTTTGAGTTTATCCGCATCAAACTCAGCACGGAAGAAGCTGGGCTGGTGATAGTCTTTGCTGGGGAGCGCAGAAGCGGGAAGACCTCCATTCTGTTCCAGATACTGGAAGGTGCACTGGGTGAGCGTATAGTGCCGGTGCTGCTGGATATGCAGGCTATGGCGGTGGATAATGAGGCGGAGTTCTTCGAGAAATTGGCTTCGGAGATCAGCGAGGCGTTTGTGGGAGCGGGGCTGGAACCTCCCGCCGCCAATTTCCGTGAGGGCAACGCCATACGCGCATTTGAGGGGTATATCTCTCAGGCGATGGCGACTCTGGAAGGCAGAGGATTGCTGCTGCTGTTTGACGAATACGAACTTATAGAATCCAAGATAGACGACGGCTCCCTGCGACCAGAGATAATCACGTTTTTCGCCAGTCTGCTGGAAGCTCACCCGCGACTGTCATTCATCTTCACCGGCTCGCGGCATCTGGAAGGACGGAATATCTCATACTGGCGAGTGCTGATAGGAAAATCGCTCTATCGCCGCATCAGCTTTCTGTCTGAAAGGGATGCACTGCGGCTTATCACGGAACCAGTAGCGGACCGGGTGATATACCCTCGCGGCATCCCGGAGCGCATCATCCGTCTGACTGCTGGGCAGCCGTTCTACACGCAGGTGATGTGTCAGAACATGATGGATAGGCTCAACGAAGTGGAGCGCAATCGAGTACGTCAGGAGGACGTTGACGCAGTGGCGCAGGAGTTGGCGGATAACCCGCTTCCACAGATGATCTACTTCTGGGATGGACTGGAGCAGGAGAAAAAAGGCGCGCTATCGCTGTTGGGCGAGGTGCTGGAGAATTCCGACCGCTACGCTTCAGCGCAAATTCTGATAAGCTTCGCACAGGAGCAGAACCTGGAATTGGAGATCGAATCATCCGATCTGGAGCGCGTGCTGGATGACCTGTTTGTGAATGACGTTCTGGAACGCGAGCGGTCTGGCGAGGGGAAGTATGAATATCGCTTCCGCGTTGACCTGTTCCGCCTGTGGGTCCGCCAGGCGCATTCGGTATGGCAGCAGGTTGCGTAGGGCATAGAACTCTGAGTCAATTGGGCATGTATGTTCTGGCAGCCATTTCACTACTCATTACTATATTTCTGGCGCATATAATGAGATCAAGGATGTTTACTGTGCCATCGCCGTTGACATCGGGGTCGGGTCGTATCCCGTTGGTAGATTGTCGCCCGAAGTAGGAAGCAATCACAGCGAAATCCGAGAAATCTGTAACTCCATCATCGTTCACATCGCCAGTAGTATTGCTGCCAACGCTTCCTCCAGCTTCGGAGCTATCTTTATCTGGTGGCTCTGGTGATTTTGGTGGTCCTATATCCACTGCAAAAATCGAAATGCCAAAAGTATCAGCTACGTAAATATAATTGCCTGATATGTATACGCTTTCTGCCCTTCCAGGGGTATCAAATTTACTCATACCTTCTATATTACTCAAGGCTTCATGTACGTCCAGCATGTTCAGAACGTTTAACCCCATTCTGCCATCGGCCAGATATAAATAATCGTGGGAAAAATACGCTCCATGCACCAACCCTGGCGTGTCCAGGCTGCCAAGATGTTCCGGGTGTTCTGGAGTTGAAACATCAACGACTCTCAGTCCTTCGCCGCCATAAGCCAGATAGGCGTAGTTTTCGGCGACGTAAACATCCCACGCCGCGCCATCCACCTCACTCACTCCATGAAGCGCATGGGGATTTCTAGGATCTGAAACATCTATCACCTGCAAATCTCTCGAATAATCGGCTATGTAAGCGTGATTACCTGATACATATATACCCTTTGCCGAGCCGGGTGTGTCTACCGCGCTTACGAGCTTTGGGATTGCTGGATCAGTTATATCCATAACCTGCATACCGGCGCTTGAATCTGCGACGTATGCATAATCACCAGCCAGAAATACATCCCGCGCCGTGCCGGGCGTATTGGCTTCCCCAATGATCTGTGGAGCATCCGGCACTGATATATCCATCACTACCATTCCCTTAGAACCAGCCGCGAGGTAAAGGTGTTCGCCGAACGCAAAAACGTCATACACTTCTCCCGGAACAGGGATATTGTTCACCATTTGCGGGTTATGCTTGTCTGATACATCCACCGTTATCAGACCCTCATCGCGGCTTGCTATATAGGCGTGTTCGCCATACACACAAACGCCGTATACGTTGCCATGAGTCGGCATTGAGCCTGCCACAGCCATCTGCGATATGTCTATCACCTGCAACCCGCCGCCGCTGTCCGCGACGTAAGCGTAACCATCCAATACCTGAACAGCTTTCGCTTCGTCCGGAGTCTCAATACTCAAAACGACTGTCTTCAAAGCGGCGGGGTCTGACACATCCACTATTCCCAGTCCCTTATCATGGGCCACGTAGGCTCGATCAAGGTATACGTAAACATTTTGCGCGGGCCTTAGTTCATCCATAGTGTCCACAAGAGTAGGGCGATCAGGATCTGATACATCCACAGCGTGCAGCCCCTCTCTGGAGCCTTCCTTGTAAGCCACATACGCATAGTTCCCAGATACACACACGCCCCTGGCCGATCCCCGCAGGTCTTCTGCCGCTCCCAATAGCTGAGGCAGATACGGTTGTGATATATCCACTATTTTTAGGCCGCCCGTTCCGTCAGCCACGTAAGCGTGGTCCCCAGATATGTATATATCATAGGCGTATTTGGTCTTCCATCCAGGCACCATCTGATCTATAAGCCGTGGCATGGTCGGCATGGACACATCCGCTATCTGTAAGCCCTTTCTGTAATCAGCGATGTATACGTAATCACCGGACACCTCGACTTTCCTGGCGTCTCCCGGTGTATCCACGTTCCCCACGATCTCTGGGTTGGCTGGATCTGATATATCTATCACCTGAAGACCGGCGTATCCATCGGCAACGTAAGCATAATCATCCGACGCGCACACACCCACCGCCTCGCCGGGTGTAGCCACCTCACCCACTTTAAATGGAGCGGCGGGATCGGAGATGTCCAGTATCTCCAGCCCCCATACCGTCGCAGCGTAGGCGTATTCGCCCGACACAAAAACATCGGAATAATCGCTGCTTATGTGCAGGCTGCTGACGCGCTCCACCTCCAGCGCCCATGATGGCAAGATGGAAACGGACAATAACAGGATGAAAAATACGGTTCTCATACCGCTAACCCTCCCTCAATATTGCTTTGTCAACTGGAGTAGCAGGCTTCAGCCTGCATCTCTAATTCTGCGCCAGCGTTGTGTTTTTGACGCAGGCTAAAGCCTGCTACTCCATCCTATAGCCTAAATGACAAAGTAGTATTAAGAGTGCCGACCTCCAGTAATCAGGATAATAACATCCCGGAGGTGACTATGCAAGCTTTTTCTGGTTGAATGTTTAGCGATTTTGTTATATTATCTAGGGTCATGACAGGTAATGCGTAAGGGTAGGTTTTTCGCGAATGACGAGGGCGCGACGATGAGATCCGCTGTGTTAGTCTGCAACCTGATTTCTATATACTGTGCCCTCCTGGCAGTATCGGGTACTGGCCAGAGTATGCGTGAAAGGGAGAATATTGTGGAAGACTGGGGATTTGTCAAAGTTGGCAAAGACAAAAACGATCGCTGGGAGGTCTTCCTCGAAAATAGCGTGATACGTTGTCGATATGGATGGAAGCCTATTAACGAGGATGAAGGCGGCGAGTCATTCATCACTCATCTTATCATCAAGAAAAACGGGCAGAACCAGGTGGGGAATGAATCGGGCGGAGGTCGCATCAACGCGGCAGCCGGGCGTTTTGAAATGCTCGACGCATCCGTCAAATACGATGGCGACGACTTCAAGACAGTTCGGATGTCGTGGAAAACAAAGCGCCCCGAATTCGTCGCCGTTCAGGAGGTGACTATATTCCCGGATCGTCCCATACTGAAAGTTGACTACATCAAATACTGCGTCAACATTGTGGACATCGCCAGTCCCGGTGGCAGTGAGAATCCCAAATACGTATTCCACGGCGGAGATAAATGGAAGCGCGACTACGTTCTTTACCCAAAGGGGTACTTCTATCCGCCTGATGATACTTATGTAGTCGAGCAAACAGGTATGCCCGGGGATGGCGACCCGGGACCGCTGAACTACAATGGTTGGTTCATTATGGCCATCTACGACGAGCAGACGGGAGTGGGATTTGGTAGAGTGTCGCCAGTCGAATCCACATCTATCATCAAGCTTCTTTTCGAAAGAGGCTTCGAACTCTTTCCCTACTGGAGAAAGCCCAAAGAGCCATATTCTGGCTATATCTTTACGTTTACCAGAGGCCTGGATGAGGCTCTTAAGTTAGGCAGAGCAATTGCCGACGGTAATATTCCTGGCTCCCGGTGAGCAGAAAATGGAGGATCGAACTATGAGTAAAATACCCGTAATTCTGGACACAGATATTGGTGATGACATTGACGATACGTGGGCTTTGACGATGATGCTTAACTCGTCTGAACTGGACGTAAAAATGGTTATAGGCGACTATCGCAAGCCGGTATATCGCTCAAAGATACTGGCAAAAATGCTGGAGGTCGCAGGACGAACTGACGTTCCTGTCGGTGTCGCAACGGGGAAAGGCGATTCCGGCAATCAGAGCGCCTGGATCGAGGACTATGATCTGTCAAGCTATCCAGGCACTGTCCATGAGGATGGAATCGGGGCGTTGATTGACACAATCATGAACTCCGCTGAACCTGTGACGCTCATTTGCACCGGGCCTGTGCCCAATATCGCCGCTGCTCTGGAGCGGGAGCCAGAGATCACTAAAAACTCAAGATTTGTGGGTATGCACGGCAGCGTCCGTAAGGGATACGGGGGCAAAGAGGAAATCTCCGCAGAATGGAACGTCCGCGCAATACCGGAAGCCTGCCGCAAAGTCTTCACAGCAGACTGGGAAGTGACCATCACTCCGCTTGACACATGCGGTGTTGTCAACCTTCAGGGAGATAAGTATCGGCAGGTTTACGAATGCAAAGACCCATTGGCGCAAGCGTTGATCGAGAATTATCGCGTCTGGCTCAAAGCACACCAGAAGCGGTCTGATGATGCGATAGAACGCAGGAGCACCACGCTTTTTGACACAGTGGCAGTCTACCTCGCCTTTTCCGAGGAACTGGTGGTAATGGAAGAGCTTGGTATAAGGGTTACGGACGATGGCCATACGGTCATTGACGAAGATGCCAAGAAGATAAGATGCGCGATGGAATGGAAGGACCTGTCAGCTTTTGAGGATCTGCTGGTGGAAAGGCTGATCGCGCGCGTTTAGTTCAGGTGTTTCCACGATAAAAGGAATGACAGGAACTGGATGGATCGAATGAGCGAGATGGTAGCGCTACGGGGAATCGAACCCCGGTTTGATGGCTGAGAACCACCCGTCCTAACCCCTAGACGATAGCGCCACCGCAGGCAAATTTGGTTGCCGGGGAAGGATTCGAACCCTCGTAACGTGATCCAGAGTCACGCGTCCTACCACTGGACGACCCGGCAATAGCTGTTCAGTTCATCGAACATCAATATAACCCCAAAATCAATTTATATATTTTATCAGAAAAGGATATTCCTGTCAATAGTTTATCGTGGAATAAGTGTGAGGGAATTGAGGATGGAGCAGTCCCAAAGAGCAAAGAAAAGGCAGGAGATCGCTCTGCCTTTTCTTTGAGATGGTTTTACTATTCCTTGATGCTGCCCCAGGTAATGGCTAACTTGTTCTGAGGCTCAACGGACGTAGGCAGAAGCACTTCATCAGGCCCAAGAGCTTCGTTATAGACGGCTACATAATGGAACTCTCCTAACCAGAGGCGAGTTCCTCCCTGGGATATCTCATTACCAAGCGCAAATGCGTAGCTGGCGTCCCAGTTGGAGAAGTCACCATCAATCTGCTTACTGGCAACTTCGTTGCCGTCAATGTAGAATTTAGCTTCACCAGCCGCATTGCGACTGTAGATAAGCTTGGAGATCCTATCAAGGACGACGGTATTTGGTGGCTCCTCAAGACGCACGCTGCTTCCATTATTACCTGAAACTGGTGTGCGCAGTCGGATCTGGTAGCCCTTTTCAGGGCTAGCAATGTCCTGTCCCAGCGTGAAGTTCCGATTGCTACCATCAAATGAGCAGGTAACAATACGCGCCGGGCCGCCCTGTGTGTCATTGCCGGGTTTGACCCATGCCTCAATGGTGATCTCGTTGGTGGCCATGCAAGCGTCGATGATCTTCGTGGCAGGTCCATCAGAGACCACGATGGTTGGGCTGTTGAGGGACAGGCCACCACCTGAAATCCAGCTTACGCTGGCTAAATCACCCACAGTGAGATCCAACGGGGCACCGATACCTGAGTCATGGACTACGTCGCCACTTCCCTCATTAAAAACATAACGCACCACAGGATCAACTGCCCAAACGGAACTCAATGAGCTCATCAAGAAAGCAACCAATATCAGTAACATTAATCTCTTCATTCTTCGTCCTCCTGTCGGTTCAAACATATCGCTAGGTGTTTCTCTCAAAAAAGAAGAACAACAGATCAAAATCTACGGTAAATCAGCCCCTCCTCCCGCTATCAGCTATAATCGAAATAAGAGCAACCAGACATAACATTACCCCACAGAATGACAACATTCATATTTTCATACAAGTATTATACCATATTATCCCTCTCATCGGGAAGAAAAATTCAGCTTAAAATGGGCCTTGCCCCTCTATTTCATCCACAACTACCATAGTTTAGGCGAAGAGAAAACGTGTCAGCCAGAAGAGATCAAAGGCGGAAGATTGCGGGAAAAGTGACGTTTACTGTTGACCTGATAATGGAAATCTGATAGAATATAGGGGGTTGATGGTTACGCGGCGGCCAGCAAAAACTATCAGCTCTTACCTTTTGCCATCAGTGACTATGCTTTTCCAGCCATAGCCTGTGGAAACGCTCTCAACTTGGGAGAAGACATCTCTTGACGGAAGGAGGATGTCAAATCTGGCTTAGAATAAACCTTAAATAGTCCGATGAAAATATGGAGGATTGAAAATGAAACACAAGTTTTTTGTAGCCTTTATTTCCCTGATATTCGTGGCATTCTCGACTACAGTTGTCATGGCGGACCTTACAGATGGTCTGGTGGCATACTGGCCGCTGGATGACGGGAGCGGCAACGTGGCACGCGATGCGACGGGCAATGGAAATGATGGGGAATTGCTGGGAGGTCCTACGTGGACTGGCGATTCCATGATGGGCACAGGAGCGCTCGTATTTGACGGCACAGATGACCTCATACGCCTGGCTTCGTTCGATGTAGTCGGCGGCAACGGCATCACCCTCGCCTGTTGGATTAAAACAGGCAATCTGGATACACCTGGTAATGATCCCAGAATGATCTCCAAAACAGCAGGTGGCTCCAATGATGACCACTGGTTCATGTTAAGTTCAAGCCGCGTCGGTGCCGACAAAGTTTTCCGGCTGCGTTTAAAAACGGACGGAGTCACCGGTGAGCTGAAAGCAAACACTGACGGAATCATCGATCTCGATGTCTGGATACATGTAGTAGCGAACTGGGATGGCAGCACAATGCGGATATACAAGAACGGTGTGGAAGCAGGTTCTTTAGCCAAGGGGGGCGTGCTCGACGTTGATCCCACCGTTGAAATGGCAATTGGCAGCCAGCCTGTGACTACTGATGCCAGACCGTTCGACGGCACTATTGACGACGTGGCTATCTGGAATCGTGCGCTAACTCCGGATGAGATCAATGAATTGATGACAATTGGCATCCCCAACACCACCGCTGTCGAACCTGATAGCAAACTAACGACGACCTGGGGTGACCTCAAATATTAACCAGCTAATCAAGAACTGGTCATGATCTAAACACAGTGTCCATGTCGTTTAATGATCAGTTTTTCCGCCTGTATTTATTCTCTATAGGGCGAATGTAAGATTCGCCCTATAGAGATATGTAAAACTAACATCTCCAACGAATGGAGGAGCAAAAAATGAAGCACAAGTTTTCCGTAGTCCTTATCTCCCTGATATTCACAGCATTTTTGACTACGGTTACGATGGCGGACCTCTTAGATGGTCTGGTGGGTTATTGGCCGTTTGATGAGGGAAGCGGCAAAACGGCTCGCGACGCATCAGGTAATGGCAATAATGGAACGCTGGACAATGGCCCTAAATGGGTAACGGGCGCTGACGCAAAGATAGGCACAGGAGCAATTCTCTTTGACGGCGCAGATGATCTTGTGTCCATAGGCTCATTCGATGCGAGCGGCGGTAGTGGCATCACCATCGCTTGCTGGTTTAACGCCAGCAATCTGGATACACCGGGTAATGATCCTAGAATGGTCTCTAAGGCAATGGGCGGGGCTAATGAAGACCACTGGTTCATGCTGAGTTCAAGCCGCGAGGGTGGTATAAAAATACTGCGGTTCCGTCTGAAGACAGATGATGGAATAACCGGCGAAAAGAAAGCACTTCCCACCGGGATCATTGAGCTTAACGTCTGGATACATGTAGCAGTTACCTGGGACGGCAGCACGATGATGCTATACAAGGACGGTGTGGAGGTAGGCACTCTGGCCAAGGTGGGCAATCTCGCTATTGACCCGGCTGTTGAAATGGCGATTGGCAATCAGCCTGATGGCGCTGAGAATAGGCCATTCGATGGTATTATTGACGATGTGGCCATCTGGAACCGTGCCCTGACTCCTGCCGAGATCGGTGAAGTGATGGCAAATGGCGTACCCGTTGCTGTCGAGCCAGGTGGAAAACTAGCAGTAACCTGGGGCAATATCAAGTATTAACTCAAGATATAGAGGAACTGAAAGCAAAGATTCAGAACAAAGTATGGAAAATGATTTGATATTAGCGGAAGGAGTGCTGGATATTCGTCCCGAAGGGTTCGGATTCCTGCGTTCAGCCGACAACAACTATCTCAAAGGGCCTGATGACATCTACGTGTCGCAGTCCCAAATCCGCAAGTTTAGTCTCCGCAAGGGACACATAGTTTCCGGGCAAACCAGGCCGCCGCAGAAAGGTGGTCAAGGGAGAAAGGCGGAGAATTATTCCGCTCTCGTAAGAATCGAGGCGGTAAACTCCGAAGCTCCCGAGGCCGCCAGGGATATAAAACCTTTTGATGACCTGAGATCTATATATCCAACAGAGCGGATCCGACTGGAGCATAGCCCCCGTGAATTTTCAACGAGGATAATGGACCTGATAACGCCCATAGGGAAAGGGCAGCGCGGTCTAATCGTAGCGCCGCCTCGCGGTGGTAAAACGGAATTGCTAAAGAGAATAGCCAGAGGCGTTACCATCAACCATCCTGAAATAATACTCGTAGTCCTCCTCATCAACGAGCGTCCGGAGGAAGTTACCGATATGGAGCGATCCATTAGCGGTGAAGTAGTGAGCGCCACCTTTGATGATTCACCAGAGCAGCACGTGCAACTGGCGGATATGGTGATAGAAAAGAGCAAGCGTTTGTTGGAATATGGGCGTGACGTGATGATTCTGCTGGATAGTCTGACGCGGCTGGGCCGAGCGCATAACTCGTTAGCTCCATCCACTGGCCGGGTGATGAGCGGTGGGATCGAATCCAACGCTCTAACCAAACCAAGACAGTTCTTTGGAGCCGCAAGGAATATAGAGGATGGCGGAAGTCTGACTATCATGGCCACTGCTATGATGAAGACTGGCAGCAG
>SDBU01008405.1_pt1 | contig 11745 bp, 8 predicted proteins | sample 2277071 | NCBI WGS metagenome assembly SDBU01 (sample SAMN10397929, study PRJNA504765) | marine sediment metagenome | isolation source: marine sediment core GS08_GC12, 126 cmbsf | place: Arctic Ocean: Gakkel Ridge, Loki's castle | collected 2008 | reverse complement strand
GCCCGGCCTCGGCGGCGCCGGGCGCTTTTGCGTCGCCGCGGGCGTCGGGGGTTTCGGCGTCGGCGCGGGCGGCGGCGGCTCCCGCGTCGGCGAGGGCATCGGTGGCGCGTTTGGCCAGGAAGGTGGCGGAGGCGTACTGTTCGAGGCAGCCGCGTTGGCCGCACTTGCAGGGCAGGCCGCCGGGCTGGACGATCATGTGGCCGACCTCGCCGGCGAAATCCCGGCCGCCGTGCCAGATGTTCCCGTCGAGGATGATCCCGCCGCCGACGCCGGTGCCGAGGGTGATCATCACGAGGGATTGCACATCGCGGCCGGCGCCGAGGAGGAACTCGCCGAGGGCGGCGGCGTTGGCGTCGTTCTCGAGTGCGGCGGGCAGGCCGAGTGCGTCGGCGACGCGGTCGCGCATGGGGAAATCGATCATGCCGGGCAGGTTGGGGGAGTTGACGATGACGCCTTTGCCGCGGTCGAGCGGGCCGGGGGCGCCGATGCCGACGCCGCGGACGTCGTCCCCGGTGAGGTGGCACTCGGCCATCAGGGCGCGGGCGCCGTCGGCCATGGCGGCGACGACGTCGTCGGCGGCGGAATCGGGGGTGGGCACCTGCAGTTGTCCGCGAACCTGCCAGTCGTCGGCACCGGGGACGACGGCGGCGAGCTTGATGAACGTGCCGCCCAGATCGATGCCGATGCAGACCTTGCTCATGCGGACCATCATACCGACGGCAGGCCGTTTGCCAACAGGAAACCGTCGGCGGCGGCGTTACTTGGCCTTGGTCATCTTGATGACGACCTCCGCCGGCGGGTGGTCCTTCTCGACCGTCACCGCGACCGAGCCGGTGAAGGTCGGAACGCGCCGGAAGAGACCCAGGGACCTGCCGCTGCCGGAGGCAGGGGCGTACGCCTCGGCGGAGATCGTGTAGGTGCCCGGAGAGAGTCTCGCGGTTTTGAACGGTCCGTTCGGCTTACATCCGAGGGCGTCGACAGTGATCGACCGGACGGCCGGCCCGGCCGCTGGCGGCTTGGCCTTGGGGACTCGCTGCACCCGGAGCATCACGCCGGGGACGCTGCCCGGCGGCAGCCCCGTGATTCGCCCGGTGACGGGGTGGCCTTCCTTGCGTACGTACGCGGCCGTGGTGGTCTTCCCGGCCGTCAGGGCGAAGTCTGCACGATCGCAGAACAGTCCGAAGCCTATAAGCCCATCGCCCATCGCCTTCGATCGCCAGATGTCGTAGGGCCCCGGCGTCATATCGTTGAGGACCACCCGGCCGTTGTTTGGGACGGTGACCGTTCGCGTGGCGCCGGCTACCGGCTTCAAGCCGGGCATGTCCCAGGACTTCAGGTGGATCTCGATCTCCGCCTTGGGAGCATCGCCGGGGATGTCGTACAGCAGTTCGAGTGTGCCCGGCTCGGGGAGCCGAACGGTGACCTCCCCTGGAGCGTCGGTGAGGGGCACGTGCCAGACGTAGCAGGTGGGGGCGGAGACGACCAAGCCTTTCGCCTTGCCCTTGGCGGCGTCGATGACGAATCGGCCGTCCCCGTCCGTGACGGTCTGTCGCCCCGAGAAATCCTCGGGCTTGCCGTCCACCAGGGTCAGGCGGAACCGATTCCGCAGGAAAACCTTGGCCCCGACGGCCGGGTTGCCCTTGTGGTCGAGCACCCGGCCCCGGATGGACCGCACCTCGCCGATGGTGATGCGCTTGCTCTGCGGGCGGACCTCGAAGGGGCTGGCGTCAAAGTCGGGCACAAGCGTGAAGTTTCTTCCGAGATTGCCTGGCACACGCCATGTGTGCTTGGTTTGGCCGCCGCCTCAGTTGTAGCCCAGGGACTCGGCGAGGATGACTTTGCCCTTCTCATCGAGGACTCGGAATTTGGACTTAGCCCAATCGCCGTCCCTTCGCGTTACGCGGTCGACCGGCGCCCCGGACACGTCGAAGACGTTGAGGGTCAACTCCACCGTTCGACCGTTGACGGACGCATCCATCCGGGCGGCCAGGGGCGTGCCGAGCGGGACCTCGGCGGTCTGGTCCGCGACGGCGTGGAACGTTCGGTCGGCTTTCCCGCGGCTCGGCAGCCACGTCAGGGCGAACGACGCGGTGCGCCCGGCGGGGTCGGGGGCCGAACGCTGGCGGAACTCACCGACAGTATAGTGGTCGGCCGGGATGGCGACCGGCTTGGTCGATCCGTGGAGGTTCAGGATGTACTTGCTGCCGATCAGCCTGGCCGTCCAATCCTGCTGGGCGATCTTCAGCGTTGCCATCTTGGCCACGGTGGGCTTGACGGCGATGGCCGAGCCGTCGTCGGAGAGCGTCACGTCGTACCACACGCCGTCGACGAGGATCGGATGGCCGTAGTAGCCTTTGACGGGGTCGCCATCGCCGTAGACCACCACGGTGTCGTGGCCGTTGAGACCCTGGGAGTTAGGGGCTGGGGCCGCCTTGTCTGCGCAAGTGAGGTTCGTGTTGCCGTCGACGAGGCGCACGGTGCGGCGCTTGCCGCCGAAGCTGCAGGCCCCTTCGAGGGCCGTCCCGAACTGCAGTCTCAGTTGGTAGTCGTTACTACTGGTCCTGACGTAACGGCCTCTCACGGTCACGGGGATGGTCTGGCCGCCGCGTGTGACGGCCAGCGTGGTTGGGCCGAATACCGTTTGGACCCGGCGGTTGCCTGCGGTGATGCCCTTGAGTTTCACCACGGGCTTACCGGCGAACTGCCCGGTGCCGCTGAAGTCGAAGCGGATCAGGTCGAGCGCCTTGGCGCCGGGATCCGCGGCGTCGACGGCCACCCGAATTGGCGGCTCGGTATCGCGCAGTGTGCCGACGGCGGCCAGCGGGTGCACGATGCCGTTGCGCGGTGGCCGGCGGGTGGGCGGGAGAATATACACGCGAAAGTCCCGGGGCTCCATCGCCAGGGCGGGGTCGCACGCGATCGGCTTGACCGGCTCGGCGGCGGCCTGGGCGAGCGAAGACAACCCGACAAACGTTAAGAGGATGGCACATCGCTTCATGTCCGGCTCCCTATCTCGGCAAGAAGAGTAGTCCCACACTGGACTTGACGCCGGACGGCCGGAAAAGTTCCCGCCAAACGTCCGGGATCGATCGGTTGGCTATCCGGGCGACCCGCTTTCCCGGGAAAGCGTTAAGCGGCATGCCCGGCCGGTTTGCCAACAGGAAATCGCCCGGCGGCGCCTCACTCGGCCTTGGTCATCACGATGACGACCTCCGCCGGCGGGCGGTCTTTCTCGACCGTCACCTTGGCCGAGCCGGTGAAGGCCGGAACGCGCCAGGAGAGACCGAAGGACCTGCCGCTGTCGGAGACGAGGGCGTACGCCTTGGCGTTGATCGTGTAGGTGCCGGGGGAGAGCCTTGCGGTTTTGAACGGTCCGTTGGGCTTACATCCGAGGGCGTCGGCCGTGATCCACCGGACGGCCGACCCGGCGGCTGGCTGCTTCGTCTTGGCCGCTGGCGGCTTCGTCTTGGCGGCGCGCTGCACCAGGAGCATCACGCCGGGGACGCTGTCCGCCGGCAGCCCTGTGATTCGCCCGCTGACGGGGTGGCCTTCCTTGCGTACGTACGCGGCCGACGTCGTCTTCCCGGCCGTCAGGGCGAAGTCCCCGCGATCGCAGAACGCTCCGAAGCCCAGGTGCCCATCGCTCATCACCTTCGATCGCCAGACATCGTAGAGCCCCGGCGTCATATCGTTGAGGACCACCCGGCCGTTGTTTGGGACGGCGACCGTTCGCATGGCGCTGGCCACCCGTTTCCAGCCGGGCATGTCCCAGGACTTCAGGTGGATCTCGATCGTCGCCTGGGGCGCGTCGCCCGGGATGTCGTACAGCAGTTCGAGCGTGGCCGGCTCGGGGAGCCGAATGATGACCTCCCCCGGCGCGTCGGTGAGGGGAACTTGCCAGACGTGGCAGGTGGGGGCCGAGACGATCAGAGCGGTCGCCTTGCCCTTGGCGGCGTCGATGGCGAATCGCCCGTCCTCGTCTGTGACGGTCCGTTGCACCGCGGTACGCTCGGGCTTGCCGTTCCGCAGTGTGATGTGCGACTTATCCCGCAGGAACACCTTGGCCCCGACGGCCGGGTTGCCCTTGTGGTCGACCACTCGGCCTCGGATGGGCAACCCTTCGCCGACCGTGATGCGCTTGCTCTGCGGGCGGACCTTGAACGGGCTGGCGTCAAAGTCGGGCACAAGCGTGAAGTTTCTTCCGAGATCCGCTGGCACACGCCATGTGTGCGTCGTGTGGGCGCCGCCTCAGTTGTAGCCCAGGGACTCGCTGAGGACGATCTTCCCCTTCTCATCGAGTACTCGGAACTTGGGCTTGGCCCAGTCGCCGTCCGGCCGCGTTACGCGGCAGACCTCCGCCCCGGACACGTCGAGGACGTTGAGGGTCAACTCCACCGTTCGACCGTCGACGGACGCATCCATCCGGGCGGTCAGGGGTGTGCCGAGGGGGACCTCGGCGGTCTGGCCCGCGACGGCGTGGAACGTTCGGTCGGCTTTCCCGCGGCTCGGCACCCACGTAAGCGTGAACGACCCAGTCCGCCCCTCGGCGTCGGGGGCCGAACGCTGGCGGAACTCACCGACGGTATAGCGGTCGGCCGGGATGGTGACGGGCTTGGCCGAGCCGTGGAGGTTCAAGATATACTTGCTGCCGATCAGCTTGGCCGTCCAATCCTGCTGGGCGATCTTCAGCGTTGCCATCTTGGCGCCGGTGGGCTTGGCCGCGATGGCCGAGCCGTCGTCGGAGAGCGTCACGTCGTACCACGCCCCGCCGACGAAGATCGGATGGCCGTAGTAGCCTTTGACGGGGCCGCCATCGCCGTAGACGACCACGGTGTCGTGGCCGTTGAGCCCTCCGTCGCCGGGGGCTGGGGCCGCCTTGTCTGTGCAATTGAGGTTGGCGTTGCCGTCGACGAGGCGCACGGTGCGGCGCTTGCCGCCGAAGTTGCAGGCCCCTTCCAAGGCCGTGCCGAGTTGGAGCGTCAGTTGGTGGTCGTTGTTACTGCTCCTGGTGTAAGTGCCTTTCACGGTCACGAGGATCTTATGGCCGTCGCGTGTGGCGGCCAGCGTGGTCGGGGGGAATCTCACGCTGATGCGGCGCTTGCCCCCGAGGACGTTCTTCAGGTTCACCACGTCCTTGCCGGCGAACTGCCCGGTGCCGCTGAAGTCGAAGCGGAGCAGGTCGAGCGCCTCGGCGCCGGGGTCAGCGGCGTCGATCGCCACCCAGATTGGAGGCTGGGTATCGCGCAGTCTTCCGACGGCGGCCCGCGGGTGCACGATGCCGTCGCCCGGTTGCCGTCGGGCGGTCGGGAGAAGACTCGCGCGGATGTCCTGAGGCTCCATCACGAGCCCGGGGTCGCACGCGTTCCGGACGAGACGCCCGAGCGGGAGCTTGACCGGCTCGGCAGCGGCGTGGGCGAGCGAAGATAACCCCACCAGTGTCAGGAGTATGGCACATCGCTTCATGTCTGGCTTCCTGTGTTGGGAAAAGGAATGGGCCCGTAGGCGGTTAGACGCTGCGCGGGGCGAAAAGTTCCCGCCAAACACGGGGAACAAACCCGCAGGTTATCCGGACGATCCGCTTTTCCGGGAGAGCGTTTATGGGTATGATAGAATGGGCGCCGAGCGCCGTTTCGGCCGATGCAGGAGCGGGGGGCGTCCGCGACGAGGCGATCAAGGGAACAGGTGAGAGATGAGTTATTCGCCGCGACTGGCAGTGATCGTGTTATCGGCAGTGCTGACGTTGGGTGCCCCGGCGGGCCCCGTGCGGGCCGAGGGGCTGGGTGACATCGTCCGCCGGCTGCGGGGTAACGTTCGGGCGACCACGGCCCCGTCCAGCCGTCCGTCCAGCCGCCCCGCGAGCCGCCCGGTCGTGAGCACGCTATGGGAGGCCCGCGGGCTGTACAACCGGGGCGACTACGACGGGGCGAAGGCCTCTTACGAGCACTTGGGCGCCCGCGACGGGCCGCAGGTGGGCGCGGCGATCGGGTTGGCCGACGTGCTGGCCATGCGAGGCGACTACGGCGAGGCGCTGGAGGCGTTGGACAAGGTGGCCTCGGCCGGGCAGGCGGATGCGAGTTGGCAAGTATCGCGGGCGAACCTGCTGGCGGTGATCGGCCGGTATGACGAGTCGCTGTCGGCGGCGCGGAAGGCGATGGCGATTCGCCCGGACTACGCCTCGGCGATCCTGGCGGCCGGTCAGGCGCTGGAGACGACGGGCCGGAAGGCGGCGGCCATCGAGGTGTACCACACCGTCGGCAAGACACTGGACGCCGGGAAGTTCATCAACAATGCACCGGCGCTGGTGGCGGTGGGGAGGATTCTCGACCGCTTGGCGGTCCTGGCCGGGCAGAAGGCGTCCAAGCAGGCACAGAATATTCTGCAGAACTACCTGCAGCGTTCCTACCTGGACGTGGACGAGCACCACTGGCCCGGGCGCGTGGCGGCGGGGATGTTCCTACTGAGCAAGCACAAGCCCAAGGGTGCAGCGGCGGAGTTCGCCGGCGCCCACCAACGGAACCCGAAGCTCCCCGACGTGGCGGCCGGGATGGCGGTGGTGTATCTGGAGGGCTGGAAGTTCGAGGCGGCCGAGAAGGCCCTGGCGGCGGGGCTGCGGATCAATCCGAAGCACCCGGAACTGCACGTGATGCGGGCGAGGCTGCTGCTGCAGTGGCGCAAGTTCGACCAGGTATCGGCCCCGCTGGCCAAGGCCCTGGCGGTGAACCCCAACCACCTGGGCGCGTTGAGCCTGCAGGCGGCGCTGCACCTCCGGAGGTTCGAGCCGGACAAGGCCAAGCCGATCATCGCCCGTATCGAGGCCATCCATCACGGTCCGTATCCGCAGATGCACCTGGTGATCGGTGATTGGCTGAGCGCGGGCCGGCAGTTCGAGGAGGCGGCCAAGCACCTCGAGACGGCGGCGGCGCTGGCGCCCGAACTGGCGGCGCCGTGGGCGGAACTGGGCCTGCTGCACATGAAGCGCGGGTTCGAGGACAAGGCGCTGACCGCGCTGGAAAAGGCTCACGCCATCGACAACTACCGCGCCGACGTGACCAACTACATCAACCTGCTGAAGTACATGGCGAGCGAATTCGCCGTCCGGGAGACCGAGCATTTCATCGTGAAGGTCCACAAAACCGACGACGCGGTGCTGCTGGAGCAGGTGTCCGACTACCTGGAGGGCGTGCACGAGGAGTTGTGCGAGGCATTCGATTACCGGCCGACGGAAAAGACCGTGGTGGAGATATTCCCGACGCACAAGGGGTTCTCGCTGCGGATCACCGGGAAGGGCTGGATCGGCACGGTGGGGGCCTCGACGGGCCGCGTGATCGTCCTGTCGGCGCCGCATCCGAAGCGGTCGCCGCAGTTCGGCCGGTTCAACTGGGCGACGGTGCTGCGGCATGAGTACGTGCACACGCTGACGCTGGCGGCGACGCGGAATCGTATTCCGCACTGGTTCACCGAGGCGCTGGCGGTGCACCAGCAGCCGGATCGGCGGAACTTCCAGACGGTCAAGTCGCTCGTCGCGGCGGTGGCCGGCGGCCGGCTGTTCACCGTGGAGACGATGGACTGGGGTTTCATTCGGCCGAAGCAGCGGGGGGCCCGCAGCCTGGCCTACGCCCAGGCGGAGTGGACGGCCGAGTACATTATCGCCACGCACGGTTACGAGGCGATCGTGAAAATGCTGGCGAGCTTCCGTGACGGCCTGACGCAGGCGGAGGTGTTCTCGAAGGTCCTGGGCACCAACGAGGCGGCCTTCAACAAGGCTTTCGAGAAATGGGCCAAAGGGCAGGTGGCCGACTGGGGCTTCGACCTCTCGCCGCCGCCGAACCTGTACAAGGCCAAGGCCGCCTCCAAGGCCGATCCGGACGATGCCGACAAGCTGGCCACGTTGGCCGACGCGTACCGCGTGGGCGACTTCCTGACCCAGGCCGAGATGACCGCCCGGAAGGCGCTGAAGCTCGACGCCGAGAACGCGCGGGCGCTGAAGGTGATGATGTTGATGCAGATGAAGGCGGGGGATGAAGAGGAGGCGATGAAGTGGGCCCGACGGCTGGAGGCCGCCGACCCGACCAACTCGGCCGCCCCGCGGATGCTGGCTGAAAAGAATCTCGCCCGGCGCCGGTACGCCCCGGCGCTGGCGGCGTTGGAGCAGTTGAAGGTTCGCATGCCACTGGACGCGTGGAGCTACCAGCAGTTGGCGAAAGTGTATCTGCAGTTGGGGCAGGACGAACGGGCCCTGCCGAACCTGATCGAACTGAACCGTTACGACATGCGCGACCCGCGCTGGCCGAAACAGATCGCCGAGATCTACCGGACCTTGGGGCGGGACGACGAGGCGATGCCGTACTACGAGCAGGTGCTGTGGCTGAACCCGTACGACACGACGGTGCACCAGACGATGGCGGCGGTGCACCTTCGCGGCCGGCGTTACGCCGAGGCGGTTCGGTCGGCCCGGCTGGCGACGCAGGCCTCGCCCGAGGCGGGGGAGAGCTGGACGGCGCTGGGCCGGGCGCTGTACCACGCCGGCCGGGCGAGCAAGGACCGGGCCCTGCTGAGAGAGGCCCTGAAAGCGATCGAGAAGGCGATGACCATCGACCCGCTCGGCCCGGCCGGGCGGATCAAGGCGAGCATCGACAAGGCGCTGGCCGAGTGGAGCAACGGATAGCGGCTCGCGGCCGCGGCGGCGATGACGGCCGATCGGCCGAACCGGCGGGCGGACGGAGGTGTGCGGTGATCAGCACGAATGACGACGGGAAGGTCTTCCCCGACGATGAGATGACCTCGCGCCAGCGCCTGCTGGCCGCCTACCGGGGCGAGCCGGTGGATCGGCTGCCATACTGGGCGAAGGTCACCAACGGCACGTGGCTGACCGGTCAGCCCGAACGCGTACGCGGCTGGACGGCCGACGAGCTGCTGGATTACATCCGGGCCGACGGGCTGTTCGGGTGCGGCGGCGTGGTGCGGACGACACGCCCGCATATTCACGCCGAGAGCACCACCGCCGACAACGTGCGGACCACGGTGACGCGCACCCCCGACGGGGACCTGGTGGAGCGGTGGTCGATGGACCCGGCCACGCGAAGCTGGCATCCGACGGAATTCGCCGTGAAGACCCGTGCCGACATCGCCGCCATGCGATGGAAGTACACCGACGTGGCCCACGAGGTGAACCCCGACCGTGTCGCCGCCGCCGAGGCGAGGGTGCGGGAGATCGGCGAGCGTGGGGTCACCCACACCGGCTGCGGCACGAGCCCGCTGATGGACCTGGTGGAGCACATCATCGGCCCGATCGAAGTGCACTACATGCTCGCCGACTACGGCGAGGACGTGGACGAGTTGATCGAGCTGATGCACGCCGACAACGTCGCTCGCGTCGAGCAGATCGCCCGCCACACCCCGGCCGACGTGATCGTCTCGGTGGAGAACACGTCCACCACGCTGACCAGCCCGCAGCAGTTCGAGCGGCACTGCTACCGGCACCTGTGCGACACCGGGCGGGCGATCGAGGCGGCGGGCAAGATGCACGAGCTGCACATGTGCGGGCACACGCTGGTGCTGCTGGAGACCATCGACACCATCCCGGCGGCCAGCATCGAGGCGTACACCTCGCCCACACTGGGCAACACCCGGCTGGCCGACGGGCGGGTGAAGGCACCCAGCAAGACGCTGATCGGCGGCACCAACGTGATGGTCTGGCTGTGGCCGATCGAGCGGATCCAGCAGTACATTCTCGACGAGCTGGCCGCCTGCCCCGACCACCGCCGCATCATCCTGACGACCGCCGGCGTGGCCGCCCCCGGCTGCCCGGCCGAGACGTTCCGGGCGATCGGCGAGTGGCTCCGCACGGTGCCGATCAAGGTGTGACGGCGGCGGGGGCGGTCGAGGCGGCGGGGGCGGCCGGGTCCGGGGCGCCGTTGATGCCCTTGCGGTGGGCCAGGTCCCAGCGTTTCGATTCCCAGTTCCAGTACGCCACGGTCATCGCCGTGTCGGTGACGCGGACGACGGCGAAGGACCGGGTGCCTCGCTTGACCACCCCGACGTTGTACACGTCGCTCCCGGCCCACCGGTACCGCCCCGTGCCGTGCCAATGGCCGTGGAAGATGCCCACGACGTTGTAAGGGCCAATCGTCTCGGCGAAGGCGTCCTTCTCGCGGTCGCTCCAGGCGTCGGCGTGGGGGCCCTCGATGTTGTAGTGGAAGAAGATCACCACGGGGCGTTCGACGCCGGTGGCGGCGAGGTCACCGGCGAGCCAGCGGCAGCCGGCGGCGTCGGGGTGTATGTCCATGCAGACGACGTGCAGGTCGGCCCAGTCCACCGCGTAGATCAGGCCGGCGTGGCGTCGACGGACGCCCTGGAGGACGGGCAGGTGCCAGCCCAAGCTGACAGGTGTGTCGCGGTCGTGGTTGCCGGTGGCCTCGTAGACGGGGTACTTCAGCAAGGCCTCCCTGCCGGTGAGGCCGTAGAGGCGAACGAAGGCGTCCCACTGTCGGGCGTTGGAGTCGTTCCGCCCGTCCTCGGTGAGGTCGCCGGCGATCAGCACGCCGCGAGGGACGGCGACGGTGCCGCCGATCTCTGGCGGGTAGGGCGTGCCGGGCAGGGCGTTCATGGCCTCGATCAGCCGGCGGTGGGCGGCGTCCATGCCGGTGTAGCCGAGGTGCGTGTCGGCGGCGACGAAGAACGTGACGTCGGTGCCCCCGGCCCGTGGCACGTCGGCCGGGGTGGGCAGCGAGTTGCAGGCCAGCGGAAGCACCACCAGCACGACCAGCGGCCCCACCAACAGCAAGGCGGGCAGGACGATCCTGGTGGCGGTACGCATCGCTGCGCCTCCCGGCGAGGTGGCCTTGACCCAAGGGCGAACCGTGACCGGCACGGGGCGCCGCAAGAGCATTGTACCGGTCGCCGCCGCCGCCGTCAGGGCAATTGGGCTTTCCTTTCACCGGCGGCTCGGGTTTAATCGCTTCGGGTCGGCCGACGGGGTCGCGCCCGGCGACGGCAACTCGCATGGAGACGGACCCGCGATGACGATCAAAGAGTTCCAGGATTTCATCGACGCCAAGTACGGCAAACGCGACCGCGAGCGGGGCACGCCGCACACGTTCCTGTGGTTCATGGAGGAGATCGGCGAACTGGCCAGCGCCCTGGCCGGCGATAACCAGGTCGACAAAGAAGAGGAGTTCGCCGACGTCCTCGCATGGCTGTGCACCCTGGCCAACATCAACGACGTCGACCTCACCCACGCCCTCGAAAAGTACACCATCAAAGGCGTGGACGGGTTCAAGTAGCGGACAAGGCGGGGCCGCTGCCCGCCAGCGCATGCTTCTACGACTTGGGTGCCATGCTTCTGCGATCTGGGTGCCATGCTTCTGCTGTTTGTTCAGAAGCATGCGCTGACCCAGTGCCTGCGACATGCAGGCATTTGGGGTCAGGTATCGAGCGTGCCGGCGCCCTGCCAACGCATGCTTCTGCGAGCAGAAGCATGGCACCCGGCTGTTTTTTTAGAAGCATGTCGTCACAACACGCGGGCAGATGGGGTTCGGTCAGCCATCGCATGCTTCTGCGAGCAGAAGCATGGCACCTCGCTGGTTGTTCAGAAGCATGTCGTCACCCGGCGCCCAACAACACGCGGGCAGTTGGGGTTCGGTCAGCCATCGCATGCTTCTGCGAGCAGAAGCATGGCACCCGGCTGTTTTTTCAGAAGCATGTCGTCACGCGTCGCCGACAACACGCGGGCAGTTGGGGTTCGGT
>SDBU01008404.1_pt1 | contig 11746 bp, 11 predicted proteins | sample 2277071 | NCBI WGS metagenome assembly SDBU01 (sample SAMN10397929, study PRJNA504765) | marine sediment metagenome | isolation source: marine sediment core GS08_GC12, 126 cmbsf | place: Arctic Ocean: Gakkel Ridge, Loki's castle | collected 2008 | reverse complement strand
ATTTTAATTAATGCTCCATTCAGTGGGCCAACTTCTGAGTATAGTTTACCGCTTAATCCAACGTCCCCCGGTATTACTACCACCGTAGGTGCATTGAGGTCTAAGACTGGGGTTGTCCTGGATACATTTAGAATGGCACTGGCATTTACTGACGAATACCTCTCTACTGCTGGCGATGACACAGTAATAATGTGTTCACCCAGTTCTGTCTCCGGGTTTATTCTTATTTTTTCAGTAAAGGCTTCTTGGACTGTACCCTCAGTAATAAGAACATCGTCGAAATAGATTGCAGCTTCTCTCTCGTTGAGCGGCGGGGACTGACCGTAGTCGAACCTTCCCGTTATCGTGGTTTCCAGCCCGGGATAGGCTCTGTCCTCTACGGCAATCTCAAGCTCAGCCTCATAGAACATTACCTTCAGCTTTATCACCGGGCTCAGAGATGCGATATAAACACCTATGTCTTTATCTTGAGGATAATAGAGCGCCTGCAAGTCTAGCTCAGGTATATACCAGTACGGAACCTGTAGCATATCCGAATAATACCCGTAGCCATAAGTTTTGACAGTAGCATTTGAAGAGCTGTTGACGAGGATATCAATCTCTCGTCCAGCAAGAGGTTCCTTCTCGGAGGTTAGTACGCCCTCAAAGCGAATGTTATCGCCAACAAAGACAACCATAGGCTCTATCGTCAGGGTAACCTCAGTCGGGCTCAATAACTCCTCATTTCTAACTGTGGTAACCCCTACTACGCTTTCCTGATATGAATCAAGGCTTTCCTGATATGAATCAAGCTTCTTCCCTATACTATCGATTACCTCCAGCACCTCGTCATAAGAGCGCCTGAGGTCACTCTCCGCTGGAGCTGAGGACACTTTCAGCCCCTCACCAATAGTCTCAATAGCCTGCTCAATCTGCTTCAGCTCGCTATACGCTTGGGATAAGTTGTCAGAGGTCCGGGCTGCTTGTTCAATGGCCTCATCTAAGCGGAATTGTTCCCCAAGCTCTCTGAGCTTGCCCAGGTCTTCATCAATCGCCACCACCAGATGAGATAGGCTCATGCCAGACGAGATAAGAGCGTGTGTTGAATCTTTCAGGCGCTGAGAAATATGGGAAGAGGGCCACCTTCTAATCATAGTCTCTACTTCCTCTGGATTCATCTGGAGCACAAAGTTCAAGTAGTCGGAGTCAAACATAAGGGAGGAGGTGTCGCTAAATACCTGCTCGGTTAGTTCTGGATCCTCATGAGGTATAAAAGTGAGTGAGTGAGGCTCCCCTTTCAACATAGAACCCACGGGGATTATTAAATAGAGAAAAGCCACACATATAATCAATACCAGAATTATCTTCCCCAGATTTCCATGCAACATCATCTACCTGATAGAACTTCTATTGCACTGAGGGCTATTATCACCATGAAGCCAGCGAATAACACGATACCAATGGTATTGAGAGCCCTTCTGGCTCTGGGATTGAGATATACATAAAGCAGCGTAATTACCAGATAGGCTACGATATTGATAATAAAATAGATTTTAAGGTCACCCTGGCCCCAGAATGCCAGTAGCGAATTTATTAAACAAGAGGACAGTGCAAGGATTACGATGTACTTATTATATATCCTCAAGACAGTACCTCAATTATTATTCTGCTTTTTCCCTTGCTATAGCTTTCCTCTCTTATTCTAACGGGTTTCTCCAAGGCTTCACTTGATATAGCCGCCACTATTGATGCTACCGGACTGCCCAGACAGCGGTAGAACCATATGTCCTCGTAATGCAACCTTGAACCACTAACCTCCACATTCACCTGAGCATCGGCTATATTCACAGTTACTGAATTAGCAATATCTAGCACTGCCGTCAAGATATAGGTTACTGCGGCCTCGATTTCAGCAGATGTTGGTCCTGGCTTGGTTTCTAACATGTCGATATTTATGCTCCCCGGCGTCGTAACCGCAATTGCCATATCATCTGGATTAACCCCGTATCTGACTATTAATCGGCCTGGAATCTTGCCCTTGACCAGCTGAATTTCTCTATCCTCTACCAGTGGTATCAGGGCCTGTGGGTGACCATCCCTCATAGTTGATGGCAGATATACCGCCTTGCTTCTAACCCCAAGCTCTTCTAGCAATGCTGCGGTATTCTCCATCCCGGTCTTGAGTATTAGCTCACACGCTTCGGGGGAAATATAGGGCCGTGTATTTGCCAGGGCAACACAGACAAAGCCAATCACAACTGTGGAAATCCCAACAGCGGTTAGCGGCACCGAGTTGATAATAAAGTATGATATGGGTGCAAATATAGTGCCAGCCAGACAGAGTCCCAGCCCCGATATTCTGTATGGATTGCTCGTAATATCACTCCCCTTAAATAAGCATTAAGGATACTGGCCAAAAACGTTTCTTACAGCTGCGTCTCCCCCCTAACTGATGGAGGTTTCTTTATCCATATCCTATCCTTTGGCGTGTCAGAAGTCAATATTTTGGCACGCCCACGCCAGAAGGGATTCATAGGCTCCGTTCATTCATAGGGAAAAGTAGGCGAGCTTGGGGCAGGCATACTGGGTGAAATGCTGCGATGGAAAGAAGGTGAAGGGTACTAAGCCCATGAGCATAGAAAATGGGAGGCCGGCAAAACACACGGTATGTCCCGCTCATTGACCAGTGTTATCTTGACGAGCCACCTATCCGCTTTATCAATACATTCAGTATTATCCCTGTGGATATGCTTAAAATCCCGATGGTGATGAGGAGCATTGATATTAGGGCAGTTCCCGTGGTTAACACATGTGCCGCAAAAAGAACCCGCACCACCATGATACCGGCAACAAGCCCAAGCACTATAAGTATACTCCCAAACAACCCAAAGAATAACAGGGGCCTTCTCTCAGAAATCATCACCGTTATACGGTTGAGAACCCCGAAGCCATGGCTTACCGGATTCAGAGTTGAGCCATCCTTGGTGTATATAGCAGAAATAGGGACTTCGCCAATTTTGAGACCTTTCGCAGTAGCCTGGGATATCATCTCTGCTTCTATAGCGAATCCATTCTCCTTTAGCTGGATCTCAGATACCGCTTTCTTAGAAAAAGCTCTAAACCCGGATTCAGTGTCTGAAATTCTGCTTCTCGAGAGGATGCGAGTTAAATATAATAGGATTCTCTGCCCCACATAGCGGTAGCGGGGAATATTCTCCCTTCCTATTTTCCTAGAACCAATAACGAGGTCAAAACCTTCAGAAACAGCGTTGATAAGAGATGGTATCTCCTCAGGATTATGCTGGGAGTCAGCATCAAGGATCACGAGAATATCGGCGTTCTGCTTCTTTGCCTCGGCCAGTATAGTCTGGATGGCTACGCCCTTACCTTTGTTTTGTTGGTGCCGAATAACAGTAGCTCCAGCAAGCTCAGCGACCTTGGAGGTACGGTCACTACTTCCGTCATCAATGACAACAACCTCGTCGGCATACTGCTGGGTTTGCAAGACTATGCTACCGATGTATTTCTCCTCATTATAAGCAGGCATGGCTGCGATTATTTTCGGTCGAGGTGATTCATTCATTATATTCCCTTTATCACAATTCGTCTCACCGCCGTTCTTTGTCAATTCCCTTGTCTTGCCATGAGTAGTTATATCATACTACAGGTGCGGTATTGATTGTCAACGACCAGTGTATGTCGTTTGCCAGGGAGAGTCTATCCTCTCTCCAGAAACGGCAGGCCTTGGCTTGGTGATGACGAGGATATTTGGCTTGCTACTTGGCAAAATACTTGACAACTGTCCACAAATAGTTTATAATCCCAAATGCTATACAAGGCAAGGCTTTACGTAATGTAGCTTAAGGATGTATAATGGAAAAACTCCAGGAAAGGTTAAAGGAGTTGCGAAGAAAAAGGGGCTGGGCACAGGAAGATGCAGCACGAGAAATAGGTGTTAGCCTGTCCACCGTGCAGCGCTGGGAAAGGCAAGGTGCTAAGCCTAGCCGTCTCGCCCGCCGAGAGCTTCAGAGACTATTCAACGAGGCGGGTATTGAATGGGATAACGATCCCAATAGACGGTAATGATTGTAGACCATCAATAGACTGGAAAATCCACTAGAAGTGAAGTATGTCACAGCTGGAAAGAAAGCTTAGAGATAAAACTGCTGTTATTGGTGTGGTTGGTCTCGGCTATGTTGGGCTACCATTAGCTGTTGCTTTTGCTCAAGAAGGCTTTAAGGTTGTTGGGTTTGACATGCAGGCGGAAAGGGCAGAAGCAGTCAATCAAGGTGAGTCCTATCTTGCTGACACAAGCAGTAAAACACTCTCTAAGCTAGTGGCAAGTAACCTCTTGGTAGCAACTATCGATCAAAGCCGGATTAGAGGGGTCGACGCCATCTGTGTTTGTGTCCCTACTCCTCTAAACAGGTCCAAGGAGCCTGACCTGTCTTATGTCGTTCACGAATCCGAAGAGATATCTAAATACCTTCAGCGGGGACAACTGGTAATTCTGGAAAGCACTACTTACCCTGGTACCACCAGAGAAGTAATTCTGCCCATCCTCGAGCGTTCTGGATTGAAGGTGGGGCAAGATTTCTATCTGGCTTACTCTCCGGAAAGGATTGACCCTGGAAACAAGAAATACAGCATCAAGAACACTCCAAAGCTAGTGGGTGGTGTAGATTCAGAATCTACTAGGTTGGCTGAGCTTTTATACCATCAAGTAGCCGAGGTGGTACTGACCGTTTCATCTCCTGATGTCGCTGAGATGACCAAGATATTCGAGAATGTCTTTCGCAGCGTCAATATCGCACTGGTTAATGAACTCGCCTGGCTCTGTGAGAATATGGGTGTCAGTGTCTGGGAGGTAATTGATGCCGCCTCTTCCAAGCCTTTTGGCTACATGCCTTTTTACCCCGGGCCGGGTATTGGCGGACACTGTATCCCTCTAGACCCTTACTATCTGGCTAACAAAGCCAGAGAGTATGACTTTCACACGAGGTTTATCGAACTGGCTGCTGAGATTAACGAGCAGATGCCTTATTATAGTACTTCTCGTATTATTGAGGCCCTAAATACTCATCGCAAGAGTCTCAGAGGTGCTAAGGTGCTCGTACTGGGAGTCACTTATAAGAAGGATGTAGCCGATATTAGGGAATCATCTTCACTTAAGTTAATCCGGCTTCTTTGTGAAAAGGGAGCTGAAGTAAGCTACAATGACCCTTACGTAAATGAAGTTCAGATTGATGGAGATGCTCTAACCTCAGTGGAGCTTACTGAGGAGTGTCTGTCCTCAGCGGATTGTGTCGTAGTAGCCACTGATCATAGTAGCTATGATTATCAATATATAGTTGATAACGCCAGGCTAGTGTTTGACACCAGAGGTATTACTAGGCTAATTAAAGGGAAAAATATCTTAAGATTAGGTGAATAAAGACATAGCACGGTCTTTAGGGAAGTGAGGAACATATTCGAGAGGTAGTAGGAAGAGTTGAGGAATTCGCAAGGAGCAGTAAATAGCAATACGCTCGTCAATGTTAAAGATATTATCAACATCGGCAAAGATGGGCTAACAGTATTTGATATTACCTTCAGGCAGGGGGTGGGCGTTAGTGTATGAGGGCTACAAGCTGGGCATAATAGTCCCGGCATACAATGAAGAAAAGCTCATTTTGGAGACACTGGAGGGGATGCCGCACAGTGCTGACCGCATCTATGTGGTTGATGATGGCAGTACTGACAACACCCGACATATTGTCGAAGGTTTTATTGATGGTCGGTTTTGTCTCTTGACCAATGGTCGGAATCGAGGTGTGGGTGCGGCCGTTGCCAGCGGATATAAAAAGGCACTAGAGGAGAATATAGATGTTATTGTGGTCATGGATGGTGATAACCAGATGGATGCTAAACACCTGCCTGAGCTTCTAGCCCCGATTATCAAAGGCAAGGCTGATTTTGCCAAGGGGAATCGGCTTTCTAGGCTTGCACATCGTAGAGGTATGAGTAACTGGCGTTTCTTTGGCAACTGGGTGCTGACCCTGCTCACCAAGATTGCTTCAGGATACTGGAAAATTAGAGACCCTCAGAATTGTTATACTGCCATCACTCGAGAAGCTCTCAAGCGGATTAACCTGGACAAGGTCTACCCCCGTTATGGCTATTGTAATGACCTTCTGGTGAAGTTGAATGTTGCCGGCTGTAGAGTCGTTGATGTGCCTATGCCTGCCCGGTATGGCAAGGAGAAGTCCAAGATCAAGTATAGTCTCTTTATAACCAAGGTTTCCCCCCTTCTGCTGCGGGGCTTCCTGTGGAGACTCAGGCTGAAGTATCTCAAATGAGAATCCTGGTTGATATCGGACATCCGGCACACGTTCACTTCTTCAAGAATTTCATCTGGGAGATGGAAAAGCGGGGACACGAGTTTATTGTTACGGCTAGAGATAAAGATGTTGCCCCCTAACTGTTAGGAGGATATAACATCAAATACACAGTCACGGGCAAAATAGACAGAGGGGCATAATGACGCAAGATTCTCCACGAATATTGATTGACATCACTCATTTCCCACACCTAAACTTCTTCAGAAATGCAGTTGCTATTCTGCAGAAGGAACATCACTTCAGTGTAGACCTGATATTTCAGCCCAGGGGTAACCTTGCCTCTATTATCAGAGAAGAATACCCGGGGTATTCATTTACTGCTTTTGGCAGTCATAGAAATTCATTGCTGGGGAAAGCGGTTAATATTGTGCTAAGGGATACCCAGTTACTTTACTATTTGAGAAGGCGAAACTTCGATACTTGCGCTGGCATCCATGCGATTAATCTGAGCCATGTTTCTTATCTACTTCGGAAGCCCTCGGTTGTCTTTAGTGATGATACGGGGTCTAAGTTGATTTACTACCCGTATAAATTCTTTGCTACTCGTATCGTGATACCCCGTTGTATTCCGCTCAATGGAAAGAATGTCCTGAAGTATAGTGGATTTAAGGAGCTGGCTTATTTACATCCGCGCTACTTTACGCCAAATGTAAAGTGTTTGGATGAATATAATTTGAAACCAAAAGAATATGTTTTTATCAGAGAGGTTGCTAATACTACAGTAAACTATAGGGAATTAAAGACCGGGGAACTAGGTGAGATTTGCCCCTACCTCAAAGACGCAGGTTTTGAAATTATACTTTCATTAGAGGACAAAAAGCTGAGAAACCGCTTTGAAAATGAATGCATAATTCTAAACGAACCTGTCCGGGATATTTACTCGCTATTACACTTTGCAGCGCTTACTATATCCTCTGGGGATACCATGGCTCGTGAATCCTGTTTGGTTGGAACACCAGCAATTTATACTGGGGGAAGGAACATGCCAGTAAATATGGAGCTTGAGAAAAAGGGGTGCCTGTTTCGAGCAGAAGGCAAGCAGCAGATACTTAATACGGTAATAAACATATTGGAAAATAACCCGAAACAGCGCACTGAAAATGTCATAAACGAGGCAATAGAGTCTGAGTGGGAAGATACCACCGAAGTGATTATTAATAATCTACTGAGCACCACCTATAAGGATGACTCTTTGATTCAAAAATACACGGTAGCGTGAGAATACCAAATTTTATGTATTATGTATGATAAGAACTTCCGCCGTTCAATGACCGAGATATATGGATTTAATTATAGGCTGAGCGTGTTTCACAAGGTCATAGGATTGAGCCCAGCTCGTTGCTTTGAACTTCCGTTAGCAGTCTTGAACTTAGGGCTTACTGAAACCAGTGAATCCAAAACATTGCTAGATGTAGGATGTGGGGCTTCCTGCTTTCCCTTATGGATGGTCAAAAGAGGTATTACCGTTCACTGTCTAGACGTGAACAGGTCTGTGATGGTTCAAAAACGATATGCCCAGAAAGTTGGCATAATAAAGCATCCCATCGAGGAGCGTTTCAATATAATGGATCGCCTCAAAGGTAAAATTAGTGAGACCAACTATTCCTCCGAGGATGGAAGGTTTACTGTTAGAGTGTGTGATGTCCGCAACTCCGACTATCCTGACCAAAGTTTCGATGTTGTCTCCTGCATCTCAACATATAGAGCATATCCCAGACGATGGAGACATTCTGGCAATAAAGGAGATAGGTCGGGTGCTAAAACCAGACGGAAGAGCATTCGTAAGCGTTCCCTACACCCAAAAGTTTCGAGAGGGCAGGTCTCATGGCGGACACTTTGAAAGGATGTATGACTATAAGGCGTTGCAGGAGCGATTAGTTAAACCCTCTGGCTTGTTTTTGGAGCGTGAGGGCTTCATCTTCGATAAAACTAGCAGAAGGCTTGCGGGAATGACTTATTATAAATTGCCGGGTTACACACGCTATTTACTAGGCTGGGCTGGCATCCCCCTTTTAATTTCGCAGGTTTTATCCTGCCGGGATAAAGCAACTAAATACGATGCACAATTTGCTTGTGTATCGTTGAAGAAGATTGATGGATGAAAGAGAACAATCGCAAAGTGCATGTTGGTGTCATAGGTTTAGGCAGAGTTGGGTTACCACTGGCGCTTGTCCTGGCAAAGCATGGGTATAAGGTGTTCGGGGTAGATTCCAACACAGCCCTGCTACAGAAGTTGCGAAACAAAGAGACACCGTTTGCGGAACCTGGGATAGCAGAATTGCTCGACTGCTATATGAATGAGAGAGTAGAGGTGTCTGACAAGATAAGCCATGCCGTCAAGAATTGTGACATTATATTGGTAGCGATAGGCACGCATATTTCCCAGGACAATATCCCGATCTTGGATAACATTTATGGGCTTGTGGACGAACTAGGGAATGAGAACCTGAAGGGTAGGCTAATCATATTCAAGACCACCTTACCCTTGGGAACTACGGTTAAGTTAAAGGATATTCTTGAGGAGAAGGCCAACTTAAAGTGCGGAGCTGATTTTTTTGTAGCTTTCTCCCCTGAAAGGATAGTAGAAGGCAAGGCAATCGAGGAAACTGAGACACTCCCCAACATCGTTGGCGGAGTTGATGAGCGGAGTCAACAGGAAACAATAGAATTTTACAAAACAATCGGCAATAAGGTTGTAGCAGTTAAAAATTCCACCGCTGCCGAATTTGTAAAGCTGATTGATAACTCATACCGCTCAACAACCTTTGCCTTTGCTAACGATGTGGCATTGCTTGCCGAGAAATATGGTTTGGATGCTGGGGAGTTGATCGGGGCAGCGAATGATAGCTATCCCAGAAACAACATTCCCCTCCCCTCCTGTGGAGTGAGCGGGTACTGTCTAACCAAAGACCCTCTATATCTGGAATCTTCTTTTGGGGACATTACAGAGGAAAGAGGCTTCCCCTCTCTGTGGTTCAGCGGTAGGAGAATAAATGATTATATGCCTATCCATACATTAAATTTAGCCGAAGAAGCCTTACGGGAGCATGACAGAGAGCTAAAGGGGGCAGAGATATTGGTCTGTGGGGTCACTTATAAGGAGAATGTTGATGATTTTCGGGCCAGTCACGGGATTGACATCGCTAAGAAGCTTAAGCAGAGGGGGGCTAAGGTATATGTGTATGACCCGTGGTTAGCACCAGAGGTTGACCTTGGTTTTAAGCGATGTGATGAGGCCACTGAGGCCTTTAGGCATAAAGACGCAGTGATATTCACTGTTAAGCATCATCAATTTATAGAATGGCGGGGGGAGCAGTTAAGACAACTAGTCTCTTCCCTGAAAACCCCCATCATCATCGACGGTTGGAATATGTTTCCTGAGATGGCAGGGGATAGGCGGATTACATACAAAGGGATTGGGGCTAAAGCACTGCCTTCGGATATGAAGTTCACCTAATTTGTCGTGAAGCGATGGCGGAGTATTCGGAGTTTCTGATGGTTTCTGTAAGCCCCTCTTCTAAGCTATACCTCGGATTATAACCGAAGGTTTTGGCTTTTGAAATATCTGCAAAACTATGTCTAACTTCACCATGCCTAGGTTCATTATAGACAGGCTTAACGTTATTGCTTCCCATAATACCGATAACAAGCTGAACCAACTGGTTGACAGTAACCCTTACGCCTCTCGCGATATTGAAAATGCCGGTAGCATCGCTCTCAACTGCCAGTATGTTGGCTTCAACGACATCCTTGACGAAGGTAAAGTCCCGGGTTTGCTCACCGTCTCCAAAGATGATAGGGGAGCGTTTCTTTGCTATTCTCATTATGAAATTTGGGATAGCCGCAGCATACTGAGACTCCGGGTCCTGCTTTGGTCCATAGACATTGAAATACCTGAGGCAAACAGTCGGTAGCCCGTAGACTTGGTGAAATGCCCGGCAGTAATGCTCTCCCGCCAGTTTGCTTACGGCGTAAGGCGACAGGGGATTAGTTGCCATATCCTCAACCTTTGGAAGCCCGGGAGTATCTCCGTAGACAGATGAAGATGACGCATAAACTACTTTGCTAACATTATTATCTCTGGCGGCTAATAGTACGTTAAGTGTCCCAGTAACATTGACATTATGGGAAGCCGCAGGATTCTCTATACTTCGTAGAACACTGGGAACAGCTGCTTGGTGGAAAATATAGTCAACACCTTGGAAAAGCTGCTCAAGTAGTGGAAGGTCGCTAATACTGCCTTGGATGAGCTCCACATTCGTCTTCTTAAGCAAGAGTTCCACATTTGCCATCTTACCGCTGGAAAGATCGTCCAAGATGATGACATGATAGTCTCGATTGGCCAGCAATCCAGCAAGATGCGAACCAATAAAGCCAGCCCCTCCAGTAACAACCACATTTTTTGGCATATATTACTGTCTTTTGGCCCCCAATCTTTTAGCTTTCACAATTGTCAAAATTGTAACAAAATTGTGGACAACAGTCAAGAATACAACGGCTCTATCTCCTGGGGCGAGATAACCATTGATTAGACCGATAACTCTAACTTAAGATGTGATATAATTATTGGCGACAGGTCAGGGATTCAAAAAAGAGGCGTACATGCTAAAAGTACCATGTGTGACGCTAAGAGATAATACAGAATGGACTGAGAAGAGGGCAAAACTTATAGACAACAGCACCACCATGATGTTAGAAAATATTTCTTGAGAAACCTGTGTAGGTATCCGCCGAAGTTTTAGCTACAGATTGCCAGCAAATATCTGGCAAAATCGTTAGGACGTATATTATGAATATCTTGGTGAATATGAAATTGGGTGATAGTAAACTAGAGGCCAAGTTGCTACCTATGGCACAGCTAGATTCCGTTGATAAGATAGCTGTTGTCCGCGACTGGCCAGGGTCCGATTTACCCAAGGTAGAATACCATTGTCCACCGAGATTTATCTCCAAGCTGGCCGTAATATCCACTTTATATAAATTCTTCCTCCTGATTTCCTTGGCACTACTAAGAAAACCTGATTATATTCACTCCTTTAGAATCTTCCCTCACGGTATCTCATCCTTTATTACCGCCAAGCTTACTCGCCGCCCTGTCGGTATTTCATTGATAGCTGGCCCGTCAGAGCTCTATTCTATTGGCACGCAAGGTGTTAACTATAGCCAGCAACTACCCTGGTTTGGAAGGATTTTTCGTAAAATACTTTCCAATTGTAACATCGTCACCGTGACAGGTTGTTTTACCAGAGACTTTTTAATAGCTCAGGGGATTAACCAAGAGCGGCTGCATATTCTTCACCACACTGCTTCTCAGGAGGGATACCATCCCATCAATGTCCCCAAGAAGTATGATGTTATTTTAGTTGGGAGACTAATCCCATTAAAGC
>SDBU01008403.1_pt1 | contig 11747 bp, 9 predicted proteins | sample 2277071 | NCBI WGS metagenome assembly SDBU01 (sample SAMN10397929, study PRJNA504765) | marine sediment metagenome | isolation source: marine sediment core GS08_GC12, 126 cmbsf | place: Arctic Ocean: Gakkel Ridge, Loki's castle | collected 2008 | reverse complement strand
TGCCAGAGCCGGCACGAACGAAGTGCCCCCCTCCTCGCTCACAGCCCCCCTCTGGACGCCCTGGAGAAGCGATTTTTGCTGATACCCACCTAGAAGTCGAACCATCCAGTCAGGGTCGTGGTGGGCGGTTGTCATGCCGCGTATTTGCTCGGGCTCAAAAGGCGGCGGATCGCGGTGTACTGCCACCTGCTTTACCCCGAACCGCTCCAAATCCTGGAGCATGGAATTTCGGACTTTGGTGCCAACAGAATGATGCAAAACCGGCCGCTCCAAGTACTTACCCATAGCAGACTTAGGGGGCACAACCACGTGGCCGGGCCGTGGCCGATACGTTCGCTCCAAAAGTTGATAGGGCACAATATCATCCTGCCCCCAATCGCCTATTTCGTCCGTCAAACGAACGTGGTTGATCAAACCCCGGGCCAGCAATTCAATATTCCGCCGATGTGCACGGATATTCGCATCTTCCAGTGCCTGCCGAAAGGCCCGCACGAAGTATACTCGGCCTTCACCCACCCCTTTGTGTCTAACGATCTCCGCCGGATTGGGGATACCTTCAGAGAGCACATCACCGGCCTCCACAGAGTCACCCTGCTTCACTCTCAGGTCGAAGTTGGCTCCAACGTAATGCTTCTCACCGCCAATCTGGATAAAGAATCCACCCTGGGGAGCCTTGCTGATGTGCTCTACCCTGCCGTCGACCTGGGCATGGGCTGCACCGCCGCGGAACTTCTTCGGCACCTGCACGAGCTGATTGATGTACTTGAACCCCGAGATGGCACCCGCGCTGGCCCCCGCGATCCCGCCAGAGTGCTTGGATGAAATCTGTGCCTGGGTCAGTGGTTCAGCTAGAGCCTGAGCTGCAGCGATGCCAACATAATCGCCGATAGGACTAAGACCACCCCGCTCGCGGCGACCAACATCCCTTGCCCAGACGCCACCGTCGCGAGGACCGCCAACCATAGGAGAACGTACAAGAATTTGATCATGACCGGCATCACCCAACTCCCGAAGAATTTTTGGAGTTAGCTCTGTATTACGAGGATACCCTCCCGCGGCCTGGGCCAACAAGGCACCTTCGTTGTCCGCGTCGTCGACGTCCACGACGAATCCGCGGGGGTTGGTCTCATCGTACGGCTCGTCGTCGTCCTTGCCGGACACCAGCAACCGGTGGGCCGCCTGCACGAGCTGCTTTCCGAAGAAGCCGGCATCCTGGGTGGCAGTCTTCAAATCGATGACACCCTTCCGGGCGCCGAACGATCCGGCGAAGTATTCATGCGGCCGCAGACCCTGGGCATAACTCCGGAGCACCGGGATAGGAACCACGCCGCCGCGGTGATCCGTGTAGAGCAAGTCCGCCCCGAGCAGGCTATTGAGCTGGAACTTGTTTCCCCGGCCGGCCCCCCGAAGCTGTTGGGCCAACGGATTGTTGACCGCCGTAGCTTCGGCGAGCACATCATCGGCAAGCGTGGCCTGGTATGCACCAACGGCCGTGAGGACTGCATCGTCCTTCTTTTCGTCCGGCATCCCGCTTCGGTAGATGCGATCGAGTTTGGCCGACAACTCGGCCTGCATCTTCCGGCCTGCCAGGCTGCGGCGAAGGGCCTGAAGCCCGAAGGAATACCCACCCGTGGTGAAGGCAGCGTCCCGGCCGATGTCGGCCAACTGCTTCGTCACGGCCCGGTACTTCTCGGGATACTTCTCGGCAACCTCCTGGAGCAGCGCAGCCACGCCTGTCTTGTCCAGGACGCGATCGTGATCGCGGAGATCCTCAGGCAGCGCTTCATTCACAAGAAGTTGGCCGATCGTTGTCTTTTGCATAGCTCTGATAGCTAAAAAAAAGAAGCGTGGTTGATTACTACGCTGGTTTATGGAACCGAACCTGGTCTAAGGGAGTTTGGAAAACGTCTTCGACCAACACCGTCTTGTCGATCCCCAGTTCTGCAAGAACCCGGTTGAACTCGGGGTCGTCCAACGTGGCAGTGAAGATTTGGTTGGGTGCATACTCCAAGGCCAAAGCAACCGGATTACCGAGGTCATCCTCTACGACAACCCGAGTCGCCTCGATCACTACAACATCCCGCAGGCTGCGGTGAATCTTCAGTTTCATACTGTTTCCGGTTGTCGTGACCGACTCCGGTACATTGCGGCCGTGGCGGCCACGCTGTCGGCCAACCGCCCCGGTGCGGCCACGGGTTCACCGATATACGAGTCGGCTCGTTGCGGATCCCCCGCCATGCGTTCCGCAAACTCCTGGGCGGAAGTCTTCTCACCGTCCACGTTGGCCGGACCCATCGGGTCACTAGCTTCGGTGCGGCTCTTCGGATCCTTACTCCCGCCGGCAGTTGGAGGCTCGGTCAGGCTCGGTGTTTTACCGGGATGCGGGCCACGTAACGGCTTGGGCGGCGAAGACACGGTAGGCGGCTTGTCTTCGTCTACGCTGCCCCGATACCCCTCGCCGGTAGCCGCAGCCTTCATCACCAGCACGCGATAGCCCGCAGGGCAATTGGCCTCGGCCTCCTGCTGGAATTCCTGAACATTGGACGGAAATTCCGCCGATGCCACCTTTCCCTGGACCATCTCGGGTGAAGCACCCTGGATCGGATCGATACCACCGATGGCACTGTCCCCGCCACCCTCGGGCGCCGACTGGCTCGGGTCCTGCGGGCCGCCCGGCATCGCCGATTCAGGAGTTGGAGCGGCCGGCATCCCCGGCGGCGTAATCAAAGCCCCTGCCGGCACCTGGGCACCAAGGTTGTTCAACAGGGCCGTGATCTGTTGCTGAAGGTTGTAGAGCCGGAAGTCCAGGGCCTGCATCCACTGCTCGGGCTTGATCTTCTGACCACCAGGCCCCATGCCCATCTGCATTGCCGCGGCCGGGTCACCTGGCGGCATACCGCCGGGCATCGGAGGTGCACCACCGGGAGGCATGCCACCCATCATGGATGGGTCCATGCCCATCATAGCCGGGTCCATCGGTGGAACCCCGCCACCTGCCCCGGGAGGCGCTCCGGGCCCCATACTTGGGTCGGCCGGGGGAGCCCCACCGGCCATGGCCATACCGCCGGGTGGCTGAAAGGCACGTTTCTCGTCGTTATCTCCACTGACCTGACCCCAGACCTTACGGGATGCAAGCTGCAATAGAACTGGATTGAGTTGCGTCATGCTGACTCCTCCATGATCTCGATTTGCCGATTGATGTTGATATCACCGCGACGGTACGCCCGGATGGCGTCCTCCGCGGTTGCGAACGATCGCGGTGCATTCTTTGTGTCTACCGAAGCTGAGGCCTCATAAAGGCCGCCTAGATACTCTTGGCTGGGAAGATACGTCACGCCGAAATCAGACGCGCTAAAGAGATTCCGGGAAGGCAGCATTTTCTCCGCGGCTTCTTGCACCGCCTCGTCGGTGGTCGGCACGTGATAGTTCATCGCGTCGCCGTCGAAGTCCGCATTGAACCCGCCGACTACCAATGGACTGACCTCCAAAGTCTTGTTCTTCGTCAATCGTGGCCACGCAGCCATCATTCCGTAGCGATGGAGTGTTGGGGCTCGGTTGATGATGACGGGCCGCTTTTCCATCTCCGCGACGAGCGCTTTCCGAGCTTCCGCAGATCTCTCTTTAGAGGCCCGAGCAGCCTGGAGTCGCGGCATTCCTTTTCGGACGAGGTGGCGGACGATGAACGGCCTGTAGATGTCCCAGGCTTTGTCTTCTGGGATAGCAACCTGGTCCATGTCCAAATCGGGGTTCGGAATGATAACGCTGCGGCCAACGAAATCCACAGCGCTGCCAAGAAGTCGCCGTTGGACGACTCCAACTTTAGGGGAGTGGCCAAATACATGTTTGAGGATTCCTCTCACCTGACGTTCTTTGTTCCGCGGGTGAATCGGGTCCCCGAGACCGACTACGCCTTTCAATGCCTGGTAGACGGCAAGCCGTTCGTCACCGACGTCGTCACCGAGTTCGTGCGACATATCCCGTAAGCCGCGATTCGCGTCAAATAGTTCTTTGTAAAGGAAGTTCGGATCGGCCACCAACGGCAACTTCCGTGGGCCCATCGTAGAGACCGGCCGGAAGGCAGGCGGGAGTACCGGCGCCTTCGAGATCACCCACTCGCGAGGATGAATCCCCAACCGCTCGGCACTTTTGAGGTACCCCAGCCGGCGTACAGCGGCGTCGCGTTGGGTGCGTTTACCGCTCTTGATCTCTGCGCGCGACCGTTCGATCTCCTTTTTCAGATCGATCCGATCGAGGGCCCGAAGAATAGCCCGCGGCCCGCGATGACCGCCAAGCGCCTCCTCACCGGTAAGAACACCGGCCAGTTGCTTCTTGGTAAGACCGAGAATGCGCCGGATCGGCTCTTCCATCACCGGATTCGGCATTGGTTCGTGGAGCGAAATGTAGCTCCACCGCGTACCGCCGTGACCTCCCGTCAAGGACTCGTCGAACAAGCCACCCTTCCTGGGTGCGAGCCCCTTCCTCCAGTCGACGGTTTCTGCGTTCTGGATCTCCCGGCTGCCCGCTAACTGATCAATGTCCCGGTCGGTCAGCGCCATGATGTGAACGGCGGTGCCGTCCCGCACGACGTTGATTCCGGAGGCTTTCAACTCGCTGACGAATTTCTTGTAGACGAATGGGACCTCGGGTGTCGGGGGTTTGTATCCCGCCATGAACTGCGCCCAGTATTCGGGCGATGCTTGACCGCGAACCAGGGATGCGTCCCGAATTACATCGGTGGCACCATGAGAGAGCAATGCATTCAACTCCAGCATTCCAATGCGCTTCGATCCCTCCTCACCGCCGCGGGCGGGAACACCCTCGGCCGTATAGGATCCCAGCCCACGCCCCTGGACTTTGGATTCACTTGTATGTTGAAGCTTCATGAACCAACGGTTGCCGGTCAACACGTCGCTGATTTTTCGGCCAGTGGCCTGGTCGACGAGGTCTTCCAAGTCCGTCATGTTGTGGCTGCGGAGTTCACGCGACGCGAACTCCACCATGTCTTTTATGTCTTCAAAGTCCACGATCTTGTAGGGTTTGCCGCGGGCTGCGGCAATTTTCCCCAGGATTGCCTCGATAATCTGGGCAGGATTCGTCCGGCTGATCACCCCGAGGGGGTTGAGAAGAATTTCGTAAGGCCTTCCCTCCCGATCGGTAGGTATCTGGTCGTCCGGGACGATAGCGGAAACGACTCCCTTGTCACCGAATCGGCCAGAGAGCTTGTCGCCTACCTCCATCTCCGACATCGACTTCACGACGACGTGAACTCCCTTGTCGTCCTGGTACGTGTCCGTCACGATACCCGGCGAATCGTGGTTCCAGGTGATCGTGTCGTTGATGAAAGAGGGACGCCGGCGGCGAAGGATCGCATTCCGTGTCGGCAGACGCGCCTTCGCCACCAGCACGAGGGGATCTCCCTTTGTGACTTCTGTGCCCGGACGAATCACCCCGCTTTTATCGAAATTGCCCAGCGTCTTTCGATCGTACTCCGTTGGGAAGATGCCGACGAACGTGTTCTTGCCCTTACGGTGTTCTGGCTCCCATTCATGGGAGTGCTGGTACATGTGCTCGGACGTCATTCGTTTTGCGAAGGACTCGCTAACGACGATCGCGTCCTCGAAATTATGTCCTCCAAAGGGGATATACGCGACACGCGCGTTTTTTCCGAGGGCTGTCACCCCTTCCGCTGTGGTATAGTTGGATCGAGCGAGCAACTGGCCGGCTTGCACCTGTGTTCCAACATCAACGACCGGGGTGTGGTGAAGGAAGGTTCTTCGGTTGAAGGGGAAGTTTTGATAGAGTTCCACTTTCTCCGGGCGTCCCTCTGGTCCTTTAATCGTAATATGGCCAGGGCCAATATCGGTAACGCGACCACCAGCCCGACTATGCACAGCAGCAAAGTGACCACTATATTCCTCCTCAAAGCTACGGTCCGGTTGGCCGGGCATTCCGCTCTGTACCAACGGGGCCTCGGGGTTTGAAAGTGGAAGGGCTTGAGTGAGCATCCTGGCGGCCATCACCGCCCGCTGACCCTTCACCATGCTCTTCATTGGGATCATGTTGCCCAGGGGACTGAATGTGTCCTCCATGTTCGGCAACTCATATTGGGCCTTGGCCCGCGGAATCATTCGCACCTTGCCCCCGACCAGGGCGGCAACCATCGGCTTGTCACCCCTCAGCTCCCGGGGGAACGCGATCGCTGCGTCTGCCAGGTCCTGCGGCGTCTTGTAGACGGTTCGACCGGAAGCGACGTCGATTATGGGCGTGTAGATTCGTCCGTCGTCACCTTTCATGGCGCTGCGGGCCATCCGCAAGTCGACGCCGGCCTTGGTCGACTCGGGTGTTCGCAAGAAATCAATGAAGCCCAGTTGGGAAGGTTGAACGGCGCGGGCCTCGTCCGTAATCTGGTCGATCGAGCCGATGCCTCCTTCACCCATACGGGTAACGCGGCTCTGCTGGTCGAAGAGGTCGCCCGGGTTAATTTCCTCGATCGGCTGGCCCAGTCCCGAACTTATCAGACCGGCGTTGATGGCATCGTCGAACACTCCCGCCGACATCTTATCGAGCTTGCCGCTGGCACTGGCCTTCCAGAGCACCCGGCGTACGGCTCCACGGGCCCGGCGAATTCGTTCGGCAAAGATGTCTTCCGGACCCAGCAAGGTCTGATAGGCCAGGTGATCGCGATCGTCCGGCTCCGCTTCCTTCTTGCTGATGGCCAATAGTTTTCGCGTGATGTCCAGGATTGCCTCGGCAGACAGGTTGGAATATCGTTTCCCCAGCGTGCGCATGGTGACTTCGGGATCAAGCTCCATCGCGGACATAGCAGCGGCAACCGCTTCTCGTTTGCCCTGCTCGTCCATAAGCCCGCCTTGGGTCAACCGCTCCACCAGCTTGTTGATCGCCTTGGGATCGTCCTTCTCGATGTTTATCGCCGTCAAGTCGTTTCCCCAAGCCCCCCGCAACTGCGGGTCGGTAACGCCCATCGTGCGCAGCAAGGGGAGTAAAGGGATTCGGGCCTGGCCAATCTGAATGCGGAATATCCCCGTCTCGGGGTCCAGAAAGATACGGTGTGAGCGGCCCTTGCCGGGCAAGACGTTCACATGGGCTTCCAGCTCCCCATTGTCTTTGATGCGCGTGTATATGCCCGGACGCAACCGCATCTGATTGCTCATCGTGTACTCGCTACCACGATTGATGAACGTTCCCCGATTCGTCATGTAGGGAATGATACCCAACCGTGATTTCTTCTTCGCGAGCACTTCTCCGGTTGTGTTGTCGGTGAGTTGCCAGGTACCCCGCAGCTCCCGCCCCAACGTACGCCGGCTGAGGATCGCCTTCTTCTGCTCGTCGTACGAATACGCATCGGGTCCAACGTAGTGGGATTCCGACAAACCGAGCGTGTAGCGCTGGTTGGCAATGGGCTCAAACGTCTGGGCGGCCTCCAATGTACGATCGAAGATCCGTTGGCGCGTACCGGCGGCATCACCGAAGGCTCGAAAGCCTTGGTCCTTCTGTTTCGTCGGTGAAGGGCCCAATACACTTACCATCTGGTTCTCGATAGAAAAAAGAGACTACTTCGTCCATCTAGGCGGCCTGTTCCAATTCTTCCTGCATCGTGGCCGTCTCTTCGGCTAAAAGTCGTTCCTCCTTTTGGAGCTACGTCACGCGTTCCACTTGGATATGCCTTGTAATCGGGGCATTGTTAGCGGCGGATAAAAAACCTCGCCCAAGCCCGGTCCCGCTGCTGCTCGGCTTCCTCTTGTTGTTGCTTGACCATGAGCCGTTCCCCGGCACGAATGTAACTCGATGGTGTAGACACCGACGTAATTTGCGTCGCATCCTCCGGGAATCCGCGGGGGAGTTTGTTACCATGCAGTTTGTTTTGCTTCGTCATCAGGCCAGCTCCCGCTCCTCTTCCTCCTGGGCTTGCTGCCGCGGCGGGTAGCGAACGGGAACTGGATACGCATAAAGTGGCGCCGGTTGGCCCGCCGCGAGGCGTTTACGGCGTTGAAGTGCCTCCTCCAACTTTCTCTTGCGCCCGCGAGCCTTTGCCCAGTGGTAACCACCCAGGGCCCCGGCGGTTGTGGTTGCTCCGAGGGCAGTCAGATAGGTACCGATGGCCGCTTCCCAGGCATTAGTCCAGTCGAAACCCTGTTTTTCCAGCTTCTCGAAGACGTCGTCCAACGCGCCCCGCTTCGTCAGCGCCGCCTCGTACTGATCCCGCAGCGCCTCCTCGTACTCGGACTTTTCGTCCGCAAGTTCTTGATCCATCTCGACCCGGCGGCGGGCGTTGAGGAGCGCATCCATCAACTTCCAACCACCGGCAATGCCACCTATACCCAACGTAGCACTAGCCGGTATCTGCCACCGTAGCTGTGCCTCCTTACTAATCAGTGCCGCCGTCTTCCGTAGCGGCTCCTCTTCATCCTCCACAATTTCCGGAATCGGTACGGGGAGCCTGGTAGGAACAGGCTGCCCATAACCGAGACGATTGCGGTTACCGAGAAGCAAATCCCGTATTCCCAGCAAACCACGAGCCCCGGCACCGACACCCAGTCCGCCAAGGCCGATACCCAGTACGGCTTGAAGAGCCTGGCTAAACCTGGCTTGTTCCGCTTCAGGCCCGGCCTGCTTAGGGAAGTCCAGGGAATCCGGGGAGCGCAGGGAGCCCGAGATCGCTGGGGGGTGGTCCCTGCGGCTGGCTCCCGGGGCGGACAGTGGTTGAATTTTGGCTGTTACCATTGCTTCCCTTCCCTGTCGTGGTAGGCGGGCATTTCCCGCGCGCCGTCTCTCCGTAAATCTGGATCCATTCGAGCCAGACACGATAATGTTGATACTGCGGGTCCCATTCGTCCTTTCGCACATGCTGCATGTACCAACCGTTGACGATCCGATCCATGATCTGATCGAACCCCGCCTTTTCGGCCGGCTCCCAGAGACGGAACATTCGAGACTTGTAATCGAGCACCAACTCGATCTGCTCCATCTCCTCCTGCTTCAAGTGCGGCGCGGCCCGCCCCCGGAACGGAAAGCCCTCCATCGTTCCCGGCCAGAACAGCGTTCCGCCGTGATCCTCACCTCCTCGATCGCTGAAGTATTTCGACATCAAGCCCTGTGGCATAACGTCATCACTCCTTCACGATAATCACGTACTCGTCGAGTCTAATGGGTCTATGGGGGTCCTTGAACGAAGTACCACCCAGATCCCGCTCGTCAAACAACGGCGGATTGGGCGTATAGCGGCCACCGCCGTCGAGTTTGACCTGTACCAGTCCATCGTCGTAACCAATCACAGTTCCGAGCGCGTTGCGGAATTGGTTGTGCTGATTAGTGATCTTCACACGGTCGTCGCGCCGAAATTTCGCCATAATGCACCTTACGCGATTGCTAGTTGCGGTTTTCGCAGTCCTGCATCGCGGTAACGGCCCCGGGTGAGTTGGCGCCGCACCTGATCTGCGTGTTGCTGATACGCAGCGATCAACTCTTGCTTTTTCACCTCCTCCGGCTCGGTAGGCTCATCGGTCAACACGCCCGCGGCGTAACCGCCCGCGCCGCCAACCAATCCGCCGCCAACGAGGCTCCAAAGCCCAAGACCCTTAACAAATTTGGCCATGCTGACCGCGGCATCACCGAGTCCCCCTTGTTTTTCAATATGGTCGACGAACTGCTGCGCCGTCTGAACGCGCTCCGCAGTTGCTTCCTCCGAAAGGCCTTCATCGGCGCATCGCAGGAGGAATCCGACCTTGAACATCTGGGCAGGTGTAAGCGTTGACATCCCTATCTCCTAAAGGAAATCAGGCAAACCTAGAACGAGGCTGCCCTTGCGCGGCTTTTTCCTCGGTTTACGCCGAATCTTGGTTGCATCGCCCCCGCCGACCAAGACCGCACCGGCAGTTTCGAGTGGGTCGCCGGGACCAGTAGCCCGCCCAGTGAATTTACCCAACGGGATATCCGGCAGTTCAGGGTACCCCGAACTGTCGGAACCCGCGCTCAGCGTCACATGGATAGTGTCGTTGCGGCGGTGTTTGGCCCAGTAGGCCTGCACGCGTGGATCGCTCGGGTCGCCCATGTGTCGGGCTTCCTTAACGGTCTCGATCATGTTGTCGGCCGCCGCGAGCATCTCACGGCCTTCTGACCGCATCCACTTTTCATCGCCCTTGGCCATCAACTTACCCGTTACGGCAAGGCCTTCGGCCCGCTCCTTGAAATCGGCGGGGGTGATGACGATGTATTCCTCGTCCTGCGTGCGTTCGTCGAACATCGCCACGAGGCCTTCGCAGGCGAAGAAGAGGATCCGTTTGTGTCGCCGAAGCGGGCCCTGGCGGGCTCCAAGAGCCCAAACGGGCTTAACAGCCATCTTGACGTCCTCCCTCCGCGTTATCTCCCATCTACTCCCAAATTCAGGCATCACAAGAAATCAATAGTGCCATAATACCGCGTCCAAGGTGCCAATGCTACAGGACTTGCGCCGCTAACGCGGCGCAACACACCCCTCTTCTGGCTAAGTTGGTACATCATCTTGAGCGTTCCCATGACCCGAGCCAAGGAAGCCAACCGGAAACCAACCGGACGTTTATCCGGCGGATGGATGCAAGCTGGAGCATCGCATTGCCTACAAAAAACCCGCGAACGGCCAAAACCGTCCACGGGTCAAGAGGAGAAACGCACGAACCGGCGAAATACAACCGGCGTGAGACAGGAATTCTAATGCAGGCGGCGTCAGTTCGTCAATCCTCCCGAGTCAAATTGATAAAAAAGCCGTTTCGGGCCCGATGAACAAGCGGTTCTATGGCCATCCCGCCGAACATCAATCCACCATCAAAACCGTTACCGGCATCAGCAACCTGTAGTTCGTGGTCGATGATGCCGCGGTAGTCGGGAATACCCCATCCAAACGCGTGATCGAAGCCTTCGGCACCCATATCCTGGGCATATTTCTTCAGATGCTCTCGGAGGTGCCGATTGTTTCGGACAGGTGACTTCAGCCGCTCCTCCTGCGCAGCCTTCCGATGAGACGCCAGCATCAAGGCCGTCAGGCCCGCACAGGCCGGCGTCGCCATGGACGTGCCCGAGATCGATCGGAACTTGTTGTCGGGCCACGTAGAGAGGATATCCTCGCCGGGGAAGGCGATGTCGACCTCTGCACCACGCGAACTGAACTCCGAAATCTTGCCGTCCTTGCGGTAGCTAGCGATGGCAATCGTCTCGCTGAGTTTTGCCGGCCAACCCACAGTGTCTGCGCCCCACATACCCTCGTTACCGGCGGCGCAGAGGACGAACACGCCCTGCTGAATCACTTCCCTGCAAGCCTCCGCAATCCGGGGGCTGAAACCCCCACCGAGAGACATATTGATGATGTGGGCTCCCATTTCCGCGGCGTATCGAATCCCGTCCGCAATACCCTCGTCGGTGCCGGAGCCGTCGTCTCCGAGCACCTTGACAGCGGCAAGCGAGCAACCGGGAGCCCAACCCACGACGCCGGCCCCATCCAGCCGGGCGCCAATGGTTCCGGCCACGTGGGTGCCGTGTCCCTGCTTGTCAAGGATGGATTTGGACTTGGTGAAGTTTTCTGCAAAAACCGGGTCAGGTAGGTCTCTGTGCGACCACAGTCCGGTATCCAGAATAGCCACCACGACATCCTCGCCCATCGTCTCGGCCCAGTGTTCGGGCACACAGTTCTTGACGAGCGACCATGGTTTCTTGTCTTCGACCTGGTTGTAAAAGAAGACTTGTGGGCCCACCACGTA
>SDBU01008402.1_pt1 | contig 11748 bp, 13 predicted proteins | sample 2277071 | NCBI WGS metagenome assembly SDBU01 (sample SAMN10397929, study PRJNA504765) | marine sediment metagenome | isolation source: marine sediment core GS08_GC12, 126 cmbsf | place: Arctic Ocean: Gakkel Ridge, Loki's castle | collected 2008 | reverse complement strand
CTCCCAGCCCCTTGTCTCCCATCACCTTAAAGAGTTGAAAAGATCACTCTTAGTGAAGATAGAACGAAATGGCCCTTTTATCTATTACGAAATAGCAGATAAAAGAATTATTGATATCCTCAAGGATTTGGATCTCTTAGCTTCCGACCTTTTGGCACAGAGGCAAACCTTTTAGACAGAGGAGATTTTAATGAGCAGGAGTGATATTCAGCAGATCGTCGATCGCATGGACCCTGAAGAAGCAGCATCTGCAATAGCACGTGTATTGAAAGAATTATTTCCACTTCTGGACGACGAGGCAAGGATGAAATTCGTAATGAACCTGGTTGGGGAGTCCGGCGAGGACAAGGTGGCAAGTCTGGTCCATCTCTGACTGGCCGAGTGCATGGGCGAAGGTGTCGATCCAACACAGATGTGCCAGAATCTTGTGGACAAGGTGACTCAATCCAGGCAGCTTTCTGCTGTGGCTGATCCGGAAGTCCTGTTCCTTTTTGAGAACTGGCTGGAAGAACTGGAGAATGAAGTGGTCTCTTTTGTGAAGAAAGCCGAATCTGTGGATCCAGTTCATCTTGCCGAAGGCTTGGGACTGTCACGGTCAGGTGCCGATTTCTTAATCACAAAGTTAAGTAGAGAAGGAAAAATTTAGTTAGAAATCTATATGGGAGAATAAGCAATGAAAGGAACAAGGACAGCCATTTTTGCCTTTGTGGCTGTGGCCGTCACGGTTGGTGTGCTCTGGTTTACTAACCGCCCTGTTACTCCCAAAAAAGCCACCTGGGAAGATGTTGTAGCAGAAGCCAAGAGGGGCGGCTACCGGCTTATCAGCACGGAAGAGCTATGGGAACGTTACGACAAGGATCCCAAAAGCCTTCGACTGGTGGACACACGTCAGGAGTGGGAGTACCGGACCGGTCATATCAAAGGCGCCTCAAACTTTCCCATTGAGCCGACCTGGTTGTCCAGATGGAGGAAAAAAGGTGCGATCGAGACATTCTTAGGGCCTGATAAGAACCGTTTTATCGTTTTTTACTGAGCGGGTCTTGCATGAGTCCGCAGCGACTCGGCGGCCCGGGTGGCCGCAAAACTCGGTTATAAGAAGGTCTATCGTGATCCCTTAGGCTATCCGGAGTGGCACGCCAAAGGCCTTCCCATAGATAGTGCCCCGGCAGGACTATCTACCATGGGTACCAAGCCTGAGGAGACCGGGCCTCTTTCTGGATGGGCCATGATCTGGACCCTTCTGGGGATCTTTGTAGGGGGTATGGCCCTTAATCTGACTCCCTGCGTCTACCCTCTGATCCCCATTACCGTCTCCTATTTCGGGGGCCGGAGCGGGAAAGGCAGGGGGAAACTGATTGGCCACGGCGTATGTTATATTGGCGGGTTATCGTTAACTAATTCTGTACTTGGCGTGGTGGCCGCCCTGACCGGAGGTCTCATGGGGGCCATACTCCAGAGCCCGGTGGTCCTTGGCCTGATCGCCGCTGTTCTACTCTTTTTTGCCACCAGCCTTTTCGGATTCTGGGAATTACGACTGCCAGGCAGCCTGACCCAGGCCGCATCAAAAAGTTACACCGGTTACTTTGGAAGCATCTTCATGGGTTTGACCTTAGGGGTGGTGGCCGCCCCCTGTATCGGCCCGTTTATCTTAGGGTTGCTCACCTGGGTGGCGAGTATGGGTAATCCCTATTTGGGCTTTTTAGTCTTTTTTACCCTCAGCCTCGGCCTGGGCCTGCCTCTCTTTTTCTTAGCCATCTTCTCAGGGCAGATAGAGAAACTTCCCCGTTCCGGAGAATGGATGCTTTGGGTGCGGAAACTCATGGGATGGGTCCTGGTGGGCATGGCCGCTTATTTTATCCGGCCGATTCTGCCCAAAACCGCGGGGATCTTTCTTTTAGCAGCCTTGGCCATGGCCGCCGGGCTTCATCTTGGCTGGATTGACAGGAGCAAAACCTCTTTTCGAGCCTTTGAGTGGTTCAGGGCAACTGTCGGGATTGTGGGGCTGGTAATAGCCACTCTGCTTATAGGCGGATGGGTGATGAGGGGTCCCGGAGTAACCTGGCAGCCTTACTCTGATCGAGTTCTTTCCGAGGCCCGGAAATCAAAAAAACCGGTGATTATTGATTTTACTGCCGATTGGTGTGCGCCGTGCCGGGAACTGGATGAGGTTACCTTTCATGACCCTGAAGTTGTTAAGCAGGCCAATCGTGACTTCGTCATGGTGAAAGTTGATCTCACACGGAAAGGCGATCCGGTTCATGAGCGTCTATTACAGCAATATGGGGTCAAAGGCGTCCCCACAATAATCTTTTTGAACAGACAGGGAAAGGAACGTCAGGATCTTCGGCTTGTGGATTTTCTACCCGCGAATCAGTTCCTGAACCGGATGGCAGAAGTTAAAAAAGGAGGTAAACATGGTGAAAGTGAGATTTTTCATGAACGAGCCCAGGGGAAAGCCGTGAAAGCATTTCGAGAAGATGATGCCCAGGCTGGGCGAAAAGTATGACATTGAGATCGAGACCATTTCCAAGCCGCGAGAAGAATTCAATACCGATGAGTATTTTGAACTGGATCTGCCGGTGGCGCCGGCCGTTATGGTGGGCGAAGAGATCGTGGTTGAAGGAGACGATGTCTCAGAAGAGAACTTAGAGGCGGCCATCTGCAAGCATCTTGGCCTCCCGCCACCGGAGCCGGAAAAGAAAGGGATCCTCGACCGTGTCTTAAAAAGATGATTTGTGCAGAGTTTTGATGATCTTTATTGTGTCTTTACTATACAACTAACAGCTACACATGAGTTCCACCTGAAACCATGCAAACACAGAAGATTCGAAAGAAAGCCGTAATAAAGGCCGCTATACTTGTAGCCTTTATCATCTGTGCGGTAATCGTGGTTCGATTTACCCCCATCAAGGGATTTCTTACAGCCGATCAATTGGGTCGTTTCTTGGAAACTGCGGGTTTTTGGGCTCCTCTGGTCTTTATGGTGATCTATACCGTGGGGGTATGCCTGTTCGTACCCGGTACTGTCTTAGGCGCAATGGGCGCAGTCCTTTTCGGGGCCTACTGGGGCTTTCTTTACGTCTGGGTGGGGGCCATGGCCGGGGCCAGTGCCGCCTTTTTCATCGGCCGCTACCTTGGCAGGGAGTTTGCCGCATCCCTGACAGGAGATAGGCTTAAAAAATATGACGATGGCATTGAGCGCAACGGCTTTGCCACGGTGCTCTACCTGCGCCTGGTCTATTTCCCCTTCACCCCCATGAACTTTGGTATGGGCCTGACCAAGGTTCACTTCCGGGATTATCTTTTCGGCACCGGCCTGGGCATCATCGTGGGGACCTTCATATTACTCTTCTTCACTGGCACGCTCAAAGAAGTCTGGGCCAGCGGGAACTGGGGTGAGCTTCTCTCCTTGAAGGTCCTATTCTCCGTGGCCCTCTTTGTCTTTTCATTATTCATTCCCAAAATCATCAAAAAGATGTAACCAAACTCATTTCAGCTCAGCTCGGACACAAATCTTTTACCGGCAGCCGGATAATGAACTTTGATCCTTTCCCCCATTCGGAACTACATTGCATAACCCCGCCATGTTCATCAACAATTTTCCTGGTGACCATCAAGCCCAGTCCTGTTCCCCGGCTCCCTTTGGTACTGAAGAACTCTTGAAATATCTTGGCCCTCGTCTCTTCTTCCATCCCGCAACCATTGTCTATTATCTCATATTGCACAGCCCAGTCTTTTTTTCTGAGTGACCGCATTACAATTTTCCCCTGCTTGTCGGAAGAGGAGATATCTGTGCAAGCATCTATGGCGTTGGTTACGAGATTCAAAATGCAGCGGTTAATCCCAATAGGGTCAAAGTATACATGAGGCAATCCTTTATCCAGGTCTGCCTCAATGGATACGCCATATTCGGTGGCAGAGGGAAGCATTAGCTCCAGAACTTCCTGGATGGGTCTATTGGGATCGCACAACTGGTAGTCAGGTTCTCGATCTTTGGCATAATTAAGGAGATCCAGGGCCACGCTCTTTATTCTTTCTATGTTGCGTTTAAGCATGTCCCACCCCTGGTGAAGGTACTTTTTGTTGTCCAGTTCAATACCCTTTTCTAAGACAAATGAACCCCCTGTCAGACCTCCTGCTATATTCTTGATGGCATGCGCCAGGCCCGATACAGTTTGCCCCACCGCTGCCAACCGTTCTGTCTCCAGCAGTCTTTTGGTTTTTTCATCTACCAGTTGCTCAAGGTTTTCCGTGTACTCTTTGAGCTTGGTTCTGTAAAATATCTTTTCTTTGGCCCTTTGCAGAGCAATTTCCAGTACGTCATCGTTTATGGGCTTGGTAACAAAATCAACCGCATCGAACTTTAGACTCTGTATCGCCAGATCCATGTCACCGTGCCCTGTAATCATAATCACTTCGGTGTCCGGGCTCTCTTCTTTGATCTTTCTGAGGAGCTGAATGCCATCCATGCCCGGCATCTTGATATCGGTCAGCACAATAGCCGGACCTATTTCTCTAAAAATATCAAGGGCTTGTTCTGCATTTTCTGCCGTCATTACCTGGTATCCACTATCTGTTAAGGATATGCTGAGAACCTTCCTGATACCCTCCTCATCATCAACCAAAAGAATTTTTTTGTCGTCAGCTTTCATGGGGAATTGGAAATTGAATGCTAAATGTGGCTCCTTCGCCTTCCCGACTTTTTACACGAATAGTGCCATGATGGTCCCGCACAATACCATAACTTATGGAAAGTCCAAGCCCGGTGCCCATACCTACCTTCTTAGAAGTAAAAAAGGGCTCAAATATCTTATCAAAGATAGACTTTGGGATACCCGTGCCCGTATCTCTTACCTCAATGATAACATTTGAACCTGTGGCGCTCGTTTTTAGAAATATCTTCTTGACGGCGTTTTTTCTGTCAGTATCTTTCCATCTTTCCTCTAAGGCATCCCTGGCATTTATGAGCAAATTGATGAAGACCTGCTCCAATCTGTTAGAATCGGCCATGACGTTGGGAAGATCATCTTGCAGATCCTTGACCACCTCTATCTCTCTCAGTTTTAACTGCTGGATGAAAATCTCGAGAGATCGGTTCAGCACCTCATTCACCTCGACCTCTTTTTTCCCAACATCTGCCTTGCGGCCGAATTCTCTCATATGCGTTATAATTCCTGACGCCCTATCCACCTGGCCGTCGATCTCATCAACCATTGTTCCCAATATTTCCTCTTCAATCGGCTCCTTTTTTCTAACTTTTTTGGCGAGGTAACTACTTGCGGTTTTAATTACAGAAAGGGGCTGGTTCAGCTCATGTGCCATACCGGTCGCCATTTCGCCAAGGGTGGCCATTTTGCTTGCCTGTATGATTTGTTGCTCGCCCATCAATCTTTCGGTAATATCATTTGTGGTGACAAGCAGGACGTCCAGATCCAGATACTCTGTGGACGAAATCCGTATGTTGACATAGATAGTATTTCCATCTTTTCGAACGTGTCTGACTTGATTGAGTGCATTGGATGACACTATTTCATTCGCATATAACTCACGATCACCTTTCTCGAAGAGATCGAGGAAAGACATTTTTCGCATTGAACCCTTGTCAAACCCATATACGGCCGTCGCATTGTCGTTACTGTCCATTATAACCAAAGACTTTTTGTCCAAGACAAACACCGGATTGGGTATTGTCTTGAAGATGCTCCTGTATTTTTCTTCTGACTTCCGCGCTTCATTTTCCAAGAACTTCATCCGGGTCACATCGAGACACATCTCCATAGCAGCCGTAATATTCCCCTGGGCGTCTCTAATAGGCGCTGTTCTCACCAACCAGTAAGATTTTGTGCCGTCTTTATTAATTCCCTCCTCTTCACTGTAATGGGATTTTCCGTCTTCAAAGGTCTTTATAACCGGGCATAGCTTACATCTCTCCGATCGTCTTTTGTAAGCCTGGTAGCAGTAGTCTCCGAGTTGTGGGTTAAATTGTCTGGCGAATTCCAGATTAAATTTTATGAGCTTCAAGTCCCTGTCTTGAACCGTGATATAGCAGGGGGCAAGCTCAAAGAGATTCCGATATTCTTCCCTTTGCTTATTAAGGTCCTCCTGATTTTCAGATATTTTGGTCATTATTTTGAATTTCTTGACCGAAAAAGCGGGGTTTTCGGTCAGACACTAATTAGGTAGCGGTTTGCCGGATGGCCGCTTTTGCGCACATTATGGGGAATCCAGGGCCATACCCGAACTTTTTGAAAAGTTACTGCAAAACCCTCTAACGAATTGATACTACAATATTTTTTGAGATGAATAATATAGTCTAACTAACCGTTTTTGTCAATTAAAAACTGGTTCAGCTCGTCTGAAGCAAGAGGGTGAAATTTTAGGCCCCTGCCCCTTCGGATCTGCTAACCGATGACTTCGATTTGAAGGCCCAGCCCTACGACAATAAAACAACCGGTTTACTCTGCCCTTTCCGGTTTTTTGTTGACGAATAGTGCCACGAAGTAGTAATTTTATAAATATAGATTTTGGATTAATGGAATTAATTCCAACTCACTAAAACCTCATGATTGATGTTGTGTTCGTTTTTATTTCGGGGTTTTTGTTCAGAGACTAATTATTTACAACAAGGGGGAATATAATGAAAATCGGCATTCCGAAGGAAGTCCGTGCGGGAGAGAAGCGTGTCGCCGCCACCCCGGAAACGAGCAGATGGATAAAAAAGCTCGGCTTCTCAGTGGTAATTGAGGCTGGGGCCGGCGCTGCGGCCAGTTGTGTCGATGATGCCTACCGGGTAGAAGGCGTGGAGGTCTTGGAAGATACCCGAGAGCTTTGGGCAGGATCAGACATCATTTTGAAGGTGCGTGCCCCTGAATTCCATCCTGCCCTGGGCGTACATGAAACGGAGTTGCTGCGTGAAGGGGGACATCTCTTCAGCTTTATTTGGCCCGGGCAAAACAAGGAGCTCATGGAAAAGCTGGCGGCGCGCAAGGCCACCGTCTTTGCTATGGACTGCGTCCCACGGATCTCTCGGGCGCAGAAACTGGATGTCTTGAGTTCCATGTCTAATATTGCCGGCTACCGCGCTGTGATCGAGGCGGCCAATCATTTTGGACGGTTCTTCACGGGTCAGGTGACCGCGGCCGGCAAGGTATTGCCGGCAAAAATTCTGATCATCGGTGCCGGTGTGGCGGGCCTGGCGGCCGTTGGTGCAGCCGGGAGCATGGGGGCCATCGTTCGTTCATTCGACACCCGCCTGGAGGTCAAAGAGCAAGTTGAGAGCATTGGTGCGGAATTTCTGGTTCTGGATTTCGAAGAGGACGGCGCCGGCACGGGCGGATATGCCAAGGAGATGAGTCCGGAATTCATCAAGGCGGAAATGGAACTCTTTGCCCGTCAGGCCATGGAGGTGGATATCATCATTACCACCGCCTTGATACCAGGCAAGCCGGCCCCGGAACTGATTACCGCAGGCATGGTGGAGTCCATGCAGGAGGGTAGCGTTATCGTAGACCTGGCGGCGGAACAGGGCGGCAACTGCGCCCTCACCGAACCGGGCAAAATTGTTACCAGACACGGCGTTACCATTATCGGGTATACAGATCTTCCCAGCCGCATGGCCGCCCAGTCCAGTCAGTTGTACGGTACCAACCTGCGCAACCTGCTCACCGATATGTGCGGGGAAAAGGATGGCAATTTACCGGTGGATATGGAGGACGAAGTGATCCGGGGCGTTACGGTTATCAAAGAGGGTGAAATCACCTGGCCGCCTCCCGCCCCCAAGCTCCAGGCCGCCCCTCCGCCCAAGCAAAAACCGGCTACCGCAGCGCCGCCTCAGGTTCAAGAGCAACCAGAGAAACGACCCTCCGGCTGGAAAGTTCCCGTGCTGATGGCCGTGGCGGCACTGCTGTTATACGGCCTCGGCAGTGTTGCGCCACCTGCTTTCCTGGCTCACCTTACCGTGTTCATTCTGGCATGTTTCGTGGGGTATATGGTGGTCTGGAATGTCACCTCGGCCCTCCATACGCCACTCATGAGTGTAACCAACGCTATCAGTAGCGTCATCATCATTGGCGCCCTGATCGAGGTATCCAGTTCGAATAAGCTGGTGCTGGGCCTTGCCGCATTTTCAATCCTGATCGCTTCTGTCAATGTCTTTGGCGGTTTTTTCGTTACCCAGCGCATGCTGCGCATGTTCAGGAAGTAAAGGGGGGAATTCGTAATGACTGAAGGGCTACTCACTACTGCATACATTGCAGCAAGCATCTTATTCATTCTTGCCCTGGGAGGGCTGAGCAATCAGGAAACCGCCCGCCGCGGAAATATTTACGGTATCATCGGCATGGCCATCGCTCTGATAGCCACCATAGCGGGCGCTCAAGTAACCAGCTACGTCGTGGTGGCGGGCTGTATGCTCATTGGTGCCGTTGCGGGGATCATTGTGGCCGCCAGGGTACAAATGACCGCCATGCCTGAACTGGTCGCCATACTGCATAGTTTCGTGGGCCTCGCGGCGGTGCTGGTCGGTTTTTGCAATTACATGGGTGCGGAAATACACTTCACCGGTGCGGAAAAAGTCATCCATGAGGTGGAGATCTACCTGGGGGTTTTGATCGGCGCCGTTACCTTCACCGGCTCCGTAATCGCCTTTGGCAAACTGAGTGCCAGGATAGGCAGCAAGCCCCTGACCCTTCCTGCACGCCATTGGCTAAACATGGGACTGGGGATTATCTGCGTGGGGCTTGGTTTCGTCTTTGTGGGCGCTGAAAATGCCAACGTAGGGTTGATAGCGCTAATCATAATGACATTCATCGCCTTTGCCTATGGCGTACACATGGTGATGGCCATCGGCGGTGCTGATATGCCGGTGGTGATATCCATGCTTAACAGTTATTCCGGATGGGCAGCAGCAGCCACAGGCTTTATGCTCTCCAACGACCTGCTGATCGTTACCGGGGCACTGGTGGGGAGCAGCGGGGCGATTCTCTCCTATATCATGTGCCGCGCCATGAACCGACGGTTTCTGGCGGTAATAGCCGGTGGTTTCGGCACCGCGGGCGGAACCATTGCGGATATTGAAGGAGTTGAGCAGGGGGATGTAGTAGTTATCTCCGCTGAAGACACGAGCCAGCTGCTGAAGGACTCCAAAAACGTGGTCATCGTGCCCGGGTATGGAATGGCTGTGGCCCAGGCGCAACATTCTGTCTTTGAGATCACTAAAAAGCTGCGTGAAGAGGGGGTTAATGTGCGGTTCGGCATTCATCCGGTCGCTGGACGAATGCCGGGCCACATGAACGTGCTTTTGGCCGAAGCCAGGGTGCCCTATGACATCGTGATGGAGATGGATGAAATCAACGAGGACTTCCCGGATACGGACGTTGTCATGGTCATCGGCGCCAATGATATCGTCAATCCATCGGCCCAGACCGACCCCGCCAGCCCCATCGCGGGCATGCCCGTGCTGGAGGTGTGGAAAGCAAAAACCGTTGTGGTGATGAAACGCAGTATGGCTACCGGCTACGCCGGCGTTCAAAATCCGCTGTTCTTCGAGGAAAACACGCGGATGCTGTTTGGTGACGCCAAGGCCAGCGCGGATGCCATCTCGGGGAGTATTTAGCGCTTCGTTTGAGTTTAACCCGATGATGCATTAGAATTTACCGGAGTTCGTCATGATAGAATACAAAAACATACTGTTCTGTACAGATTTCTCCGAAGACGCCAACATTGCTTTTCTTCATTCCCTTGACCTGGCCAAAAAACATAATGCAAAGCTACACATTCTGCATGTTCCCCACTCCTCTTACGCCTATTGCAAACACCCGGTGCATGAGCGTGCCCTGGAGGGTTCGCACGGGGGAGAGGGGGTTCTTGGCGATGAAATAGCAAAAAGGGCCAAAGAGGCGCTAACGGAGGGATATCAAAAAAAGCTGGGCGATTTCGAGGACTACCTATTTGCGGTTAAAGAGGGGTCTCCTGATGTAGAAATAATCCGGTATGCCAAGAAATGCGATATCGATGTAATCGTCATGGGAGCCCTGGGTAAATCCGAACAGGAAAGAATTGAACATGGAAGCACAGTGAGCAATGTATCCAAATACGCCCACTGCCATGTTATTGCCATAAAAAACCCTGCCAGAAAATTTACTTTGTCAGGTAGTATGTATTAAGATTGTATGTCCGGGGCTAAATCAGGAGGGCTTCATGCCCTTATCCATGAAGGAGTGTGAAAATGGCAAAAAGAATCCTGGTTGTTGACGATGAGTTGGATATGAGAACCTTTATCACGACCCTATTGGAGACAAATGGGTATAAACCACTTTCGGCTGCAGACGGGAAAGAAGGGATGGCGGTTGCCCGTGAATCAAGACCTTCTCTTGTTATATTGGACGTGATGATGCCAAACGAAAGCGGCATCAATATGTATCGTGAATTGAAAAATGATCCCGGGTTAAAGGACGTTCCCGTTATTATGGTATCAGCACTCTCGAAGAAAACGTTTCGCCACTCTCAAAAGGTTTTGGACGAATATAAGGGCGAGACGCTCCCCGAACCGGCCGTTTACATCGAAAAGCCACCGGAACCGGATGAACTGTTGGAGGCAATTGAAGGGTGCCTGAAATAGGCTGCAAGTGTTCGGGCACATTTCCTATAATCCTCGTGTTCAGCGGCATCATTTAACCTCAATCATTAGACTAACATTTCCCTCAACTCGTCTATTTAAGACCGGGCGTCATTATCAAAATATTGGCTTCCCGGAAATAGCGATATTCTTGTTGACGATGAGTGCCACATCGTGGTAATTTTGATCCTTAGACATGATATACCTTACGATTTCTGGTTTAAACAAGAAGATAACAGGCTAACTGCCTTTCTTTATATCTCGGGAAAACGAAAGGCAATAGTTGAAAGCTACGAGACCTTTGAAAAAGGCTCAATTTTGTTCAAGATTAAGGCGCGTGAGGATTTTAACCACAGGAATATATTAAATATTTTGAGGATTAAAATCTGAACGCAACGCAGAGATTGGGCGAAAGGGGGCGTTTTTTAAAGGTTTCGCTACACGGAGGAGTATCATGGGGCCGGCCATTCCCTTGAATATGAACAAGGATCGAGACAAAGGGTTTATCAATCGCATGTTTTCGTCCATCCAAGCGCGAACCTCTGCCTATTGCTTCCGATGCATCACATGCACAAACGGGTGCCCCATAGTCCTAAACTACCGGGAACAGGCCAGGGAAAAACTGGACCTTTTGCCACATCAGCTCATGTATGCGGTGCGTCTTGGCTTAAAGGATTTGGTCTTGGAGTCGCAGATGCTCTGGCTTTGCACGGAATGCTATATGTGCACGGAATATTGTCCTCAAGGGGTACAGGTATGCGATGTTATTTATGAACTCAAGAATCTGGCCATTAAGGACCGTAAGGACTTGCTGCCAAGGGGTCTTCGCCTCTTTGCCCATACCCTCCTTGACAAAGGGCGCACGACTGAGATCATGGATTGGGAGCGCGAAGAACTGGAACTTCCGGAGCTTAGCGGGGATGGAGATGCTCATCTCCAGGAGTTATTGGGACAACTGGGCTTGCCTCAACTCATTGAGCAAGAAGGATCGTGAGAAAAAATGAATGCCGAGGTTTGAAATATGAAATCATATGCCATCTTCCTGGGGTGCTCCATCCCTGCCCGTGTGAATCACTACGAGGCATCCTCTCGAATGGTTCTAAAGGAATTCGGGGTTGATCTACTTGATATCG